>OGOI01000864.1_pt1 | contig 22063 bp, 20 predicted proteins | sample 1552631 | NCBI WGS metagenome assembly OGOI01 (sample SAMEA2580204, study PRJEB22360) | human gut metagenome | biome: human gut; feature: human-associated habitat; material: faeces | place: Denmark | collected 2008/2010 | reverse complement strand
GAAAGAAGATGATGTCACTGGGGCGTCCTAACCATATGGGAACGGAGTGCCTTAAGGTAGTATCTAACAAGGCAGGAAGAATTACATTTAAAGCATTAAAGAATGTAAACAGAGGTGATGTCTTTGAGATTGATAAGGAACATTCATTTGAGAGTGGAGCTGATGTGGCAGCAGGACAGACCTTCGTTGTCAATCTTCCTAAGAAATACCCACTATATGAGGGAAGAATTGTCAACAGAATGAATAATGCTAAGATTAAGGCATATGTAGCGGATAATTATGTCGGAATAACACCTAAGCTTCATGTAGATATGAAGCTTAGTGTAAGAAAGAATGAAAATATATCACTTACAGTAATGTATGATGGAATTGAAAAGACATGTACAGGAGAGATAGTTACCGAAGCACAGAGCCGTCCGGCCTCAGAGGAGGAACTGGTTAAGAATTTAAAGAAAACCGGCGATACATGTTTTGTGGTGGAAGATGCAGAAGTGCAGCTTGATGATGGTGTGTTTGTGCCTGTTGGCTGGATTAAGGAGTTAAGAAGAAATGTACTTGAACAGCTTGAGACACATTTAAAGCACAGTCTTGTAAGAACTTATAATAAGCCTGAATGTGCAGAGCCTGACGATAGGGAGAATACTGATGATAATAATTATCAGGTAAGAAAAGCTGCATACCTTCATGATATAGCGCAGGTAAAGAAAGCAGCATCAGTTTCAGGTGTTGAAAGCATTTATCTTGATTATAAGATGTTTTATATGAATGATGAGAATTCATTAAAAGAGGCTGTAAAGTACTGTCAGTCACATGGAATATATGTATATATGTTCCTTCCACATATTCTTAAGGCAGAGAAATATGATAAGTTTAAGTACTTGTGTGAGAAAGCTTCTGACTGTGGCATAGACAGATTTGTATGCCGTAATATTGAGCAGATTGGTTTTCTTGGAAGTGACAACTGGAAAAAATTATCTGACAAGGTGCATATTATTACGGACAGCAGCATATATATATTTAATACATTTGCAAAAGATGAATTAAGAAGGCTGTGCAGTAATGCCGGGGTTATTCTTGACAGAATGACACTGCCGCTTGAACTTACAGATAAGGAGATGAAGCCTGTAATTGGAAGTGACACGGAACTTGTAGTATATGGGAATGTGCCTCTTATGGTATCTGAACAGTGTGTGAGAAGAACTTACGGAAAATGTGACGGATGCTGGGGCAGCATCAATATTACAGGGCCGAAGGGCAGCTCTTATACAGTGGAAAGTATGTGTGAATTCTGTTATTCTGTAATGAATGGAGAAAAACTCAATCTTACAAAAGAAAATCCCGAAGAATGCGGTGTGTGTGTAATTCGTTATGAATTTGACGAAAGTGAAGCAGATGATATACAATTAGTTATGACTGATGGAGTGAGTGGCGGTACTACAGGACATTTTCATCAGGCAATCGACTAAGATTAAGTGACTTGAATAAAGGAGATTGCTATGCAGTCAGTTTTTATTGAACTTACAAAATACATATTTGCTTTTCTGATGGCGTTTTATGTTCTTTCTGCTTACAGAGGAGCAATAATCCATAAGGAAGAAAAGAGAAAAGGAATATATATCCAGCAGTATATTATAATATTCGCGATACATTTTCTTGGATATTATGTGTTGTATCTTATGAAAGGTGAGACTAGATATATAGGCTTTTATTTTGTACAGCTTATATATCTTATAGTATTCATTGCGTTTTATTACATATTGTATCCAAAGGCTTCAAGGCTTCTTGTTAATAATATGTGTATGCTGATGTCAGTTGGATTTATCATGATAGCAAGGCTTAATTTTGACAAATGTGTTAAACAGTTTGTTATTGCTGTGTTTGGAACGGTTATTATGTTTCTTGTTCCATGGCTTTTAAAAACTGTTAAGAGCTTCAGAAACTTTGGATGGATATATTGCATTTCGGGACTTGTGCTTTTATGTGCTGTTTTATTAGGAAATAAGGTGTATGGAGCCAATCTTACATTAAGCATAGGAGCATTTTCTGTACAGCCGGCAGAGTTTGTTAAGATTTTGTATGTTATGTTTGTTGCTTCGATGTTTAATAAGTCAACGACATTTAAACAGACATGTATTGTTACAGCGTTTGCAGCACTTCATGTTATTATTCTTGTGCTTTCAACTGACCTTGGTGCTGCACTTATATTCTTTGTGGTGTATATTGCAATGCTTTATATAGCAACAAGAAAACTGGCCTATGCCGGGGCAGGACTGATTGCCGGAGCAGGTGCATCTGTTATTGCATATAAGCTTTTTGCACATGTGAGAGCGAGAGTTATTGTATGGCGTAATCCGTGGGAATATATTGATACAAGCGGATATCAGATATGTCAGTCTCTTTTTGCAATTGGTATGGGATCGTGGTTTGGATATGGATTATGTCAGGGTATGCCTGATAAGATACCTGTAGCAGAGAAAGATTTTATGTTTTCTGCTATATCTGAAGAATTTGGACTCATATTTTCAATAGCTCTATTCTTAGTGTGCCTTAATAATCTTATTCTTATGATGAATATAGCTTCAAGATGTAAGACACTTTTTTATCGTCTTGTAGCTGTAGGACTTGGGGTTACATATGGGGTTCAGGTGTTCTTAACTGTGGGAGGTGCAATTAAGTTTATACCGATGACAGGTGTTACACTTCCTTTTGTAAGTTACGGGGGAAGCTCTATATTAAGCTCGCTTATAATGTTTGCTCTTATTAATGGAATGTACAATATGAGACAGGATGAAGGTGACAGGAAAGATGGCAGAAAACAAAAAACAGGACAGACGAAGAAAAAAACAAAACATACAAAGTGATATAGTTGATAATGAAAAGAAGAATCTGCGAAATAAAGAGACTAATATAATTGCATTCTTTTTTGTAGGACTTTTTCTTGCAACTATTGTGTATCTGTGTATATTCAATGTGAGAGATGCAGGAACAATTGTGAATAATCCTTACAATAAAAGAGTAGACAATCAGGAAAGCAAGGTTGTAAGAGGTGATATATTAGCAGATGACGGAGATGTACTTGCAACAACGCTTACGGATGAGGATGGTAATGAAACACGTTATTATCCTTATGATAATCTGTTCTGTCATTCGGTTGGATTTACTTCTCTTACAGGGATGAAGACAGGAATAGAACAGTCTCAGAATTATTTTCTTTTAAGTGAGACAGATAATGTGCTTGATCAGATTGGTAATGACCTGTCTGGAGGAAAAGCAAAGGGGCATAATGTTACAACAACACTTAATGTTGAACTTACTAAAGCGGCATATAAAGCACTTGGTAATAATAAAGGTGCAGTTATAGCGATGGAACCTGCTACGGGTAAGATTCTTGCAATGGTATCGAATCCATCATTTGATGCAAATGCAGTAAATACCGATTATGATGAGTGGATTACTTATGATAGTGCGGATTCGGTGCTTTTAAACAGGGCAACGCAAGGGCTATATCCACCTGGTTCAACATTCAAGATAATTACTGCTCTTGCATATATAAGGCAGAATCAGAATGATTATTATAATTATTCATATAATTGCGATGGACAGGCATATATATCTGGTGGAACTACTATTGCATGCTTTGATCATACGGCACATGGATATCAGGATTTAAGAAAAGCATTTGCTAATTCCTGTAATTCTGCATTTTCTACGATTGGAGCAGGACTTAATAAGACATCTTTCATGAATCTGTGCAGTACATTATTATTTAATTCTAATCTTCCTGTAGGGTTTGAGTATTCTAAGAGTACAATGGCTGTAACACAGGATTCTTCGATAAGTGAGATGCAGGAGACTGGTATTGGTCAGGGAAGGACGATGATGACACCGCTTCACAATATGATGATAGCGGCTAGTGTTGCTAATGATGGCGTTATGATGACTCCTTATATTGTTGACAGTATAAGTGACAGTGAGGGAAGAACGGTTGTTAAGAATAAGCCAACAGAGGCAGGAACTGTGATGTCAGCAGAAGAGGCAGAATACCTTACAGAATGCATGAGAGAGGTAATAACTTCTGGTACAGGAAATTCTATGAAATATTCATCATATGAAGCAGCAGGAAAGACAGGTTCGGCACAGTATGATGACTCTGACAGATATCATAGCTGGTTTACGGGCTTTGCACCTTATGATAATCCCCAGATAGCAGTATGTGTGATTCTGGAAGGGGGTTATTCTGGTGTGTCAAGTGCACAGGTAGTAGCAAAAGCTGTGTTTGATACATATTTCGGCTATTGATATTGAAGTCGTGAGAATGTATAATATTGTTTAGTGATTAATTGCATGATTATGAGGAATGATGATGAATACTGTTAACTATATCACTCCGTCAGATGGTGACATATATCTTGTTAATAACCAGACATATGTTAATTCTGGTGGGACTGATTTTGATAAAATATATAATAATATTACTGTGGATGATTCTCTTGAGAATATTTTTGCCGGAGCAGCAAAAGAATTTGGAATCAATGAGAATTTTCTTAAAGCTGTAGCACAGGCAGAATCAGGGTTTGATCCGGATGCTGTATCGTATTGCGGAGCACAGGGAATAATGCAGCTTATGCCATATACGGCAGAAAGCTATGGTGTTACGGATCCTTTTGATGCCAGACAGAATGTATATGCCGGTGCACAGATGTTATCAGAACTGTTAGACAGTTATGATGGTAATGCTACGCTTGCTCTTGCAGCATATAATGCTGGCAGTGGTTCAGTACAGAAGTATGGAGGAGTGCCTCCGTATGAAGAAACGCTTAATTATATCAGAAAGATTAATGATATATTAGGTGGTGTACTTGCTAACGACTCAACAACCGTTGATGGTGCATATGCTACAGATTTTACTTCAGCTTCTGATGTGAATGCTCCTGATACAATTACAGGGAATTATGCCAGTAAACATACAGCGACTGAAAGGACAGGAAGCAGTTATAAGGAACAGGATAACAGTTCGCTTATAAGTTATGAGGAGTATCTGTATGTATGTGAAACATATAAGGATATCCTTGCTAAATTATTTTCGGCAATATCTGCAGATAAAGGTGACAATTTAGCGGCAGAATTGTATAATATAGTCACAGGAACCAGTTCTGAAAGAATTGGGGTAACAGGAACGGATATTATTAATAATAACAGTGATGAACAGCAGTACATAAAGACTGGGAAATATTATGGACAGATAGAGGCAAATGCTCAGTTTATTAACAGAATGCCTTATGATAATGTATATAAGAATGATCCACAGTCAGTATATCAGGCACAGGCATCTATGATAAGTCCACTTGTTATTAAGCTTTTGGAACAGTAATCCGGACTAACAGGAAAGAGGGGAATGATATGAGTGGTAGCCGAATTAAAGTGACATTGTACAACAGAACATTTAAAGAGATTGATATGTCAGATTTTACAAGAATAACAGAAGGGATTTTTTCTAACAGAGATGATATTGTAGAGGTTGAATTTCCAGAAGGGGTAGAGGTAATAGCACCTAATGCTTTTGAAAACTGCAGGAGACTTGAGAAAGTTGAGTTTCCAAAGTCCCTTAAATCAATTGAAAATGAAGCGTTCATTAATTGCCTTAGTCTTAAAGAAGCGGACTATGGAAAGAATGTAACAGTTGCACCTGATGCATTTAAGGGATGTATTAATTTATAATTTCATTAATTGATAAGAAGCCTTTAGTGGCTTCTTATTTTTTGCAGACATATCATACTAAAAACTTGACAAATATTTCTGCATAATATAGGATTTCTTACAGTGGCCTGACTATGCGTTGGTGCTGTATACGTGGGCTTGCGAAAGATTTTTAGAAATTCAGCACAGAAACGAGGAAGATAATGAGTAAGAAAAAGACATTTGTTACACTTGAACAGCTTAAGGAAATCGACAAAACATATCCGACTCCTTATCATCTCTATGATGAGAAGGGAATCAGAGAGAACGCTAAGAGATTAAAGGAAGCATTCTCATGGAATAAAGGTTATAGAGAGTATTTTGCTGTGAAGGCTACTCCTAATCCATATATTTTAAAGATATTAAAGGATTATGGCTGCGGTGTTGACTGTGCATCTATGGCAGAGCTTATGATGGGCTATGCTCTTGATTATAAGCCGGAAGAGATTATGTTCTCATCTAATGATACTCCAGCAGAAGAGTATGCATATGCTAATGAGATAGGTGCTACTATCAATCTTGATGATATTACTCATATTGAGTTTCTTGATAAGATATTAGACGGTAAGTTTCCTGAAACAATGAGCTGCCGTTACAATCCGGGCGGATATTTCCAGCTTGGAACATCTATTATGGATAATCCAGGTGATGCCAAATATGGTATGACACATGATCAGATTATTGAAGCATTTAAGATATTAAAGAGCAAGGGGGTTAAGCATTTTGGTATTCATTCATTCCTTGCAAGTAATACAGTATCTAATGAATATTATCCAACACTTGCTAAGATTTTATTCGAGCTTGCAGTTGAGTTAAGAGACAAAACAGGTGCAGATATTAAATTCGTAAATCTTTCAGGCGGTGTTGGTGTTGCTTACAAGCCAGATCAGGAGCCTAACGATATTGCAGTTATCGGTGAAGGAGTACACAAGGTATATGATGAGGTTCTTGGTGCGGCCGGAATGGGTGATGTTGCAATCTATACAGAGCTTGGAAGATTTATGCTTGCTCCATATGGCTGTCTTGTAACTAAGGCAATTCATGAGAAGCATATCTATAAGGAATACATCGGAGTTGATGCATGTGCATCTAACCTTATGCGTCCGGCGATCTATGGTGCATATCATCATATTACTGTTGCGGGTAAAGAGGATGCACCTTGCGACCACAAGTATGATGTCACAGGTTCTTTATGTGAGAACAGTGATAAGTTCGCAATTGACAGAATGCTTCCTAAGATTGATATGGGTGATTATCTTATTATCCATGATACAGGAGCACATGGTTTTTCTATGGGATACCAGTATAATGGAAAATTAAGATCAGCAGAGCTTCTTCTTAAGGAAGATGGCAGTGTTCAGATGATCAGACGAGCAGAGACAATAAAGGATTACTATGCTACATTTGATTTCTGTGATGCGTTGGATAAGTTGAATTTAAAATAAACGAGGTTTGATATATTGAAGAATTTAGGTTATATAGCAGGCGAAATTACAAAGGGAAAGAATCTTTCAGAAAATCTTTTAAAGTATGGTAATGGAATGTGTTCCATGTATAATGGGCTTGGATTTATCAAAATGTCCATGAATTATTATACTGTACTTGATATTGCAAGAGATTTACAGAATGATAAAGACCTTCTTAACATGATTAACAGACTTAATGAGCTTGTGGAGCGTTTCGTGGAGAATGATGAATGTGATGATTATGAGGCATTCAACGAACTCAATTCATTCCGTGAACAGATTATTGAGATTATGGAAGTTATAACAGCTTATGTTGACAGATTAAGAATATATGAGCATGTACTTAACAGAGTTGAGTACAGATTTAACGAAGGTGAACTGGATTACGACTACTATAATACCTACATGACTAATGAGATTATGCATTATATATTGTCTGACAAGGATAATGTTGTTATTAATGGCAAGATTTCAGAGATAGTAGGACAGCTTCCTGTAAGAATGTTAAAGGACAGATTCTTTGAGCATATCAGAGATGCATTTACACTGTATCATGGTGCTGGAAAGGATTCGATAGATGATTTCTATTACACCTTAAGCACAAGTGCGATGCTCTCAGGTGAGGCGGGATTTGATAAGTTCCCGGATGTCTATGATATATATAACACACTTGCAGGGGCTGATTACAGAAATATTGATAAAGACGAATATGTAAGACTCAAAGGAGCACTTGATATTGCAACTGAGAAGATGACAGATTATGCTGATGTATATGTACTTCTTACACAGGTTGTTAATGATGCACTCACAGTTGTCCTTACAAGAAGAAATACACTTGACAGAATAGAAGAGATAGAGAATGCCAAGAATGTTTTAAGTAAGACGAGAAATGCTTATGTTACAGGTGAAAGATTTGAAGATATTTCAGAAGATTTTGCTGCATTTGAAGGAAAACAGGAAAGAATTCTCGAGGCAGTATCATCTGGTGATTATGCAATAGAATACAGCCTTGCTAACTTTGTGGATGAGCTTAAGGAATATGAGCTTTTATCTGCATATAATGCTTTGTCTAAAACACTTAAGTTACAGTCAGGCAGTGATTTTGTTAAACTTGAATCAGAGGTATTTGCAGAGATACCAGATGATTCTTATGCTGATAAGACAGCAGAGAAGCTTATTATGGAACTTGATGACAGCTTTAAGAATATGAATGTAATGGTTAAGAGAGCTGTTATGGCATCAGTGCTTTCAAGTCTTCCGGTATTCTTTAACAATACGGAAGAGATACAGTCATATATTAATAATTCGCTTATGCAGTGCAATGATGAAGCAGAGCAGAAGGCAGTTGTTGAGATTATCAAGGCTATGATAAGTGATAATTAATCTGGATATGTTGATGCATAATGAAATATAAGTTTCGGGGGATATTAAGTTGAAGTGGTATAGGTATCTTTATCTTGGGGATAACGCAAGAAAAGCAAAATACAAAACATTTGGTCTTATCAGAAAGAACAGATTTACCATAGATACTTATATTGTTGCAATTTCTGTCAATCCTGATAATATTCTTGATGTTTATTCAGCTAATATGCTGAAACAGCCGCATTTTAAGAATAAATCATACAGAGATAAAGTGTATGTTGTAGGACTTGCGAAGGGCAGGGATGAGGCACTTGAACTGGTAAGATGCATAGTTGACGACACATATTCCCATACAGGAGGCGTTGATGTCGCTGGTTATCTTAGGTTTGGCACAGAATTAAGGAATGGCAGCTGACATGCTGCTGGAAAGGTGGGGCTATGCTGCATGTTTTATTGCTTATACTTAAGATAACAGGCATAGTTATCGCGTGTATTTTAGGACTTGTAATAATCGTTGTGGCAGCAGTTCTTTTTGTGCCGGTAAGATATAAGGCTGATGCTGATTATCATGGTAAGTTCAAGGCACATGCGAAATTGTCATGGCTTGGAATATTAAGGGTGATTGTTTCGTATGATGAAGAACTTGCAATTAAAGCCAAGGCACTTTTTATTACAATTTACAGTAATAATCAAAAAAAAGAAAAAACTTCAAAACATAGGACATCAAAGAGGAAAAAAACAAAACACTCAGAAGAAAATATTTTTTCTGTAAACGACGATGAAGCCAAGAGGCTTACGGAAAATGAGGAAAAACCACAGATTAAGATGGCTGAGGTTGTGAGTGACACTAAAGAAGATACACAGGCTGTTAAGAATAATGTGGAAGATATTAAAGAGTCTGCAGAGAGTCTTAAAGAGACTGTATCAGAAGATGAATCTAAGACGACACAGAATAAGAACTTCTTTGATAAAGTTAAGGATAAATGCTTTGTAATATATACAAAGATTAAAGAGATAATAAACCTTGTAAAGGATACAGTAAAAAAGGTTTCCGGAGCGGCTGACAAGCTTAAAGAAAAAGTGAAGAAGGCAAAAGAATTTGTGACAGATGAGGATAATAAGGCACTTTTTCATTTTTTTGTGGAACAGTTAAAGACACTTATTAAGGTTATTAGACCTAAGAAATACAGAATTAATGCAAGACTTGGATTTGAAGACCCGGCGACAATGGGCAAAGTGCTTGCTTATATATCAATCTTTTATGGTATGTCAGGAGTTGACCTTTCTTTAGAACCGGTATTTGGTGAGAATATTAAAGAGGGCAGTATATTCCTGAAAGGAAATATATGTATATTTTCAGTGCTTGTGATAGCGTTAAGAGTGTATAGAAATGAACAGTTTAAAAAGTTTATTTCCAGATAGAGAAGGTTATGTTATAATGTTAACAGTACTTCACAAAACAAGGAGGTCAAAATCCCTCTCCTCATCATAGGATTCGGATTTTGATTTGCAAAACAAGGAGGGATTTTATGGCAGAGAATAATTTTGATTCAACAGTTGCATCACTTTTTAAGGGGATGGATGCATTTATATCAGCTAAGACTGTTGTTGGTGATGCGGTTACGGTTAAGGATACAATTATCCTTCCGCTTGTTGATGTTTCGTTTGGAGTTGGAGCAGGAGCATTTGCAGGGGATAAGAAGAATAATGCCGGTGGTGGAATGACCGGAAAGGTTACACCGAGCGCGGTTTTAGTTATTCAGAATGGTGCAACCAAGCTTGTTAATATTAAGAATCAGGATACTGTAACTAAGATTCTTGATATGATTCCTGATGTTATTGATAAATTCAAGGGTAAGGATGAAAAGGTTGTAACTGATGCAGATATTGATGAAGCTATTGAAGATGCAGCGGAGTAGTTTTTCATAAACATATGTAATGTGCATATTATATAACATACTTATTAAGGAAGTATATATATGTGCAGACTGCTTGGATTTATATTCTTCTGGATTGCTGTTGGAATGATAATAACACTGTTTATAATGGATAATGTATTCTTGTGCGTATGCATAATAATTACATTGATTGTTGTGGGTTATAACATGTTCTGCCAGTAATCAGAACAATATGTTGTGCTTTTGAGAGAATTTTGAAGAAAATTCTTGAAAAATGTGTTGCAAAATATTTTTTTATCTGATACAATAATTTCTGTTGTGGGTAAATTACCCAATACCGGTAAGGAGGTGTTATTGAAATGGCTAAGTGTGCAATTTGCGAAAAAGGTCCTCACTTTGGTAATGCAGTGAGTCATTCTCATAGAAGATCTAATAAAGTTTGGAATGCTAATGTTAAGTCTGTTAAAGTAAAGGTTAACGGAAATGCTAAGAAGATGTATGTTTGTACTTCATGCTTACGTTCTGGTTTAGTTGAGCGTGCATAATCTATGAGCTTTAAAGTTAATACCAGTATATTAAGGTGAATTGCGCAAAACGCGATTCACTTTATTTTTTGGACATTCATTTGATAATCAAAGTTTAATAAAGAATTCGAAAATGTGTTTATTTTTCTGTAGAAAGATAGTATAATATTTGTGCTATTTATATACATATTTTTATGTAAAGTTTGACTGCGCGAAACTTGCATCCGTATTACGGGTGTTAACAAATACAAGCCGCAGTATTGGAGGACTATCTATGAAGGGAACTTTGGAGAATAAACTTGGAAAAGTTTCGATTGATTCGGAAGTTATTGCACAGTACGCAGGTTCTACAGCAGTTGAGTGCTTTGGAATTGTGGGTATGGCTGCTGTCAGCATGAAAGACGGACTTGTTAAGCTTCTTAAAGGAGACAGCCTTACAAGAGGAATCAGTGTGGTTATAGATGAGAATAATCTTATTGAGATTGATTTTCATGTTATTATATCTTATGGTGTAAGCATTGCTGCAGTAGCAGATAATCTTATTGAGAATGTTAAGTATAAAGTGTCAGAATTTACCGGCCTTGAGATTAAGAAAATCAACATATATGTTGAAGGCGTAAGAGTAATTGATTAATTGAAATATTGTTATAATGCTTAATTGCAGAATGGAGGATAATCGTGGCAACTAATACAATAGATGCAGCACTTGTGCAGAAGATGTTTCTTGCAGGAGCTAAAAACCTTGAGTCTAAGAAAGAATGGATTAATGACCTTAATGTTTTCCCTGTACCAGATGGTGATACAGGTACTAACATGACTCTTACTATTATGTCAGCAGCTAAGGAAGTAAGTTCTATTGCTAACCCTAATATGGAGAATCTTTCTAAGGCTATATCATCAGGTTCGTTAAGAGGTGCAAGAGGTAACTCAGGTGTTATCTTATCACAGCTCTTAAGAGGCTTTACTAAGGAGATGAAGGGCGTAACTGAAATTACTGTTGAGACACTTGCACTTGCAACAAGCAGAGCTACAGAGACAGCATATAAGGCAGTTATGAAGCCAAAGGAAGGAACAATCCTTACAGTTGCTAAGGGTATTTCTGATAAGGCTGAGATTGCATCACAGACAGATGATATTGAAGAGGTTATGCGTATAATTATTGAACATGCTGAATATGTACTTTCTAAGACACCTGATATGCTTCCTGTCCTTAAAGAAGCGGGAGTTGTGGATTCAGGCGGACAGGGACTTGTTGTTGTTCTTAAGGGAATGTATGATGCACTTACAGGAAAGGTTACAGATTTTTCTATAACAGAGAGTAAGCCATCCAATGAACAGACAGTTCCAGGCTCAGGAAAGGGAGCTGCTGTAGAGAATGTAGATATAAAGTTCGGTTATTGCACCGAGTTCATAATTATGCTTGATAAGGAATTTGATGAGAAGACTGAAGCAGACTTCAAAGCATTCCTTACATCGATAGGTGATTCTATAGTATGTGTTGCTCTTGATGATATTGTTAAGGTTCATGTGCATACTAACCATCCAGGTCAGGCATTTGAGAAGGCCTTGGAATATGGTCAGCTTACTAAGATGAAGGTCGATAATATGCGAGAGGAGCATAACCAGAAGGTTGTTGCACAGTCAGAACTGCAGGCGGCAGCAGCTAAGCAGGCTATGGAGAAAAATTCTGAAGCTGAACAGAAAAAAGCTGAGCCAGCTAAGGATTTTGGATTTATCACAATTGCACCGGGAAGCGGAATCGCAGAGATTTTTAAGGGACTTGGTGTTGATGAAGTTATTGAAGGCGGCCAGACAATGAACCCTTCGACAGAGGATATCCTTAATGCAGCAGATAAGATTAATGCCAAGACAATATATGTTCTTCCTAATAACAGCAATATTATTCTTGCAGCTAACCAGGCAGCATCAATTGTTGAAGACAAGGAACTTGTTGTTATCCCTACTAAGACAGTACCACAGGGAATTACAGCTATGATTAACTTTGAGACAACACGCAGTGCTAAGGATAACGGTGATGCGATGACAGACAGTCTTTCAACAGTTAAGTCTGGACAGCTTACTTATGCTGTAAGAGATACATCAATTGATGGCAAGGAGATTAAGAAGGATAATTATCTTGGATTAGGTGATAAGGGACTTGCTGCAGTTGGTACTGATATGGATGAGACTCTTCTTGAGATGATTGAGTCAATGATGTCGGATGAAGCTGAACTTATAAGTGTTTACTATGGAGCTGATATTGAAGAAGCTGCTGCCGAGGCAGTTGTTTCTAAGATTGAAGAAAAGTTCCCTGATGTAGATGTTGAACTTCAGTTTGGTGGACAGCCGGTTTATTATTATATTGTATCTGTTGAGTAAGAATTATGAATATAACAGAATTAAAGGGAATCGGCGCTAAGACAGCTGAGAATTTTAACAGGCTTTCGGTATACACAGTATCGGATCTCGTGGGGTTATACCCACGGGATTACGATGTATACCATGAGCCTGTTTTTGTTAAAGATATAAGCCATGAATCAGAGCATACAGAGGTAGCTGTTGAAGGACAGGTATGCAAAAGCCCGGATATATATGGCAGGCTTAAGATATTAACTGTGACTATAAAGGATTATAATGGCGACTCCATAAAATGCAGCTGGTATAATATGCCATTTTTAAAGAATACATTAAGGCTTGGAACAAGATATGTATTCAGGGGAAGGCTGGTTAATAAAAGAGGCTGGTTATTAGAACAGCCGAAAATGTATACACTTGCCCAGTATAAGGAACTTCAGGGAACACTGCAGCCAATATATCCTCTGACTAAAGGTCTTACTAACAATACTGTTACTAAGGCAGTTGCACAGGCACTTGAAAAATACAGCGCAGGACTTGAAAAGGAATATATACCTGATTATATAAGAAAGAGATATTCGCTTGCTGAGCATAATTTCAGTGTTGTTAATATACATTTTCCTAAGACAATGGAAGAATATGTTCAGGCGAGACACAGACTTGCGTTTGAAGAGTTTTTTTTATTCACGCTAGCAACTCTTTCATTAAAGAGTGCAAATGAACACATACCGAACAGCTATGTAATACTAGAAAGCAAAGAAAAGAATCAATTCCTTGAAAGCTTGTCATATTCACTTACTAATGCACAGTTAAGGACTGTGTCAGAGGTTGCACAAGATATGTCAGGTGAACACCTGTGCAGCCGTCTGATACAGGGGGATGTAGGCTCAGGAAAGACAGTTGTTGCAACAATTGCACTTATCAATACGGTTATTGCAGGATATCAGGGAGCATTGATGGCACCAACAGAGGTTCTTGCAAGACAGCATTATGAATCGTTTGTTAAAGGCTTTGAAAAGGCGGGACTTGATATCAGAGTTGAACTTCTTGTTGGTTCAATGACAGCGAAACAGAAAAAGGAAGCATATGCAAGGATTGCAGATGGAACTGCCGGAATAATAGTAGGAACGCATGCGTTGATACAGGAAAAGGTTGAATATAAAGAACTGGCACTTGTTATAACAGATGAGCAGCACAGATTCGGAGTAAACCAGCGCCGTGACTTTTCACAGAAAGGGAAAAGCCCGCATATTCTTGTAATGAGTGCAACGCCAATACCAAGAACTCTGGCAATTATACTGTACGGTGACCTTGATATATCAATAATTGATGAGATGCCTGCGAACAGACTTCCTATAAAGAATTGTGTTGTGGATGAAAGCTACAGACCGAAGGCGTATGCATTTATACACAATCAGGTTGCTTCCGGCAGACAATGCTATGTAATATGTCCAATGGTTGAGGACAGTGAGGCTGTAGAGGCTGAAAATGTTGTTGATTACACGGCAATGCTTAAGAAAGAACTTCCGGATATAAGGATAGAATATCTTCATGGCAAGATGCGTCCATCGTTAAAGAATGAGGTGATGGAAAGATTTGCAGCACATGAAACGGATGTGCTGGTATCAACTACAGTTATCGAGGTTGGTGTAAATGTGCCTAACAGCACTGTTATGATGGTAGAGAATTCGGAAAGATTTGGACTTGCACAGCTTCATCAGTTAAGAGGCCGTGTTGGGCGAGGAGAATATCAGTCATATTGTATATTTGTTACAGGCAATAAGTCAGAGAAGATAAGAAAAAGACTGGAAATTCTTAATAAATCCAACGATGGATTCAAGATAGCTGAGGAAGATTTAAGACTGCGTGGACCGGGAGATTTCTTCGGGGTAAGGCAGAGCGGTGATTTTGATTTCGGAATAGCAGATGTATTTACTGATGCAAAGATATTAAAGGAAGCGTCAGATGCAGCGAAAGATATGCTAAAGAAAGATCCTGAGTTAAAGCTTGAGAATAATGTATATCTAAAGCAGAAGGTTGCAGAGTATACGATTAAATGTTTAGAAAAGATTAATCTGTAAAGGAGATGTATGCACATGAGACAGATGGAATTCACAATGAGCAGACCTAATCTTGTCAAGCCAGGAGATGAGGTAGATATTACGGAGGGTAAGCTTCCTAGCAGTTATTATTATACGATAGAGCCGGCAGTTGCAATGTCAGGAAACTATTCAACACCTGACAGGTTAAAGTCAAGACATGGAATTGTTAAAGAGGTTGGAGAGACAAGCAGGGGTTATTATGTGCTTGCGGAATTTGATGAATAATTGCGACTATTCGGAATTAAGCAAAATTACAATTAAATGCAGAATAAAAATTATGCTTTTCACATATATTTTTTACAAGTATATGCGGAAGGCATAATTTTTTATGTACCGCTTTAATTACAGGGAGGAAAGTATGTCAGACAGAAAGGAAAATATAAACTTTAATCTGTACGAGGATATAAAGAAACGCACTAATGGGGAGATATATCTTGGTGTGGTAGGTCCTGTACGGACAGGAAAGTCGACATTTGTAAAAAGATTTATGGATCTATGTGTAATTCCTGAGATTGCAGATGCTAACGAGAAACAACGCACAATCGACGAACTGCCACAGAGTAGTGCTGGAAGTACGATTATGACTACTGAACCTAAGTTTATACCTAGTGAGAGTGCAGCAATCTGCATGGCTGATGATATTAAGATTAAAGTGCGTGCAATTGACTGTGTTGGATTTATGGTTGATGGTGCAATGGGAGCAGAGGAGAATGGCAAAGAGAGAATGGTTAATACTCCATGGTCAAAAGAACCCGTTCCATTTTCAATGGCAGCACAGATTGGTACTGAAAAGGTGATAGAGGAGCATTCTACTATTGGAATCGTTATTACAACAGATGGCTCATTTACAGGAATAGAACGGGATAATTATGTCAACGCGGAGCAGATGGCTATAGATAAGCTGAAAAAGATTTCAAAACCGTTTGTTGTGATATTAAACTGTGTGAAGCCTTATGCTAAAGAATCTGTGCAGCTTGCAGAAGCTATGAAAGAAAAATATGGTGTAAATGTCTATGCTCTTAATTGTGACCAGCTAAGAAAAGAAGATGTTGACAGGGTTATATCAGGTGTGCTTAAAGAATTTCCGGTATCACAGCTTGATTTTTATGCACCTGCATGGGTTGAAGTACTTGAGTCATCACACTGGCTTAAGATGCATATAGTAGATGTGGCACTTTCGATTCTTGATAATATAAATGTTATGAAGGATGCGTATCTTGAGTTGAATAATACATGCGAATACATAGAAAAGATTGATGTGAAAAATGTTGATATGTCAACAGGGAGGGTTGAAATTGAATTTAAGCTTTCGAAAGATCTGTATTATAAAATATTAAGTGAACTTACAGGAACGCAGATTAATAATGAGCATGAGCTTATAGATATGATTAAATCTCTTTCAGACAAGAAGAATGAACTGGGAAGCTTTGGTGATGCAATAAGCGAAGTTAATCTTAATGGCTTCGGAGTTGTTAAACCTTCAAAAGAAAATATACAACTGGATGAGCCGGTAGTGATTAAGAATGGCAATAAATATGGAGTTAAGATAAAAGCTAAAGTTCCGTCTATTAACCTGCTTAAGACAGAAATAATGGTTGAAATTGCCCCGATTGTTGGAAATAGGAATCAGGCAGAAGATCTGATTGAATATATAAAAGGAAATATGAAAGATAATCCGGACGGAATCTGGGATACCAATATATTTGGAAAGACAATAGAACAGATTGTATCAGACGGAATATATGAAAAAACACATAATATGACAACTGAGAGCATGGGAAAGATTGGCGATACAATTGAAAAAGTAATGAATGAGAATTCAGGACTTGTGTGTCTTATTGTGTAAAAAATACTTTATTTAACTGAAAAGTTATGATAATATAAATTCAATTATAATTGAACGACAAGAGGTTTGCAATGGAAAAGAAAGGAACTGGAGCTGAACATGTAAGTTACAGACATAATGTGTTCAGAAACAAAATGCTTGGCTTTGAGAAAATATTATTTATCATAATGGTATCGGTTAATATCTTATATATTATAGTGTCGTTTGCTGATAAGAATCTGCCGGCTATAATGACAGAAGATATAATAAGATTAATATCCGTTACGGTGGTCCAGATTATAAGCTGCTGTTCATTCAGAATGATTAATTCCAGAGATAATTTTTCTAATGAAACTAAAAACAGGATGTGTTGTATATCACTGGTAGGGCTGTTTGCTGCTGAGGAACTTTTATTTTATTTTTGTGAACCCTTGTGGGTTGGAACAGCAGTTGTAATGGTGATAAGTTCATTTTTTAATGACAGAAAGACCATTTTTGTTATATATGCTACATCAATAGCTGTATGGATTGCATCAGCATTTATGTATAATTACGGTGTCACCAGTGCAGTGAAGGCACTTGATGTAAGAGATTTTACAGCTACATTTTTACTGATAAGCTGTGTATTTGCAATATCGGTTATATTGTATAATTTCAATAAGCTGCAGGTGGAAGATGTTGTTGAATATTATGATGGCGAGAAAAAGCTTCAGGAGAAGCTTTCAACAGATTATCTGACACAGCTTCATACAAGGTTTTCTATATATGAGAACATCAAGCAGGCAATGCATGATTATTACTTTTCAGGGAAAGATGTATGTGTTGCGATGCTTGACATTGACTTCTTTAAGAAGGTTAATGACACATATGGTCATGACAAAGGTGATATGGTATTAAGGACATTATCACGGGTTATAAGCCAGTACACTGATGATACGATTCATGCAGGCAGATACGGGGGAGAGGAGTTTCTGATTCTTTTTTCAGGATATACGAGAAAGCAGGCAGGAAAGATACTGGAAGGAATGCTTACTAATTTTAGAAATCAGGAGTATGATTTCTTGCCTGAAGATGTTATAATAACATTCAGTGCAGGCTTTACATATCTTGATAATAAAAATATGGATGTGGAAGGCTTCATAAAATGTGCAGATGAAGCACTTTATTATTCTAAAGAGCATGGAAGGAACCAGATAACGTACTATAATGATCTGAAATTACGAGACATGCAGGTTAACAGATAACCAAGGAGGATTTATATTAGATGAACAAGAAAGTTGAAGATTATGTAAGAAGTATACCTGATTTCCCAGAACCGGGGATTATATTCAGGGATGTTACAAGTGTTATCCAGAGTCCTGAGGGATTAAAGCTTGCAATAGACGGTCTTACAGATCTTATAGGGGATACAGAATTTGATGTTGTAGTAGGACCAGAATCAAGAGGGTTTATATTTGGCGTTCCTGTTGCATATAATACCGGTAAGGGATTTGTTCCTGTAAGAAAGAAGGGTAAACTATATCAGCAGATTATGAACTTGAATATGGTACAGCTACTATAGAGATGCATAAGGATGCGATTACTCCGGGACAGAAGGTTATTATTGTTGATGATCTGATTGCTACAGGTGGAACAACAGAAGCTATTATCAAGCTTGTAGAAGAGCTTGGAGGAGAAGTAGTGAAAGTTCTTTTTCTTATGGAGCTTGAAGGCCTTAAAGGAAGAGATAAGATTGCAGGATATGATGTTGAGTCAGTAATTAAATACCCAGGTAAATAATTATTCGGGCTGCTTTATTATATAAAGCAGCCTTTTTAAGATTGATGACAGGAGGCAGATATGGGGACACCACATAATGAAGCACAGACAGGAGATATAGCAAAGACAGTTCTTATGCCGGGAGATCCTTTAAGGGCAAAGTATATAGCAGATAATTATCTTACAGATGTAATCTGCTTTAATACGGTCCGCAATATGTCAGGATTCACAGGAATTTATAACGGATGCAGGGTATCTGTTATGGGAAGTGGTATGGGAATGCCTTCAATGGGAATATATTCATATGAATTATATAATGTATATGATGTGGATAATATTATAAGGATTGGTTCAGCTGGAGCATTTGATGATGACCTTAATCTTATGGATATTGTACTTGGAATGGGCTCATGCACTGATTCTAACTTTGCGGCACAGTACAATCTTCCGGGCATATATGCGCCGATAGCTGATTTTACGCTTTTAAAGACTGCATATGATGTTGCAGAAGAAAAACATTTTTCGGTTAAAGTTGGCAATGTACTGGCATCAGATGTGTTTTATAATGATGATACAACAGTTAATGACAGATGGAAGAAGATGGGTGTGCTTGCAGTTGATATGGAGTCAGCAGCGTTGTATATGACTGCTGCCAGATGCAGAAAACATGCACTTACTATTCTTACAATAAGTGACCATCTCTACAGGGGTGAGAAGCTGTCAGCACAGGAGAGACAGACAGGATTTACTAATATGATGGAGACAGCTCTTGAAACTGCAGTCAGATTGCAGAATAACAGGCAGATGGAGGATTTATGACAGATACAGATTTAGAGATTATTGTTTTTGTACTGCTGGCTGTTGCAATCGGCGTGTATGTATGTGTAAGCAGCAGTATTAAGCGGAAGAAGGCAGCGGAGAATGCCATAAAGAAAGCGTGGGGCAAACGTGTTGTATACAAGGGAACAGATGAGAGCTTTGAATATATATCGCATTATGCCAAAGGTAATCCGAGTGAATCTATGATTGATGATATAACATGGAATGATCTTGGCATGGATGAAGTATTTAAATGTATTAATAATACTAATTCATCTGTTGGACAGGAATATCTATATAAGATGTTAAGAGAACCGGTTGCAGATGCAGAAAAGCTTCACGAACTGGACAGGCTTGCAGATGAATTCACAGCTAATGAAAAAGAAAGAATCACAATTCAGAAGATATTTATGAATATGGGAAAAAGCCGTAAGATTGCAGTTACAGATTATATCGGTTATATAATGGATATAGAGCAGGGAAGTAATATTGTGCATTATCTTGCGTGGGTATTTCTTATTGCTTCAATACTTGTTACGGTTCTTGTAACTCCGGTGCTTGGAATATGGCTTATAATTGCATCGGTAGCATTTTCAATAATTACTTATTACAAGTATAAGGCTAAGATTGAGAATTATTTCAAATGTATTAATGTTATTGTGAAAATGGCATCGGCATCTGAAGATATATGTGAAAGCAATATAAGTTTTCTTGAACCAGAGTGTAACAGGCTTAAAGAGATATTAAAGAGCTTTTCTAAAGTAACAAAAGGCTCATGGATGATTGAATCAGGCAATGTTGATGGTTCAATCGGAGAGGTTGTACTTGATTATCTAAGAATGATAACGCACATGGATATTGTGAAGTTTAATAAGATGACAAAGCTTATAACTGCCAAAAGTGAGGATGCATATAACCTTGTAGATACACTTGGATTCATAGAGACATCAATTGCTGTTGCATCATTCAGGGAAAGCCTGCCATTTTACTGTAAGCCTGAATTTGTGGAAAATACTAATAACCTTAGTGTGAAAGAAGTGTATCATCCGCTTATAGATAATCCTGTGTGTAATTCAATAACAACTAAAGGAAATGTTCTTCTTACAGGTTCTAATGCTTCAGGTAAATCAACATTTTTAAAGACAATAGCAATCAACAGTATTCTGGCACAGACTATAGGAACAAGTCTTTCCAAAGAATACATTGCTCCAGTATATAGGATATATTCTTCAATGGCATTAAGGGATGACCTTGCTAATTCGGACAGTTACTATATTGTTGAGATTAAGTCATTAAAGAGAATTCTTGATGCAGTTGGTAAAAAAGGCAGAACGGTTCTATGCTTTATTGATGAGGTACTTCGTGGAACTAACACTGTTGAGAGAATTGCAGCATCATCAGAGATATTAAAGAATCTTAATACAGGCAGGGCGTTGTGCTTTGCAGCAACACATGATATTGAGCTTACAACAATACTTAAGGACTGTTACAGCAACTATCATTTTCAGGAGGAAGTTACTGAGGATGAGGTTAAGTTTGATTATAAGCTGTATGCCGGACCTGCAACAACAAGGAATGCAATCAAGCTTCTTAATGTTATAGGGTATGATAAGAATATAATTAAGGGAGCAGAACAGCGTGCAATGCATTTCCTGACAGATGGAAACTGGAAATCTTGATAAATGTTGTTTCTTGTGATATTATAAATTATTGCGAAGGCTTTTATTATAATTCGTGGAGGTAATAATATGGTTGGGTTAGTCAGCGCGCTCGTGGGCGAGATAGCTTATGAAGTGGTAAGATTTGTTATAATGCTTGCGTTACTGGTACTTGCAGTATTCGTAGGTGGTAAACTCCGAAAGGCAGCAGATGCCAAGAAGGCAGCTAAGATGGCTGCATCGGAGAATAAAGAGAAAGAGATTACTGAATAATCAGGAGGAAGTTAAAGTGCAGTACAGAGGTGTGAATGAATTAAGAAGATTATACCTTGATTTCTTTGAGAGCAAGGGACATTTGAAAATGAAGAGCTTTTCTTTAGTTCCACATAATGATAACAGTCTGCTTATCATTAATTCAGGTATGGCTCCACTTAAGCCATATTTTACAGGACAGGAGATTCCACCAAGAAGAAGAGTTACAACTTGTCAGAAGTGTATAAGAACAGGTGATATCGAGAATGTAGGTAAGACAGCAAGACATGGTACATTCTTTGAGATGC
>OGOI01000848.1_pt1 | contig 22427 bp, 18 predicted proteins | sample 1552631 | NCBI WGS metagenome assembly OGOI01 (sample SAMEA2580204, study PRJEB22360) | human gut metagenome | biome: human gut; feature: human-associated habitat; material: faeces | place: Denmark | collected 2008/2010 | reverse complement strand
GCTCTAACCGACTGAGCTAAGGAAGAATGTTTTTCTCAATTGCGATGCAAAAGTACTAGGTTTTTTTGAAATATGCAATATCTTTGCAAAAAAAATATTAGGAATGGACAAAATAATAGGATTGGGCAACGCCCTGGTAGACGTACTCGCAACCCTGAAGGATGATACTCTTTTGGATGAAATGGGTTTACCCAAAGGAAGCATGCAGCTCATCGATGACGCTAAGTTACAGCAGATTAACACGAAATTTTCACAGATGAAAACTCACTTGGCAACAGGCGGATCGGCAGGAAATGCCATCCTCGGACTGGCTTGTTTGGGTGCCGGAACAGGGTTTATCGGAAAAGTGGGAAATGATAATTATGGAGAATTTTTTCGTGAAAATCTGCAGAAAAATAAGATTGAAGACAAATTATTGACTTCAGATCGACTGCCTTCCGGTGTGGCATCCACTTTTATTTCACCGGATGGAGAGCGCACTTTCGGAACCTATCTGGGAGCAGCGGCTTCTTTGAGAGCAGAGGAACTGACCTTGGATATGTTTAAAGGTTACGCGTACCTATTCATAGAAGGCTATCTTGTTCAGGACCACGAAATGATTCTTCATGCCATTGAACTGGCTAAAGAAGCCGGTTTGCAGATTTGTCTCGATATGGCTAGTTATAACATTGTGGCTAATGATCTGGAATTCTTCACCTTGCTAATCAACAAATATGTCGACATTGTCTTTGCAAACGAAGAGGAAGCGAAAGCCTTTACTGGCAAGGAGCCGGAGGAAGCTTTGAGAGTGATTGCCAAGAAATGCAGTATTGCTATCGTAAAAGTCGGGGCAAACGGTTCTTATATCCGTAAAGGGACAGAAGAAATAAAGGTTTCGGCCATTTCGGTTCAAAAAGTGGTGGATACTACCGGTGCCGGTGACTATTTTGCTTCCGGATTCTTGTACGGATTGACTTGCGGATATTCGTTGGATAAATGTGCAAAAATAGGTTCTATTCTCTCGGGAAATGTTATTCAGGTAATCGGAACAACGATACCACAGGAACGCTGGGATGAAATTAAGTTAAATATTAACAGGATTCTGGCGGAATAACAAAGGATTGAGCTACTTTTACGACTCATTTAGATTGAAAGAGGTATGAAAAAATTGCTGAACAGGCAGATAGCTATTGTTGCAGTAGCGGTGATAGCCACAGTTGCTTTCTTTAGTTTCAAGAGTGGAGACGACCGTAATTTCCAGATTGCAAAGAATCTGGATATATTTAATGCGATTGTGAAAGAACTGGATATGTTCTATGTAGATACCATTGATCCGAATAAAACGATTCGGGAAGGAATCGATAATATGCTTTATACGCTGGATCCTTATACGGAATATTTCCCGGAAGAAGATCAGAGTGAACTGGAGCAGATGATTAAAGGATCATTTGGTGGAATGGGTTCTTACATTGCTTATAATACGAAACTAAAGCGTTCGATGATTTCTGAACCTTTCGAGGGAACGCCTGCTGCAAAAGCCGGTCTGAAAGCGGGAGATATCCTGATGGAGATTGACGGACAGGATCTTGCCGGTAAGAATAACGCGGAAGTCAGCCAGATGTTACGTGGACAGGCAGGTACCAGCTTTAAGCTAAAGATTGAGCGCCCGAATGAGAAAGGTGGACGTACACCGATGGAATTCACGATTGTACGTGAGTCTATTCAGAATCCGGCGATTCCTTATACTGCCGTATTGGATAATAAGGTGGGTTACATCAGCCTTAGCACTTTCTCCGGCAACCCTTCCAAAGAGTTTAAGAAAGCATTTCTGGATTTGAAGAAACAGGGCGCTACTTCGTTGGTGATAGACCTTCGTAGTAATGGCGGCGGATTGCTGGATGAAGCAGTAGAAATTGCGAATTATTTCTTACCGCGTGGAAAGGTGATTGTGACGACAAAAGGAAAAATCAAACAGGCTAGTAACACTTATAAGACATTGCGCGAACCGTTGGATTTGGATATTCCGATTGCAGTATTGGTAAATAGTGGAACCGCTTCTGCTTCCGAAATTTTATCAGGTTCTCTGCAGGATCTCGACCGTGCCGTTATCGTTGGTAACCGTACCTTCGGAAAAGGATTGGTACAGGTTCCCCGCTCTTTGCCTTATGGCGGAACGATGAAAGTGACTACCTCTAAATATTATATTCCAAGTGGACGTTGTGTACAGGCTATTGATTACAAGCATCGTAATGAAGATGGAAGTGTAGGAACCATTCCTGATAGTTTGACTAAGGTATTCCATACGGCTGCCGGACGTGAAGTACGCGACGGAGGTGGTGTAATGCCGGATATTGTTATCAAACAGGAGAAATTACCGAATATCCTCTTCTATCTGGTACGCGATAATCTGATTTTTGATTATGCAACTCAGTATTGTTTGAAACATCCTACCATCGTTGCTCCGGAGGAGTTTGAGGTGACAGATGCCGATTATAATGATTTTAAAGCATTGGTGAAGAAAGCCGACTTCAAGTATGACCAACAGAGTGAGAAAATTCTGAAAACGTTGAAAGAAGCTGCCGAGTTTGAAGGGTATATGGATGATGCTTCAGAGGAGTTCAAAGCACTTGAAAAGAAGTTGAACCATGATCTTGATCGCGACTTGGATTATTTCTCATCTGATATAAAGAAGATGATTGCTACTGAAATTATCAAGCGTTACTATTACCAACGTGGTAATATCATCCAGCAGCTGAAGGATGATGACGGTTTGAAGGAAGCAATGAAAATTCTGAATGATCCGGTGAAATATAAAGAAATGCTTAGTGCTCCGGCTACTAAGGAATAAATGAATATATTTCGAACATAGATATATGCGGAAAACGCGGCTTTGTTACCAACAAGCCGCGTTTTCTGTATATCTATATTTAATTGTAAAAGTCCTGTAAGATCATGCCCGGACACTGATATTTGTATCCTTAATCGATCTTTATTGGCGAATCAAAGGCAGGGTGAAATAGAATCTGCTTCCCTGTCCTTCTTGGGAGCGCAACCAGATACGTCCACCCATCTTCTCTACCAACATTCTGCAAAGAGTTAATCCCAATCCTGTTCCCTGAACAAAATCGTCGACCTTTCCAAAGCGCCGGAAAATTGTGGCAATTCTTGCTGCCGGAATGCCGATGCCGCTATCTTTAACGTAGAACTCTACAAAATCCTCTTTTTCCCGATAGCCGAAATGAATTTCTCCTTTCGGGGTAAACTTTGTAGCGTTACTAAGCAAGTTACTTATAATTTGTATGATGCGATTCCAGTCTCCCGAAGTATACATGTCCGCATCTACGTCGTCCAAAATAAGTTTGACACCGTTTTGCGTCTTATGGCAGAATTGTTGTTCCAGCTGCAGGCAGATATCTATTAATTTGATCGGGCGGATATTGAATTTTAGAGAATCAGCTTCAAGCGATGCCAGATCCAGAATATCATTGAATAGATTCAGCAGCATTTCCGAATTTCGTTCGATGATTTCCGAATATTGATTCTTCTCTTCTGCAGATGTTGCGTAAGTGATTAGTTTGGAGAATCCTACAATGGCATTGAGCGGGGTACGTATTTCATGACTCATGTTTGCCAGAAAAGCAGATTTCAATCGGTCCGACTCTTCCGCTTTGATTCTGGCAGCCTTTAGTTCTTTCTGTTGCTGGGCATTCGTCTGTTCCGCCTCCCATTGTTGGGATATATCACGGCACATACACAACAGATACTCTTTATCCAAAGGAAAGATACGGTTTTCGTAGTGATGTAAAACACCATCCAACATAAGATCGTGTCTGGCTGTTGAACTTTCTCCTGTGAGAATCACCTTATCCATATTCTTGCGGACACTTTCATAAGCCTCTTTGGGCAGAATGTCTTTTACGTTAGTGGTAGTGATATTGTTGGGGCTGATACCTTCTACGTGATTAGTTGCCGGAGAAGAAGCAAGCTCTATAATATTGGCGTCATGGTCGAAGACGGTGAGCATGTCAGGAAGAGCATCCAGTATCCGGGTACTATATTTATCACGAAAACGTCCTTTGGAGGGAGAGGAAGAATCTGAAGAATGAGAGGAAAGGAAATCTATTTTCTTCTCTAATTGTTCGATTATTTCTAAAAGATCCTCCTTTGTTTTGTTTTCGTAATTTCTCATAGAAGATTCATTATTATTCATTAGAATGTTGTAGAAGTTGTTTTATCTGTTGCAAATATAAAACAATATTCCGAGATGTTGACAGCCTCCCTAGTTATTATAATATAAAAAAAACGGATAGCTTTTGCCCTACTAATCAGAATGTTCTATCTTTGCATCCATTATATATAAATGATTTACAATATGTCTACAGAATTATTCTCTACTCTGCCCTATAAGGTGGCAGATATTACACTTGCTGGTTTCGGACGCAAGGAAATCGATTTGGCAGAAAAAGAAATGCCCGGCCTGATGGCTCTTCGCGAAAAGTATGGAGAATCCAAACCGTTAAAAGGTGCCCGCATTATGGGGTCGTTGCACATGACCATTCAAACGGCTGTGCTGATTGAAACATTAGTGGCTTTAGGAGCTGAAGTACGTTGGTGCTCTTGTAATATATATTCAACGCAGGATCATGCTGCTGCTGCGATAGCTGCTGCCGGTGTACCGGTATTTGCATGGAAGGGCGAGACTCTTGCCGATTATTGGTGGTGCACGTTGCAGGCATTGAGCTTTGACGGCGGCAAGGGACCGAATGTGATTGTAGATGATGGCGGTGACGCAACAATGATGATCCACGTGGGTTATGATGCTGAAAATAATGCTGCCGTATTGGATAAGGAAGTACACGCGGAGGATGAAATAGAACTGAATGCTATCTTGAAGAAAGTGTTGGCAGAAGACAGTACTCGCTGGCATCGCGTAGCGGAAGAAGTGCGTGGCGTATCTGAAGAGACTACGACAGGCGTACACCGTTTGTATCAGATGCAGGAAGAAGGCAAATTGCTGTTCCCGGCATTCAATGTAAACGACTCGGTAACGAAATCTAAGTTTGATAATCTGTACGGTTGCCGCGAATCGTTGGCCGACGGAATCAAGCGTGCAACAGATGTGATGATTGCCGGAAAAGTAGTAGTGGTATGTGGTTATGGTGATGTGGGTAAAGGCTGTTCTCACTCCATGCGTTCTTATGGAGCGCGGGTGCTCGTGACGGAGGTAGACCCGATCTGTGCACTGCAGGCTGCAATGGAAGGTTTCGAAGTAGTGACGATGGAAGAGGCTTGTCTGGAAGGTAACATCTTCGTGACTACGACAGGTAATATCGATATTATCCGTATCGACCACATGGAGAAAATGAAAGACCAGGCTATCGTTTGCAACATCGGCCATTTCGATAATGAAATTCAGGTAGATGCTTTGAAACATTATCCGGGCATCAAATGTGTGAATATCAAACCGCAGGTAGACCGTTATTATTTCCCGGATGGACATAGCATTATCTTGTTGGCCGACGGTCGTCTGGTAAATCTGGGATGTGCAACAGGACACCCGTCATTCGTGATGAGTAATTCATTTACCAATCAGACATTGGCGCAGATAGAACTGTTCAACAAGAAATATGATATCAATGTATATCGCTTGCCGAAGCATCTGGACGAGGAAGTGGCTCGCCTGCATCTTGAAAAGATCGGTGTGAAACTGACTAAGCTGACTCCCGAACAGGCCGCTTATATTGGTGTATCGGTGGACGGACCTTATAAAGCAGATCATTATAGATACTAATTTGATTTACGATTAGACGATTTACCATTTACGATTGATAAGTGAGGGAGATCGATATTCCACTGTTATCAATTGTAAATGTTAGATTGTCCGGTCGTATTTATTTTTATATTCAAACTTCAATCGTAAATAGTAAATCGTGTCATCGTAAATGAAAAAGTTTCTTCCTGACTTAATAGCCATTCTGGCTTTTATCATTCTTTCTTTCGCCTATTTTTTTCCGGCTGATATCGAAGGTCGTATCTTGTTTCAGCATGACACGGCTGCCGGAGTCGGTGCAGGACAAGAATCGAAAGAGTATCTCGAGCGTACCGGAGAACGTACGCGCTGGACAAACTCGATTTTTGGAGGTATGCCTACTTATCAGATGTCTCCGAGTTACGACTCGACAACGTCTCTGAAAGGGGTGGAGAGGGTTTATCGCCTCTTTCTCCCGGATTATGTAGTGCTGACTTTTATCATGATGCTGGGATTCTATATCCTCTTGCGGGCATTCGGAATATCGGCCTGGCTGGCAGGATTAGGCGGAGTGATATGGGCATTCTCTTCCTATTTCTTCATTCTGATACCGGCAGGGCATATCTGGAAGTTTGTGACATTGGCTTATATACCACCTACGATTGCAGGTGTCGTTCTGGCTTACCGGAAGAAATATCTGTTGGGCGGAATCATTACGGCCCTGTTCATCGCCCTTCAGATTCAGTCGAATCACATTCAGATGAGTTATTATTTCATGTTTGTGATCCTGTTTTTTGTAGGAGCTTACTTTGAAGATGCTTATAAAAAGAAAGAATTGCCTCATTTCTTCAAGGCTAGCGGGGTTTTAGCACTGGCTGCCGTGGTAGGAGTCTGCATCAATATTTCCAATCTGTATCATACGTATGAATATAGTAAGGAGACGATGCGCGGCAAGAGCGAATTGAAGCAGGAGGGAGCTGCTGCCAGTCAGACTAGTAGCGGATTGGATCGTGATTATATAACCAACTGGAGTTATGGTATCGGTGAAACGTTGACGTTGCTGGTTCCGAATGTAAAGGGGGGAGGATCAGGATCTACGATGTCGCAAAGCGAAGTTGCTATGGCAAAGGCCAATCCAATGTATAACGGTATTTACTCACAGTTACCTCAATATTTCGGTGAGCAGCCGTGGACAGCCGGTCCGGTATATGTGGGGGCATTTGTGATGTTCCTCTTTGTATTGGGGTGCTTTATAGTGAAAGGTCCTCTTAAATGGGCGCTGCTGGGAGCTACTATCTTCTCGATTCTGCTTTCATGGGGAAAGAATTTCATGGGGCTGACGGACTTCTTTATCGATTATGTCCCGATGTATAATAAGTTCCGCGCTGTATCTTCTATTCTGGTAATAGCTGAATTTACAATACCTTTGTTGGCGATTTTTGCCTTGAAAGAGATTTTGAGTAAACCGGATATGCTGAAACAGGAAAAGAACTGTAGAGGAGTGATTGCTGCGTTGGTACTAACTGCCGGTGTGGCACTCATTTTAGCTGTCGCCCCGGGCACTTTCTTCTCCAGCTTTATAACGGCACAGGAGATGACTGCTTTGAAACAAGCACTTCCTGCCGAACATTTGGCTCCGTTTGTGGCCAATCTGACTGAAATGCGCGAAGCCATTATTGCTTCGGATGCATGGCGCAGCTTCTTTATTATAGTGATCGGTTGCCTGTTCTTATTCTTGTATCAACTGCGGAAGTTGAAAGCCTCTTTCACACTGGCGGGTATTGCGCTTTTGTGTCTGATAGATATGTGGAGTGTCAATAAACGCTATTTGAATGACGAACAGTTCGTGCCGAAGTCGAAGCGGTCTGCGGAAACGAACCTCGCCGGAACGTCGCCAGCGAACCCGAAGCGTCCGTAAAATTCCCGGAGCCACTCCTTGCCGGGCGTCGGGATGAGGAGCGCCGCATCGTCGCCGCGCTCCGCGATGAGCCGCATCGCTTCGCGCATCAGCTGCGAAGCCAGTCCGCGTCCCCGGAACGCCGGGTCCGTCGCTACGCCATAAATATAGGTCGTGCGGCCCAGCTCCGTCCGGAACGGCAGGAGGTGGAGCATCGCCGCCATGCGGCCTTCGGCCTCGGCCGTCAGCATCCGGCGGCGGGAGTAATAGCGCATGATGAACGAGTCGGCGAATTGTTCGTCGTCGCCGAAGGCCTTCATCCAAAGCTCTTTGCAGGCCACTTCGTCGGGGTGCATGCAGATCGCCGCGAATTTGTGCTGGAGGAACGCCGGGTGGTAGGAGAGTTTGGCCTGCCGCAGTCCGTCCAGCCCGAGGTCCTCCTCACGGTTGATCAGCGTGAAACGTTCGGGGAGGTGCTGCGCGAAGAGTTTGTTGATGATCGTGAAAGCGCCGTCGAACTCCGTGTCGGCCTTCTCTACGTGGGTGTCGAAGGTGTGGTCGTTGATCGCCGAGCCGTAGGTGAAGGCCGCGAGGCGGTCGCCGACGTAGATGCAACCGCCGATCAGCCCCAGTTCTTCGAAATGCTCGAAGGCCCGCTGCATGGCCCGCTGCTCGGCGCACAGCTCCGAGGTGTGACCTTCGTGGGCCTTGCGCCATTCGCGCTCGAGGGCCATGCACTCCCCGAAGCGGTCGGGCGTCAGCTCTTCGTAGCGGTAGTCGGGATATTCGGCCGTGAAGCGGTTGATGTGGTTGCGCTTGGGCTGGTAGCGGCGTCCGGCAAGGTTGCGAAGATCGTCGGCGTTGTAGACGTAATCCTCCAGCGCGCGGTCCGACTCGAACGCGAAATGGCAGGGAACGATCCGGCGGATCGTGTCGCGGCCTTCGTCCGTCAGGCCGATGATCCGCAGCCGCTGTCCGTGGGCGTGGGCGTCTTCGCGCAGGAGGGGGAGGATCGGGCCGAAGTCGCCCTCGCCGACGGGCTGCATGTAACCGATGCGCTCGCCGCCGTCGATCTGGAAGCGGATCACCAGGAATCCGCCGATCTCGGCCCACGCGCTGTGGAACACCGCCTGCCAGCAGTACATGTTGGCGAAGGCGAGGTCGCAGTTGCAGATGCCCGAGGGCATGGTATAACGCTCGATGACCGCCCGGTCCCCGAGGCGCACGGGTTTGAAATCAATCATTTGCCGTGTAATTCTTTTTCTCGATATGGGTGTAATACTGCTGGACCAGCGCCCGGAAATTCTGTGCCAGACTGTCGGCGGCCGGGGTGGCCGGGCATTCCTGCACATTCATGTCCGAATCGTCGAGCACGATTGCGCCTTCTCCGGTCAGCGCGCGGAACCGTCCGTCGTAGCTGACCGACCAGCGGGGCCGCTGCGGTTCGTTCAGCACGTCGCGCCCGAATGCGAAATAAGGCTCCCGGTTGCCAGTGAGTCCCAGCAGGGTGGGCATGATGTCCAGTTGCTGCGTGATCTCGCCGACCTCGCCCCGCAGGGCGCCGTCGGGGGTGTAGATGAAGCCGATGATGTGCATGTTGCCCGGGTAGGAGCGCGTCTCCTCCGCGAATTTCTCCGACGACACGTGGTCGGCCACGAAGACGAAGATCGTGCGGCGGAACCACTCCTCGCCGCCGAAACGCTGGAAGAAGAGGCGGAACGCCCGGTCGTCGTAGGCGACGCCCTTGTGAATCCGGGTGTAGCCCTCGGGCAGCGTCGCGGCGTACTTTTCGGGTACGACGAACGGGTGGTGCGACGAGAGGGTGAACAGCGCGGCGAAGAAGGGTTCGGGCATCGCCGTCAGCTCCTCGCCCGTGAATTGCAGGAACTCTTCGTCCCAGATGCCCCAGTAGCCGTCGAAATCCCCCGTGCCGTGCTTCGCCTCGTAGTCCTCGCGGCTTACGAGCCGCTCGACGCCTGCCGAACGGGCATAGGCCCCGAAGCCCATCGAGCCGCGTTCCGAGCCGCAGAAGAAGGCCGTCGCATAGCCTTTGTCCGCCAGCATGGCGGGCAGCTGGCGGCTTTCGCCCAACGATTGGGGCATCAGTACGAACGGCGTGCGGAACGAGGGGATGCTTCCCAGCACCGAGGGCATGGCCTGGATCGAACGCGAGCCGTTGGCGTACATCCGTTTGAATGTCAGACCGTTGCGCATCAATGAATCGAGGAACGGCGTGAAGCCCTTTTCCGGGAGGTCGGCGTAGAGTTCCGGATGGAGGAACGCGGAGTGCTCGGCCGACATGCTCTCCATGATGAAAATCATCACGTTGCGGCCCGTGAGATCGACTGCCGCGCTGTCGGCGGGCCGGTGCACGGGCGTGAAGCGCTGCGGCAATTCCTCCGGGGTGAAATATTTCCTGTATTTGACGCTTCCCGCGCTGCCGATGGTGCGCAGGATGCAGAACGGGTTGCTTAAAATCAGATTGGCCTTGCCGCTGTCCGCCGTGTAGAGCATGGCGTTGGAAAGGGTGATCGGACGGGTCGTGCGGGTCATGCCGCCGCGCATCCCGGCGACGCTCAGCCCCGCCGCGAGGGCGAAGACGACCGTGCCGCCGGCATAGTAGGCCCAGCCGCGTCTCAAAAGGCTCTCCTCGCGCACCCGGCGGCGGTAACCCCACGGCAAAAGGGCCACGAGTCCCGCCCACAGCAGCACGAGATACCAGTTTTCGGCCATGAACTTTCCGGCCAGCTGCAACGAGTTGTCGTTGTTGGCGAAGAAAATTTCGTCGGCCGTGAAACGTTTCTGCGTGTAACGGAAGTAGACCGTGTCGGCGAGATTCGCGGCTGCGATCAGCACGGCGTTGACGATCACGTAATACCAGAACAGCATGCCCCGGTACCAGCGCTGTTCGCGCAGGTGCAGGGGCAGGAGCGACAGCAGGATGAACACGCCGTCGGCATAGACGACCGACGCGGTGTCGAATTTCAGCGACCCGGCCACGAGCTGCCCCAGTTCGCTCCACTCCGGCGGACCGAGCAGGGCGGCGTTGTAGACCCAGAACGCCGCGCGGCAGAGCATCAGCGCCGTGTAGAGCAGTGCGATGCGCCACACGAGCAGCGCCAGCGGCGTATGGAGCAGGCGTTTCATCCTCTATTCGCAGGCCTTCAGCGACATGTCGAGCGACTTGATCTGGTGCGTCAGCGCGCCCACCGAGATGAAGTCGACGCCGCACTCGGCATAGTCGCGCATCGTGTCGAGCGTGATGCCGCCGCTCGATTCGGTCTCGCAGCGTCCGGCGACCTTCTCGACCGCCCGGCGGGTCATTTCGGGGGTGAAGTTGTCGAACATGATGCGGTCGACGCCGCCCGCCGCGAACACCTCGTCGATGTCTTCCAGCGTGCGGACCTCGCACTCGATGGGGATCGTCTTGCCTTTGGCCGCGAGGTATCGGCGCACGCCTTCGATCGCGGGGCGGATGCCGCCGGCGAAGTCGATGTGGTTGTCCTTCAGCAGGATCATGTCGAAGAGGCCCATGCGGTGGTTCTCGCCGCCGCCGATCTTCACGGCCATCTTGTCCAGCACGCGCATGCCGGGCGTGGTCTTGCGCGTGTCGAGGACCTTGGTACGAAGTCCCTCCAGCCGCTTGACGTAAACGGCGGTCTGGGTCGCCACGCCGCTCATGCGCTGCATGATGTTCAGCAGGATGCGCTCGGCCTGAAGCAGCGAGCGCAGGCGTCCCGAGACGTAAAAGGCCACGTCGCCGGGCGCGACACGGTCTCCGTCGTGCAGGATCTGTTCGAATTTCATTTCGGGATCGAGGCGTTGCAGTACGAGTTGCGCGATTTCGATCCCGGCGATCGTGCCCTCCTGCTTGCACAGCAGGCGCATGCGTCCGTGTTCGTCGGCCGGGATGCACGAGAGCGATGTGTGGTCGCCGTCGCCGATGTCCTCCCTGATGCAGAGTTCGATCAATTCATCTACGAAAGGTTTGTATTCGGGTTTCATGGTTCGTGGATATTTATTCTTTGATAATCAGTCGTCCTTCGTATATTACCTGAAAAACGCCGGCGCAGGTGAAGCTGACCCGGCAGTCAACGCCGTCGATTGCGCCTGTGAGATTGGTGATTTTATAGCGTTCGACGGGCTGGTAGCTCGATCCTCCGCCTTCATTGTTCTCTTTGAGGGCGGAGGGAATGATCTCCTCCCTGACAAAGTTGAGCGACTTGTCGCCCTTCGGGGTGTAGGTGACCGTTTGGAGCCGCATTTCCACGCCCGGCATGTTGGCCGCGAAGCGCGTTTTGTGCATGTAGAGGGAGAAACTCTCCGGACCGCCTGCGAATTCGAACCAGGCTTCCGGGTCCGTAAACGTTTCGCCTTTGGCGTCGGTCACGGTCGAGGTGCCGTAAAAATGCAGGTTGGCACCTTGCAGGTATCCGTTTTCGATGCCGTCATTGGTTGTGGCGTAACGGACTTTGGGTTCGCCGTCGTCGTCGTTGCAGGCAGCGAAAGCTGCGGCGGCGAAGAGGAGGAAGAGGATTTTTTTCATGTGTCGGTATTTGTTAGATGTTTATATTCAGGGTGATGCCAAACGTCCGGGGGCGTCCGCGCTGGACGAACTCGTTGCCGATCGACTTGAAATAGAAGACGTCGTAACGCGCTCCCCCGAGGTTGCGGCCCCAGATGTCGAGCGAATAGTGCTTGTGCTCGAACCGCACGGAGGCGTCTGCTAACGCATAAAAGGGCTGCGAAAGTGTGTTCTCCTCGTTCCACCAGATGCGCCCCGCGCAGCGGACTCCCGCTTGCAGGACCACGTCGCCGAGCCACTTGACGCCCGTGGGCAGGGTCCATGCCGCCTGGGCCGAGAGGGTGTGCTGCGGGGCGTAGGGGATGCGGTTGTCCTTGAAATCCTCGATGCCGTTGTCGTAACGCACGAAACGGGCGTCTGTGTATCCGTAGGCCGTGTTGATCTCCAGCGACCGCCACGGCGCGAATTGCAGGGCCGCTTCGGCTCCGACGCTGCGCGTGCGGCCCGCGTTGGTCATCATCCGGCCCGTGCTCTGTCCCTCCGGGAAGATCGTGAGCTGTTGGTCGCGGACATCAATGTAAAATACCGCGAAATCGCCCCGCACGGCGCCGTCCATGCACGAGAAGTGGCCGCCCAGTTCGTAGTTCCAGCTGTATTCCGGCTCGTAGGACATCAGGTCCGCTTCGTCGTACTGCGAACCGGCCATCCGCCATTTGAGCTTTTCGCTCAAGATGTCGGAGAACATCTGCGTGTTGAATCCCCCGGCCTTGTAGCCCTTGGCTACCGAAATATAGAGGTTGCGCACTTCGTCGAAAGCGTAGAGCAGCGAGACCTTCGGCAGCACTTCGCAGTAGGTGTGGGCGATGCGGTTCCCCTCGTCGATCGAGATGCGTTTCGGCGCGGGCGCGCCGCCCTCCTTGCTGACGAAATAATCCATGTCGGTCCGGCTGTGGTAGGCCAGCGACGTGTGTTCCACGTCGAAACGGATGCCGGCCGTGAGCCGCCAGCGGCCCAGCCGCAGGTTCGACTCGTGGTAAACGGCGCCTCCGTACACGGGCATACGGAAATCGGAGTAGAGCGGCAGTTCATCCGCGGAGATCGAGTATTCCTCGTTCCAGATCGCGCCCAGATGCTCGTTGGCGTTCTTGACGATCAGCTCCTCGATGCCCGTGCGTTTGAAGTGCACCGGGGCTTCCATCACGCCGTGGCGGTAGAAACCGAAGGCGCCCAGCAGCCAGCCGTAGCGCCGTCCGTCGTGCGAACGGAAAACGATGTCCTCGGTCAGGGCGTGTTCGCGCCGGGCCTGCCGGAGCGTGAACCAGGATTCGGGCGTGAAGTCCTGGTCGAGCGTCATCTCGTCGTCGGAGTACTGGTACGAGGTGATCGACGAGACGGAATATTTCGCGGCGTCGTAGCGCACCGTGAGTCCGTCGCTGACCGTTGTGCGGCGGTAGGACGACGGGTCGTTATAGCTGATCTGGCCGTTGCGGATGACGGTCTTGCCGTCGCGCACGATGTCCTCGCCGGCGTAGGCGTAGGGATAACCTCCCTGGTCGAGCGCCGAGAACGAGAAGGTGTTGTCGATGCGCACTCCCCGGTTGTTGCGCCACTGCGTTTTCCAGCGTCCTCCGCCCAGACGCTCCCAGTCGCATTTCTCGCCCGTGCTGTCGTTGTCGAAGAAGCCGCCCGTGTGGGTGAAATAGCCCGTCACGGCCATTCCGAGGTCGGGCGATAGCTTGTAGTAGGACGATGCCCGGAAGCGGTAGGAATCCCCGCTGCCGTATTCGGCCGTCAGCCGCACGCCCTCGTAGGTGAGCGGCGAGAGCGTGTAGACGTTCACCACGCCGCCCATCGTGTTGCGGCCGTAGAGCGTCGACTGGGGCCCGCGCAGGACCTCGATGCGTTCGGCGTCGGCCAGCTCCGTGTCGAAGTTGTCCTTGTTGAGCACCGGGACGTTGTCGATATTCAGCCCGATGACCGGCTGGTCGATGCGCGCGCCGAGGCCCCGCACGTAGATCGACGAGGTCATGCGCGAACCGTAGTCCGGAGCGTGGAAGTTGGGAACCGTTTGCGAGAGGTTTTTCACCGCCCCGATGCGTCCCCGTTCGATGGCGCGGCCGCCGACGATCGACGCCGCGACGGGCTGCGAACGCAGCACGAGGCCCTGTTTGATGGCCGTCACCTGCACCTTGTCCACCACGATCACCGTGTCGGCCGTCTCCGTGTCCGGCGCCGGGCCGTCGCCGCCCGCGGTGCGGGCCGCGGCCGCGGAGGCCAGCAGCAACAGGGGTATGACGAGCGATTTGCGGTGCATGTATCGGTTGCGGTTATCGGGAGTACAAAGTAACGGTTTTATTTCGGTCGGTGCAATCCTAATTTATGAGGAGGCGCGTCACATCCCGTCGGGATCGACGTAGCCCGCCGCCAGGGCGTAGACCACCAGCCCGGCGGCGGTGCGGATGCCGAGCTTCTCCATGATGTTGCGACGGTGGGAGATCACGGTCGTCAGGCCGATTCCCAGCCGGTCGGCGACCTGCTTGTTGATCAGTCCGCCGGCGATGAGCGTCAGCACTTCGGCCTCGCGCTCCGTGAGCGGCTGCGCGGCCTGCGGCTGGACGGGCAGGGCGTGTTCCGGTCGGCGGACGCTGTGTTGCAGTCGCATGAGCGAGCGCACGAAACGCTCCTCGTCGGTCTGCACGTCGATGCAGTGCACCCCGGCGGGCGTCTGTCCGTTGGCGAGGAGGATGGTTCTGTGGCTGCGGGCGCGGAAGAAGGCGTTGTGCGCCGCGAAGAGCTGCGCCGTGACGAAATAATGGATGAACCGCTCCGGATCGGCCTCCGCAAATTCCTGAAAGTTGCCGAACAGTTCCACGTCGGCGGCCGGGGCCGCTTTTTCGAGGATGGAGCGCAGCCCCACGCCTACGAGAACGTTGGCGGTCAGGATGGCTATGACGGGGCGCTGCTGCATCATTCGTGGTGGTAGGGTTCGTTGTTGAGGATGGTGAAGGCCCGGTAGATCTGTTCGGCGAAGATGGCCCGCACGATCTGGTGGGAGAAGGTCATGCGCGAGAGCGACAGCCTGCCGTCGGCGCGCGCGTAAACTTCGTCCGAGAAGCCGTAGGGACCGCCGATGACCAGTACCAGGCGTTTCACGCCGCTGTTCAGCCGCTTTTGCAGCCACAGCGCGAACTCCACCGAACGGTATTCTTCGCCGCGCTCGTCGAGCAGCGTCACGTAGTCGCCGTCGGCAAGCTGGCGCAGGATGGCCTCGCCTTCGGCCGTGCGCTGCTGTCGGACGGTCATGCTTTTGGTGTTGCGCACGTCGGGCAGCGCGGTGACGGCGAACCGGCAATAGTGATTCACGCGCCGGGCATACAGTTCCACCAGCGCGGCGATCTCTTTCGAGTCGGTCTTTCCTATGACGATCAGCTCTATGGTCATTGCGTTCCGCCTGTGCGTCGGTCGGGCACAGTACGGCGCAAAGATAGCCTTTTTATTCGGTTCGGGCAAATCGTTTTTCCCGTCCGGAAACGGCGATGCCGCGCTTCGGGGCGCGGCATCGGGGCTTCGGGGCCGGGGGTGCTATCCGAACAGTTCGTTCAGCACACGGGCAAGACGGTATCCGGCATTGCGGATCTGGCGCTCGATCAGCGGCAAGGCCTCGTTCAGGAAATCCTGTCCCAGCCGCTGGCCGGGCTTCGCCCATTCGAACTGCGCCTCGCACACGACGGCGTTGTCGTGGAGCCAGTCGCGCGGCGTTCCGGCTGCTACGGCCTGCCTTTCGGCCTTCGGAAGGCGGTCCAGCTCATCGGCCCACTCGCTGACCGACCAGATGCGCGTGGTGGTGATGATCTCGTTGTCCCAGACGCTGTGGATGGGGAATTTGTGCGGCTTGTGGTACTTGTCCTCGAACAGCACGTCGTATTTCGTGTCGTGCGTCGTGTACTTGATGTGCGCCGGGCAGTGCATGTCGCCCACCAGATGGATGATGTACTTGAGGTTGACCTCCACGGCCGAATCGGTGAGGCTGCGGTAGTTCTTCAGGTTCTCGATGGCCTGCTCCAGTCCGTAGATGGCGTTGCCGCCCGTCGCGAGCATCGAATCCTCGTAACGCAGTTCGGCGTTCACGGGCACGGTGTGCCAGTTGTTGGTGAACTTGTACTCGGGGGTGTGTCGGTATTCGTCCATCCACTTGGCGAAGTAGACGATCGAGTGGCCCCCGAGGTACTTCTCGATGCGCTTTTTGGCTTTTTTCGTCAGATTGCGTTCGGCGATCTTGGCGATCGTCTCGTGGCCTTCGCGTCCCCATCCGAAGACGCTCCCCGTGTTGAGCAGGCCGGCGAAGAGCAGCAGTAACAGCAGTTTTTTCATTGGGTTGTCGTATTTACAGGTCCGAATTCCACTCGCCGTCGGTGTCGGAGTAGATCACCGGACGGGACTTTTCGACCGATTTGAGCCACTGGTAGGCCTTGTACATATTGTAACCGTTGCCCGAAGGACCGCCCAGGGAGTAGGCGATGACGCAGGTGAAATTGCGCGAACGGTAGTACATCGCCTTCACGCGTTCGAGGTAGTCGCCGACAAGCCGAGGGTCGTTCGACGGCGTGCCTCCGACGGTGCGGTCGCCGCTCCGCTCCGGGGCGTTGATGTTGGCCCGGTCGATGACGTAAAGGCCCAGAGAGTCGCACAACTCGTAGAACCATGCGGGCTGCGGATAGTCCGGGCAGATGGTGTTCTTTCCCTTGGCCTTCAGGGCTTTCAGCTCCGCGAGCGTCGTCTTGCGGTCGGCGGCGGCGTTGTATCCGGCCTTGACGGGTTTTAGCTCCTTGCCCAGCCGCATGATGCGTCCGTCGACGAGTTCGGTCTTGCCGAAGCCGATCTTCAGGGGCATATACTCCTTGTAGACTCCGTTGCGGCGCGTGAAAAGCATCACCTTGTAGAGGGGCGGCGTTTTGCTTCCGGCCTCCCATTTGTTCTTGTAGGTGTGGTAGATGAACGGCGAGAAGCGCACCGTGTCGGTCGAGCGGCCCGGGATGGTGATTTCGGTCATGTTGAATTCGAGCAGCTTGCCCTGCGGCGAGTAGATGTCGTAGCCGACGGTGACGGGTTCCTCGTAGTTGTATGCGTTCTGCGTCACGATTTTAAGGTCGAGCATTCCGAAATCGCGCCCCAGCGAGTCGGGCACCAGTCCGATTTCGAAATCGGCGATCGAGCGTTTGTTCTGGTAATAGAGGTAGCTGTTTTCGAAGGACTTGCGGACGACGGGGGCCGCGGCGTCGAGCTGCCGGGCGGGATTGTCGTTGCGCATCAGCAGTTTGAAGTCGTTGGCGCCCTCGCGGATGAAGGGGGTCAGGTCGAACTCCGCGGGCGTCAGCGGGTCGCTGACCTCGGCCACCTGGCGGTCGTTGAGCCAGAGCGAGTAGGCCGAACCGGGATTTTCCACGTGCAGGTAGACCATGCCGTCGGTCCAGGCGAACGGAATCTCGATCTCCTGTTCGAGAACGGCATGGAGAGGACCTTCGGTCGCAATCGTCACCTCGGGTTCGAAAGCCTTCCAGTAGCCTCCGGCTTCGCGGTTGCGGGCCTCGGCGTCGTGGCGCGCGTCGTAGGGGACGACCTCCGTACGGTAGACGCGGCCTCCTCCGGGCGTCATCGGGACCGGATTCCTCTCCTCCATGATCTGGGCCGTCGCAGAGAGCGCGCAGGCTGTCAGCGCAGCCGTCAATATCGTTCGTTTCATTGTTTGCGGGGGTGTATAATCACGACAAAGGTACAAAAAAGTTGAATGGGTTCAAAACGGAATTGCATGCGGCCCGGTGAAACATTCCGACGCATGGAAGTGTCGTTACGGCACCAAAGGTACTTTTTTTTTGACAAATCGCAAATAATCGTTAACTTTGTCAATTCAGAAAAAACGACTGGAAACACAGACAAAATCGAGATATGAAAACGCAGAGAATCGTAGAAATCCTGAAATCGGACGCTGTCGATACCGACGTCGTCGTAAAAGGCTGGGTGCGCACCAAGCGCGGTAACAAGAACGTGGCGTTCATCGCCCTGAACGACGGGTCGTGCGTAGGTAATATACAGGTGGTGGTCGATCTGGCCAAAATCTCCGAGGAGCAGCTCAAGCCCGTGACCACGGGCGCCTGTCTCCGCGTCGACGGTCGTCTGGTGGCTTCGCCGGGCGCGGGGCAGGGCGTCGAGGTGCAGGCCGAAAAAATCGAGGTTTACGGTACGGCCGACCCCGAGAGCTATCCCCTGCAAAAGAAGGGACATTCGCTGGAGTTTCTGCGCGAAATCGCCTACCTGCGTCCGCGCACCAACACGTTCGGCGCGGTGCTCCGCATCCGTCACGCCATGGCTTACGCCATCCACGAATATTTCAACAAACACGGATTCTACTATTTCCACACCCCGATCATCACGGCTTCGGACTGCGAAGGCGCCGGCGCGATGTTCCAGGTGACGACGCTCGATATGAACAACCTGCCCCGGACCGGGGAGGGGGCGGTCGACTACGCACAGGACTTCTTCGGCAAGGCGTGCAACCTCACGGTGTCGGGCCAGCTCGAAGGCGAGCTGGGCGCACTCTCGCTGGGCCGCATCTACACCTTCGGCCCCACGTTCCGTGCCGAAAACTCGAACACCCCGCGCCATGCGTCGGAGTTCTGGATGATCGAGCCGGAAGCGGCCTTCTTCGAACTGGAGGACAACATGGAACTGGCCGAGGATTTCCTCAAATACCTCATCCGGTATGCGCTGGACAACTGCATGGAAGACCTCGAATTTATGAACAAGATGTGGGACAAGGGGCTGCTGGAGCGTCTGCACTTTGTGCTGGAGCACGATTTCAAGCGTCTCGACTACACCGAAGGCATCGAGATTCTGAAGGCTTCGGGCCGCAAGTTCGAATTCCCCTGCGACTGGGGCTGCGACCTGCAATCCGAGCACGAGCGCTACCTCGTGGAGGAGCACTTCAAGCGTCCGGTCATCCTGATCAACTACCCCAAGGACATCAAGGCCTTCTACATGAAGCAGAACGACGACGGCAAGACGGTGCGCGCCATGGACGTATTGTTCCCGGGAATCGGCGAAATCATCGGCGGTTCGGAGCGAGAGGCCGATTATGGCAAACTTCATGCGAGAGTCGCCGAATTGGGCATGAACGAGAAGGAACTCTGGTGGTATCTCGATACCCGCCGCTGGGGTTCGGCGCCGCACTCGGGCTTCGGCCTGGGCTTCGACCGCCTGCTGCTTTTCGTGACGGGCATGACCAACATCCGTGACGTGCAGCCGTTCCCGCGGACGCCCCAGCACGCCGACTTCTAACGAAAGCCGTCCGAGTGCGGCGCCTTCCGGCCTTCCTTCGCCGTCCGCGACAGCCACATACTTGAGTGTGCTCCTGCCGCGCCCGACTTCCCGAAAACCGGAATCCGCCCGCCCTGAACGACTTTCGAAAACCCTGAAACCCGATAAATGAAGAGACCAAATTCGGAATGCTGAACAATTCTTAATTTGGACCCAATATGGCTATTAATCAGAAACAGGTACTTTCGCTTCAGCAGAAGCTCTCTCCGCAGCAGATACAGATGATCAAGCTGCTGGAACTGCCCGCCGTGCAGCTCGAACAGCGCATCAAACAGGAGATCGAAGACAATATCGTGCTGGAAGAGGAGGAGCGTTCGGCCGAGGACGAGGAGCAGCCTCCCCAGCAGATCTCCTTCGACGAATACCTCCGGGAGGACGACACGCCGTCGTACAAGAGCCGCATCAACAACTTTTCGAAGGACGACAAGCAGCGTCCGGTCTATCTGACCGAAGGACGGTCGTTGCAGGAATATCTCGTCGAGCAACTGGGCTACCGCAATCTTCCGGAGCGCGACTTGCGGCTGGCGGTCTACCTGATCGGCAGCATCGACGAGGACGGCTACCTGCGCCGCGATCTGGAGTCCGTGGCCGACGACATCGCCTTCACGATGGGGCTTGAAACGACGGCCGGGGAGCTGGAACGCCTGCTCGGCATCATTCACGAACTGGAGCCGGCGGGCATCGGCGCGCGCGACCTGCGCGAATGCCTGCTGTTGCAGATGGCGCAGATGCCGGTCAACACCCGTCCGCGGCGGCTGGCCAGGAAGATTCTGACCAGCTATTTCGACGAGTTCGTCAAGAAGCACTACGAGAAACTGATGGCGCGGCTGCAAATATCCGAGGACGATTTCCGCGACGCGATCGCCGAGATCCGCCACCTGTCGCCCAAGCCCGGCAACCTCTACGCCGAGGGCGGCACGGACACCACGCCCTACATCATTCCGGATTTCATCCTCGACTATCAGGACGGGCGGTTCAACCTCTCGCTGAACTCCTACAACGTTCCCGAGGTGCGCGTCAACCGCCGCTATATGGAGATGATCCGCGAAATGGTGGGTTCGGACGGACGGGTCAGGGAGAAGGACAAGGAGGCCATTCAGTTCGTGAAGAACAAGATCGACTCGGCGAAGTGGTTCATCTCGGCCATCAAGCAGCGGCACGACACGCTGATGCGCACGATGCAGACCATCCTGGACTACCAGCAGGAGTATTTCAAGGACGGCGACAAGTCGAAACTCCGGCCGATGATCCTCAAGGACATCGCCGACCGCACGGGGCTGGACGTGTCGACCATCTCGCGCGTGGTGAACAGCAAGTACGTGCAGACGCAGTTCGGGATCATCCTCCTCAAATCGCTCTTTTCGGAGGCCATGCAGACCGATTCGGGCGAGGAGGTGTCGAGCTACGAGATCAAGAACATCTTGCAGCAGTGCATCGACGAAGAGGACAAGCGGCGTCCGCTGACCGACGAGACGCTGATGGACATCCTCAATTCGAAGGGCTACCGCATCGCCCGGCGCACCGTGGCCAAATACCGTGAGATGCTGGGAATACCGGTGGCAAGGCTTCGGAAACAGATATAGCCCGCTTAAGAAGCGGGATTTAAAGGCGGCAGGCTTTCGGATATCGGATTCGGGTCTGCGCTGCCTGCCTTGAAAAACGTTTTTTAAGCGGGCGGGTCATTGCGGGCGAATGCAATGAGCGTGGCAATCCGATGGATAGTCGGGAGGTTCCGACATGATCCGCAGATCGCCGCGTCGGACTGAAAGTCCTCCTCGCAATGACGCCCGTCTGAACGGCGGGCATTAAAGAATTGGAAATGAACTATAAAAAAATCGCTACCGGCATATCCTGGGTCCTGCATCCGTTCCTGCTGCCCGTCTACCTGATGGCGGTGCTGCTGACGATGACCGCCTTTTCGCACTATCCTCCCAATGTGAAGTTCTATTTGCTGTGGGTGGTGGCGCTCTACGCGATCGTCATTCCGCTGCTGTCGCTCGGCGTGCTGCGCTCGCTGGGCCGCATTTCGGACTACCGGATCGACGACCGCAGGGAACGCTTCCTGCCGCTGCTCGTCGGGGCCGTCTGCTACGTGCTGTGCGCCATCACCATCGCGAAGATTCCTTCGGCGATTTTCCTGCGCAAATTCATGGTCGCCGCGGCCTGCTGCGAGGTGCTGTGTCTCGTGGTGTCGTTCTACTGGAAGATCAGCCTTCACCTGACGGGCATGGGGGCTGTCGTGGCGTTGCTGGTGGTGATGAATGTCGTGGGCGTGGGCAACATGCTCGTTCCCCTCATGGTCGCCATCCTCTGCGCCGGGGCGCTCGCGTCGGCGCGCCTCTACCTCGGATGCCACAACGGCTGGCAGGTGCTGGCCGGATTCTGCGGCGGTTTCGCCGTGTCCGTCCTCGCGGTGCTTTTTCTGTAAATCGTCCCGAAAAAATGAAAACCGGCCGGAAACTGTTTCCGGCCGGTTTTTCGTAGTTGTACTGCCTGTTAGACGCAGCCCTGGGCGAGCATGGCGTTGGCGACTTTCATAAAGCCGCCGATGTTGGCGCCCACGACGTAGTTGATGTAGCCGTCGGACTGGGTTCCGTAGCGCACGCAAACCGCGTGGATGTTCTGCATGATGGACTTCAGCTTCGCGTCGACCTCCTCGGGCGACCAGGTGAGGCGTATCGAGTTCTGGGTCATTTCGAGTCCCGAGGTGGCGACGCCGCCGGCGTTGGCCGCCTTGCCCGGAGCGTAGAGCAGCTTGTGCTGCTGGAAAATCCGGATGGCGTCGGGCGTCGAGGGCATGTTGGCGCCTTCGGCGACGCACATGCAGCCGTTGTCGACCAGCGCTTGCGCCTCGTCGCCGTTCAGCTCGTTCTGCGTGGCGCACGGCATGGCGATGTCGCACTTCA
>OGOI01000840.1_pt1 | contig 22528 bp, 14 predicted proteins | sample 1552631 | NCBI WGS metagenome assembly OGOI01 (sample SAMEA2580204, study PRJEB22360) | human gut metagenome | biome: human gut; feature: human-associated habitat; material: faeces | place: Denmark | collected 2008/2010 | reverse complement strand
GTAATCGTGGGGCCAATGCCTGGCACCACCGCAGCGACGCCCTGTCGTCGCTGGGGACGCTCGTCGGCATTGCCTGCGCCTATTTTCTGGGCCAGAAGTGGCGTATCGCCGACCCCATCGCGGCGCTCGTCGTGGCGGTGTTCATCTTCAAGGTGGCCTTCGATCTGGTCCGCACGGGGCTGAACGAGCTGCTGGAGCGTTCGCTTCCGGCCGATGTGGAGGAGGAGATTCTGCGCATCGTGACGGCCGATCCCGAGGTGTGTCAGCCGCACAACCTGCGGACCCGCCGCATCGGGGCCGCGATTGCCGTCGAAGTGCACGTCCGCATGGACGGGGCGATGACCGTGGCGCGCTCCCACGCCCTGACGGTCGACATCGAACGCCGCCTGCGCGCCCGCTTCGGCGAGGGCACGATGATCGCCATTCATGTGGAGCCGCTGAAATAGCGGGGCGCGGCCGGGTGGAATCTCATCGGCCGCTTTTGCCGGTTCGCCGGAGGCGCGGGCCTTCATTTTGTTCGCATACGGGATGTTTCTGGCACGGATTTTGTTTGTTTCGGGCGGAAAAAATGTGCCGGAATATTGCCGGCGGAGTAGAAAAATTTGGTATTTTCGGAAAAAGTGCTTATCTTGTCAACGTAAAGCCTCCGAAAACTCCGATGTTTTCAAGGCCCGAACAAGGAATTGTAACGACATCAGACAACTAAAAAAAGGATCGCCTATCGGGAAAGAAATCTACTCTTAGTAACTAATTAGGAGACAAGAGTATGAACGTGCAAGTATTAAGTGACCAGGTATTGCTTAATCACTACCTTTCAGGTGACCGTAGTGCCATATCCAAACTCATCGAACGCCATAGCCGCAGGGTGAAGGACTACATCCACATGATGGTCAAGGACTGTGATGTGGCCGATGACATTTTCCAGGAGACGTTTATCAAAGCCGTCCGTGTGATCGACGAAGGCCGTTATACCGATAACGGAAAGTTCCTTTCGTGGATTCTGCGCATTGCGCACAACCAGGTGATCGACCACTTCCGCGCACAGCGGCAGAACAAATCCGTGAGCGAAGCCGGCTACGACGTGCTCGGGACGCTGAAGTTGTCCGAGCGTACGGTTGAGGATTCGATGGTCTGCGAGCAGATCGAACGCGACGTGCGCGCGCTGGTCGAACTGCTGCCCTCCGAGCAGCGCGAGGTGGTGATTATGCGTTACTTCTCGGGCTTGAGCTTCAAGGAGATCGCCGAACAGACCGACGTGAGCATCAACACGGCGCTGGGGCGCATGCGCTATGCGCTGATCAACCTGCGGCGGATGATCAAAGAAAAAAATCTGATCTTGAGCTGACCCCGCACAATATTCCCGAATGGATTGCGTTATATAAATGCAAGCAAGTTAAAACCAAAGCCTATGGAGGATATTGACAAAAACGAGGTTTCAGACAACGGCATCTCCGAGGACGAAGACTTGATGATGCGGGAAGTGATACAAGGTGACGCTGATTTATGTTATCTGCACCACTATCTCTCGGAAGTCTTCCGAAAAGGGGATAATTTTTAAGGGTTAATTTTTGATGGGGAAGGGCGCCGGGAGGCGCCCTTCATTTTAGGGCTTTCTGGCCCGCTTTTTGTTCCTCGTCTCTAAAATTGACCGACTATGAAATTGAGTAACGCAAGTTTGCGGGTCTGGGACTACGGCAAGTGTTTCCGTTTTTATGCCTGTGAAGCTCTTGCCGCAAAGGGTGTCGGGTTTGTCGATCGCCCGTCCGACATGCCCGGTTGGGGAGTGCGGGCCGTTCGTTTGAGAGCCCCGGAAGAGAGTCAGATCGAACTTTTCACCTCTTTTGGAATAATCCCATGACACGGATACGGATCAAACGGGTTTACGAAGCGCCGGCGCCGGACGACGGCTGCCGCGTGCTGGTCGACAGGCTCTGGCCGCGGGGCGTACGCAGAGACGCCCTGCATTGCGACGTCTGGGCTAGGGACCTTGCGCCTTCGGCCGGACTGCGCAGCTGGTATCACGCCGACCCCGGGGACCGCTGGGAGGAGTTCCGCCGCCGGTACACCGACGAGCTGCGTGCGTCGCAGGCCGTGCGGGAGTTCGTCCGCGGAATCGAAGGTGCGGACACGGTGACGCTGCTCTACGCCTCGAAAAATGCGGCGGAGAACCATGCGCTCATCCTGCAGGAGTATTTGCAGAGAGCTGCCGGAGGGGCTACAACCGCGTGATCTTCGCGATTTTCGCCTCGCCCTGCCCCGGCAGCGGCTGGAAGACGATGATTTCGGCCTCGTAGGTTTCGAGGCCGGGCGTCGTGGTTTTCGCCGTGCAGATGAAGCGGTAGTTGGTTCCCGCCACGACCTGCGTGGCGACGCTCTCCGGGGTGTAGCTTACGCCGGTCATGCCGGTCGTCGCCCGGCGGAACAGTTCGCGATCGGACGCTTCGAGAGGCCGCTGCCCGGTATAGCCGCCGCACAAAATCGTTTTTTCCTGTTGCTTTTCGGTCCGTTTTTCCGGACTTCCGCATGCGGTCAGCAGCATGGCCGCAAGTGCTGCAATCGTTAATTTCAACATCGTCAGGGCGTTTTAGGTGCGAAAATTACTGATTTTCCGCCGAAAAGCCAAATAAACCGCGTGCAGGTGCCCGGACGCCGCGGTTCCGGGCCTGGGCGTTTCGGTGTTTTAAGGTTCGGTGTGTTATATATGATACGTGTATTTTTGTGTTTTATGTCCAGTTTTGCACCGTTAATTGTCTGAAATGGCGACGGGAACAGACTTTTGGGCCGGTTCGGACATGTGCAAACACGAATCAATTTGTGTGTCTATGAATATGAATAAGAAGATCCTTCCGGCGCTTCTTTTGGCCGTGTGCTGCTGGGCCGGAGCGTCGGCGCAGCAGGTGGCTGTGAAGACCAATCTGCTTTACTGGGCTGCCGCGACTCCGAATGTCGGGGCCGAGGTGGCCGTCGGGAAGCATTCCACGCTGGGATTCTCGGCCAACTACAACCCCTGGACCATCGGTTCGGACAATAAGATCCAGCATTGGTTCATCCGCCCCGAGTACCGTTACTGGGTGACCGAGAAGTATACGCGCCTCTTTTTCGGGGTACACGCCATCGGCGGCAAGTTCGAGGTCGGCGGCTTCAAGCTTCCGTTCATCGGCGACAAGGTATTCAAGGGGTTGCAGACCAACTATTACAAAGGTTCGTTCGTCGGCGCAGGCATCAGCATCGGTTACCAGTTTTACGTCAGCCCCCACTGGAACCTCGAACTTTCGGCCGGCGCCGGACTGGCCCGCCTGAGCTACCATGCCGAGCCGGTCAGCGGCCCGAAGCGCAGCTCCTACGTCGACTCCAAGCGTTTCCTGCCGATCCCCACCGAGATCGGCGTAACGTTCGTCTACCTGTTCAACTCCAAGAAATAAACGATGCGTCCCATGAAAAAATACTGCTTCCTTTTCGTATTTCTCGTTGCGGCGCTTTCGCTCCGCGCCCAGATCGTGGGCGATGTCGCCGTGACGCGTAAGGTGCTGGCCGAACGCGGCGGCGAGCTGCACATGGTGCTGGAAATATCGGTGTCGCGCAAGGCCGTGACCCGCTCGCAGAGCTGGACGATCCTGCCCGAGCTGAGCACCCCCGACCGCAAGTCGGTGAAACTCTTTCCCCACATCCTCATCAACGGCCGCTATCAGCAGCACATGCAGGAGCGTCGCCGCCGTCTTTCCGGCGCCTACTGGGCCGAGCGGCAGCCCTATATGACGATCAATGCCGATAAAAAGACCGATCAGGTGTTCCGTTACGAGATGAAGGTGCCCTACGAGAGCTGGATGGCCGGCGCCACGCTGGTGCTGCGCCAGGTTCAGACCTCGCCCGGCGGCGTCAGGCGGGTCTTTACGGTCGATGTGAACGGTGCGGTGGACGTTTCCCGCAAGTAAATGCCTGCCCGGATGATGAAACAGCGCGAATGGATGGGGTATGCGGCGGCCGTTCTTGCCGCGGGCGCATTCCTGGCCGGGTGCGGAAATATCCGCAAACTGGTCAAGAGCGATCCCGAAGTGGGGGTGCACCTCCCGGCCCGGTCGGCACAGAACCCCGTGGCGCAGGCCGCCGATACGGCCCGCACCCAGAAGATCATTACCTACCGCAAGCAGGACGGCACGGAGCTTTTCATTACGCCCGTGGACGTCGATTCGCTGTCGGGCGAGAAGATGATGTCGGTGGCCATCGACGAGGTGGTCATTTCGGCCTCGAACCGCCGCAATCTGGTGGAGCGCAACGGCAAGATCAACGTCGAGTTCGTCGTGTCGGTCCCGCAGGAATTGCAGGCCCGGAACTGGCAGCTGGTCGTCGATCCGCAGCTGCTCAAGGGGGCGGACACGCTGGCGTTCGATCCGCTGGTTTACAGCGGCGACCGCTTCAGGACGATGCAGCGGCGCGAATATGCGCGTTACGACGACTATCTCGGACGGATCGTCGACAGCGCGGATTACTTCGAGCGGTTCGGCGACAAGAGAGCCTATGCCCGCTATATGGACCGCGTGGCGGAGCAGCGGACGAAGTATGCCGACGCCGAAGCCCGTCTGGAACGGATGACGCCCGAGGAGGCGATGTTCGACAGGCAGGTGGGATGGCCGACGCGCGGGGAGCGTCGCCGGCAGTACGCCCGGCTGCGCCGCTACGTCACGGCGACCGACCGCAAGGTGCGGGAACGGACCTCCTACACGCCGGACGCCAGCGACAAGTTCGACCATCTGAACGACTATTTTGCGCCGCGTTACCGGCATGCCTATACGGGCGACGACGTGCTGCCCGGCGGCGGGATCTACACCCGTGTGCAGGGCGAATACCCGGTCGACGGGGGCCGTGAACGCGAGGCTTACATCCGTTCGCTGACGGAGAATCCGGGGCGCGTTTACGGCGAGGTCTATACGGCCGACGATGCCGGGATACGCACGCTGGCGGGCCGGCGGCTCGCCTACACGGGGCTGCGCCGTCCGGAGGTCGAAGGGCTGCTGCGCGAAACCGGAGACAGCGCCGCCCGTGAGAATTACCGCATCCGCAAGGAGTATGCCGCCGACCGTCTGGCGGCGCTGAACGCCCTCGATACGGTGGAGGTGCGGCGCGGCATGCTGCGCGAAGGAGAGCTGCGGCGCAATTACGAGCGGGCCGTGAACAGTCCTGCGGCTTTCGCGCGCCTGGTGCGCCATCCCTATTATGCCGACGCACGGCTCGACACGGTGATCTGCCGGCCCGACGGGCGGATCGACTATTATTACACCGAGCAGGTGCAGGCCGACGAAAACACGTCGAAACTCTATCTCTGTCTGGCCGGGGAGGTCGAGGACCGGAGCGGCCGCACGCACCGGATCACCCGGTCGGACACGCTGACCTACAACGTGGCCTCGATGACCACGTTCCTCGACGAAACGACGCGCTACATGCAGCGCATCGTGCTGCGCGACGCCGAGGCCAACGCGCGCTTCTTCTTCACCTTCCCGTCGGGCAAATCGACCCTTGTGGACACGCTGACCGCAAATCGCCGTCAGATCGCCGCCGTGCGTTCGCTGACGCGCGGCCTGATGACCGATCCGGTCTACATCATCGACAGCATCACGCTCCGCGCCACGGCTTCGCCCGAGGGAACCTGGCAGGTCAACGAGCGGCTGGCCCGCGAACGCGCCGAGGCGCTGCGCCGGGTGCTCGTGTCGGAGTTCCGCACGCTGTACGACTCGCTTCGGGTGTCGGGCAGCTATACGCTCGACGAGAACGGACGGCAGGTGCTCGACAGGTCTGCCGGGGAGCAGCTTCCCGACCTGCCGAACCTGCTGCGCACGAAGTGGCTGGCCGAGGACTGGGACGAACTCTGCCGGCTGGTAGCTGCCGACACGCTGATCGCCGACAAGCAGGAGGTGCTGGCCATGATGAAGTGGGAGGGCAATCCCGACACCCGCGAATGGCGTATCCGGATGAAATATCCCAAGGCTTACGAGCGTATGCGCCGGGTGATCTACCCGCAGATGCGCGCCGTGGATTTCCGGTTCAACCTCCACCGCCGCGGCATGAAGCAGGATACGGTCTACACGACCGAGGTCGATGCCGAGTACATGCATGCCGTGGAGCTGCTCAAAAAGCGGCGGTATGAGGAGGCGCTCACGATCCTGCGTCCCTACGAGGACCGCAATACGGCGCTGGCCTACATGTCGCTGGGGTACGATGCCGCGGCGTACCGCATTCTGCGCGCTGAGCCGAACGCCGCTTCGACGCCCGACATCCAGTACATGCTGGCCATCCTTGCGTCGCGTCTGGGCGACGAGGAGCAGGCCGTGACCTATTTCCTGCGCTCGGTGGAACTGCGCGAGAACCTGAAGTTCCGCGGCAATCTCGATCCCGAAATCTCCCGTCTGATCCGCAAATACGGGTTGTTCCGGGAGGATTTCGAATAGATGCCGCCGGAGAGATGAAAACCGGGACGCTCCCTCGTGGGAGCGTCCCGGTTTTTTCGTCGCCGGACGTGTCAGCGGCCGCTGTGGAGGCAGTGGTGGGCGTTGCGGAGCTGGAGGGCCAGCGAGAAGGCTGTGATGCCGGCCAGGAGCAGCGTGATGCCGACCCAGACGATGACGGCCGTCGTGCCGATGACCAGCGGCTGGAACAGAATCCACAGTGAGCAGAGCAGCAGCAGCACGCCCGTGAAGATGGTCCAGCCCGAACCGGCGATCTCCAGGGCGCTCATGTCGCCGCCCAGTCCGATGGCGCTGAAACCGCGCATCATCAGCCAGAACCCGAGGAAGATGGGCAGCGTGGCGGCCGAAAGCCCGAAGTTGAAGATCAGGATGATGCCGAGGATGATCTCGATGATCCCTCCGGCCATCATCCAGCCGCGGCCCGTGATGAAGTGTTTGTTGGCCGAGGAGAGCACGACCTCCAGGATGCCCGAAATCAGCATCAGCCATCCGAAGACGAGCGACATGCCCAGGTAGCTCTGGGCAGGGTAGACGAAAATCAGCACGCCGACCGCGAAGAGCGCGATGCCGATGATCAACAGCAGCCACCAGTAGCGGACGGCCTGTTTCGAATTTTCGATCAGTGAGGAAAAGTTGTTCATGGTATGAGGAATTTCTTCCTCTCGGAGCAATTTGCGTACCAGAGCCGTCGGGCCGCATACGCGGAAAAGGCCGGACAATCAGCCGGATGCCGGGCAGGGAAGCCGCGGGGCGCAGGGACGGGTTTCGGATTGACGCGGCGGGACCCTGATTAGCGGGGCAGGGTTCGGGTTGGCGGTCCGGGGCGGACTGGGTTGCCGGGATACGGTGGGGCGGGGAGAACCGCTTCGCCGATTTCGGGACGGAGATACCTGCTGTTTCGAAGCGCATCCGTTATGTTTTTCAAAGCGGAGAGCTGGAGCGCGAGGCGACTGTTTCCGAAATGGTTCGTCCGCTCATCTGGAAAGAGATCATATTTATATATAGTATATTTTATTCCATCCTTGTTTTTGGTTTGGCGGAGCAGTTTCGAAGCGGTCGCTCTGCCCGATTTCGCCGTCGGTCTGAAGTGCGAATCTGTTCTTAAAATGCGTATTTTGCAAGACTTTTTTATGCATTTAGAGCGTAATTGCTGATGATTTTTTTGCGAAAAATTAATTAGGATAAAATCTTTTTATTATTTTTGCGGCAGAGAGAATCCTCTTTCCTCGTCAAATCGCGAGGGGGGGGGGATTTTTCCTTGGCGCCGTTCTCGTGTCAAGTCGATAAAATCCCGAAAACTCGATAAGTAATTTTTCTGGAATCCGTCCAGGGTTTCATTTTGTAGATTGTATCGACTGTTTTAAGTATGGCATTTCATTATGCTTATCACATCCGAAAGCCAAACCGGGAAGCCGGTTCATTAAATCTCATCCTATGAAAAAGTTGTACCTATCCTTTCTGGCCATGCTTTGCATGGCAGGAGCGTCCGTACTGAATTCATGTTCGGACGACGATTCCACTTCATCCGACAACCCCGACATGCCAGAAAGCGGGAATGCCCTGATCTGCAACGGTGTCGTACGGGAAATCAAATCCGCCGTCTACTCGGTCGAGACACCCGGAAACGGCGAAAAGGCAGATGCTTCGGAAGCAGCCTCTGTCTATACGATCTATCTTTCGCCGACGGCAGGGCTTGTGGATGTGGATGGCATGCTGATCGCCGACGATGCCGTGAAGATTACCGTCAAACAACCTTCCGGAGCCGTCGATCTTGCGGCTGCCGGCAACGGAATCGCCTATGGGGAGATCGACGTAAACTCCTCGAACGTCGGAGAAGCTTCGAAAGCAGTTCTCTCGGTCGAATTCCTCTCGGCCCGCGTCGCTCGTATTTCCGCCGAAATCGAAACCGGCGGAAAAACGCTGACGGTCGCCTATTACGGACTGTGCAAGAATTCCGACGCTTCGGAGGAGGGAGATGACGCAGACAAGGTGTTGCTGGATAAAGTTCCGCTGTCGTGGTACCTCGGCCCGGTCAAGAGCGTGGAGTCGCACAACTATTATATGGCCTTCACGGATGCCGAGCATACCGTATCCAAAGGGCGGGTGACGCTCAAAGAGGCGGGTTACCTTTTCGTGGCCGACCTCTATGCGGTTCCGGGCGAAGATGCCTACACGCTTCCCGAGGGTGAATATATGGCCAGCCAGCTCAACGAGGATCACACGTTCACGTCCCAATATACCGGTGTTCAGTATATCGACGCCGAAGGCAATAAGACCCAGTTGTCGCTGGTTTCGGGAGAGCCGTTGAAAGTCTCCCGCGAGGGTGACGTCTGGAGCGTTTCGCTTCGTTTCGTCGATACGGACGGTTCCGAAAAGAGCATCGTCTACGAGGGACAGCTCCAGATCGTCGATCAGCCGGAGGACGGCGGCTTCTACCTGCCGCAGATCGGACGCGACGTGGAAGTGGTCGGATTCAGCGCCACCGCGACCTATTACGGCAACATGCTCGAAGCAGGTACCGGCATGATGCAGATCAACATTTACGACGAAACCTACGACACGGAGGAGGGGCAGGGCGGTCTCGCCGCTGCGCTCGTCGTATTCAACGACCTGTTCGGCAATCCGAAGGAAGCCGTGATCAAGCCCCACGAATATCTGGCCAACACCTCGTTCCAATGGGGGTCGTGGATGCCCGCCGTGGAAATTCCGATGGAGGGGCTGGTATTCCCGCTCGGCACTTATGTCCAGTTGGACGACGGAACCTCTTTCGGACAATTTTCCTACGGAAAGGAGGGCATCATCAAGATCGAGGCCGCCGGTACGGCCCAAGGCGAAGACGGCAAAATAGAACCGGTATACAAGATCGAGTTCAACCTCACCTCGAAGGACGGCTTTACCCTCAAGGGCTCGTACACCGGAGTCATTCCGATCACCGACGCATCCGACGACAAGTCCGATGACGACGGCACCTCGACGCTCGAGCGTGACTACGACATGGATCTGTCGAAGATCAAAAAGGCGCATTACTATACTTCGGATCAGGTCTATATCCAAGGCATCGGCTACAAACCGATCAGTTCCTACGGATGCGGTCTGCAATTCATCAATATCGGTATCGAATGGGTAGGAGACCATCTCGAAGACTTCGTGGATCGCGAGCCGGGCGGTGACATCGTCCGTGTGGAACTTACCACCGAGCCGGGCAAGGAGAACGAAATCACTCCGGGAACCTACGAGGTGACCGAACAGCGCTGGCCGGCATACATCAAACCCGGCGTCATGATGCGCGGCATTATGCTGGACGGCGGTCTGCATGGCAGCCGGTGGATGCACCAGACTTATTCGATGTGGGGAGATGACAACAAGATCTTCGAATACATGGACGGACACGCCCTGCTCTACGACGGTCAGGTTACGATCACCAAGGTCGAGGGCGAAGGCAAGGAGAACTGGTACCGGTTCGAGGTCGACGGCATCTGCGTGCGCAAGCATCATGTGCGCGGAACGTGGGAAGGCCCTGTCGTAAGCCAAACGGGGCGTGCTGCGGCAGAGAAGGATCATCTCGAACCGCCCAGACTGCTTCGCCGCCTGCCGGCTCCGTCGGTTCCGATGAGCCGTCTGGCCGAAGAACTGCCGGGCATCATGTTCCGCAAGGCCGGAATGACCGAATGACAACAGAAAAACCGGATAGCGCGGGGTTTTCCCGAACCCCGCGCTATTAAAAACAATCGTTATGAAAAACTCGACCCATTACAGACTGCGCGCGCTGGCGTGCGCGTTGCTCGCATCGGCAGCCATGCTGGGTGCATGCGATGACGACGATCCCAACGACGATCCCGACCCCGGGAAGAAGCCTCCCGTAACTCTGACCGATCAAATCCAGTACGACGGAGGCGATCTCGTCGGCATCAAGTCGGCGATCTATGTCGCTGAAGAAGACGGCAGCCACACCTTTTACCTCTCGCCGACCGAGGGGCTGATCAATGCCGAGCAGATGAAACAGGCCGACGATTATCTGCGCGTGATGGTGGAGAGCCCCAAGGGCACCGTGAACACGGCCTCCGATCCGTTCGAAATCGAATACAAGGATATTTCGGTGAAAAAGACGACGATGAACGACGTCGCGAGCGTAGAACTCTCCGCCGATCTGGTGACGGAAACCCGGCTCAATCTCTATACCTATGTCGAATTGAAGAGCGGCAAGACGCTGATCGCCCGTTACCAGAATACCTGTACGGAAGAGCGTGACGTCGAACTGACGAACCAATACGAGATCGACAATCGGATCGCCGCCGTCGGAAGCGTCGTCGAGTGGCGCAATGTCCGCGAAGGCAACCGCCGCTTCTGCCTCTACGAGCAAGAGGGCCTGACCGCTCCCGAGGAGGGGGCTGCGGGCGTGGAGATTCTGCTTGCCGAGGAGCTGTTCGGAACGGCGGAAATCGACCTTGCGACAGCTGATCCCGCGAAGGTGCAGATTCGCTGCGGTGAATTCGCAACGGGCGCCGGGACGACCGGAACGCTGACGGCGAAGTACCTGACGGATAAATTCGGCACGATCGAGGGGCTCATCGTCGCGCTTGACGCTTCGAAAGACGGGAAGCGCCTGCGTGCCGCCTACGAAGGCACGTTCGCCGGAGGCTATGCGGCCACCAATACGATCAAGGTGACGGAGCCGGCAGCCGGAGGCGAGGCTGCGGCCGCAGCCCAGGCCCCGATCGCCGCGCTCTTCTCGCAGGAGCCGCAGGTCGGCAGCTACGTATTCGCTTTGGGCGATGCCGAAACGGCCGCAGCCCCGGCCGATCTCGCCAAAGGTCATTGGGCTGCGTATGTGCGGGTGCTGGCGGCCAAGTTCGACGGCGTGATCGACGTTGCGGCGCAGACCTCCGATTACTGGTTCCGGCTCTACGACCACAAGACCTATCAGACCTACTACGGCGAGGATGCGGGACTGACCGGTACGATCGAGACCCATCCCAATCCCGCTGGCGGCAAGGAGATTTATCTGCGGGTAAATCTGACGCTGAAAAACGGCATCGGGGTCGAAGCCGAATACTACGGTGTGCCGACGGCTGCGACGGCCGACGCAATGGATGAAGAAACATTGAAGCCCGTCAAACCGTTCGAGCCCTATATCAAATTCCTGGACAAGGATAACAAGGACATGCTGTATTGGCCCGTTACGGCGATGGAGGTGCGGCACGACCCGGCTTATCGGGATAGTTATACCGGCGATCTGCTATCGGGATATTGCTTCTATTTCCGGAATGCTTTCACCGAGAGTATCGATGCGGATAATACTACTCCGATGTTTTTCCTGCCGGACAGCTACCTCGACCATGAAGGAGAGATCGACCTGCCTGCGGAAGGCACGAATTGCAAATGGAACCTCAGGTTCCAGTATATGTATCTGTCCTCATATAACGGGTACGGATATTCCGACAAGGATAAGTACTGCATGCGGTGTCCCGAGAAGGCGGCAGTAACCGTCAAGCAGGAGAATAAGGAGTGGATCTTCAAATTCTCGATGGTCGATTGGGGAGTATTCAGTACATGGAACCCTGATCCGACCGGAACCGGAAACACCTTGATCATCGAATTCCGGGGCAAGGCTGCCAAGTATTCGGGCTCGAAGCCGAACGACCTTGCAGACGATTTCTACAAATAGGCTGCGATCCGGCCGGTTCGGTGACCGGACAGGCGGATGACAGCCTCCCCCCCCCTCCCTCCGGGCTTCCGGAAGGGGAGGGGATATGTTTCGGCTCCGGGCCGGAACACGAAGACGGCAAATTTTCTATAATCAATTTTTTTACCAGCGTTAAAATGGCGCATTTATGACCAAAAAAATCTTTCTATCATTGATGGCTGTTCTCGGCCTGCTCCTGTCCGCCCATGCGCAGGAACGGGAAATTACGGGTTCGGTCAAAGATCATGCGGGGGCCGGCATCGTCGGCGTCACCATTCTGGTCGAAGGCACTACGAAGGGTACGACCTCCGGTGCGGACGGCAGTTTTTCGATCAAAGCCGCACCGGACAATGTGCTGGTCGTGTCGTTCATGGGTTATCAGTCCCACACGATCAAGGTGGGGACGCAAACCCGGATCGACGTCGTGCTGAAAGAGAACACACAGGCTATCGACGACGTGATCGTCGTAGCGTTCGGTACGGCAAAAAAGGAGGCTTTCACCGGTTCGGCGACCGTCATCAAATCGGACGACATCGCCAAGTCGCAGCAGTCGAACGTAGCGCAGGCTCTGGCCGGAAAGGTCGCGGGCGTGCAGCTGACCAACACCTCGGGACAGCCGGGAGAGAGTCCGAAAATCCGCATCCGCGGCTTCAGCTCGCTCAACGCCGGCAACGATCCGCTCTGGATCGTGGACGGCATGCCCTACTCGGGTGACCTGAACAACCTCAATCCGAGCGACATCGAGTCGATGACCGTGCTGAAGGACGCCGCCTCGAACTCGCTGTACGGCGCCCGCGGCGCCAACGGCGTGGTGATGATCACCACCAAAAAGGCCAAGTCGCAGGAGGCTCACGTGACAATCGACGCCAAGTGGGGCGTCAATTCGCGCGCCGTCCAGGATTATGCGTACATCACCAACCCGGCGCAATTTTACGAACTGCATTACAGTGCGCTGAAAAACTACTATGTCAATTCGGGAATGAGTGTCGGCGAGGCCCATCTGCGTGCCAATACGAATTTGACGGCCAATGCGAATGACGGAGGTCTGGGCTATATGGTCTATACGGTTCCTTCCGGGCAGGAGTTCATCGGCATCAACGGCAAGGTCAATCCCGCTGCGACTCTCGGCCGCCGTCTCGTCTATGAGGGCAAGGAGTACTACGTCCGTCCCGACGACTGGACCGATGCCGCCTTCCGCTCGTCCCTGCGTCAGGAGTACAACGCTTCGATCTCCGGGCAGACCGGAAACGCCTCGATCTACGGATCGTTCGGCTATCTGAACAACGAAGGTATCGCCTACAACTCGGACATGGACCGTTATACGGCCCGTCTGCGCGTGGACTATCAGGCCAAGAAGTGGCTCAAGTTCGGCGCCAATGCCAACTACACGCATTTCCGCTACAACCAGATCGACGACAGCGGCGCCGGTAACTCGTCGGGCAACGTTTTCGCTTATACGACGGCCGTCGGTCCGATCTATCCGCTCTACATCCGCGACGGCGAGGGTAATGTCATGTACAACGAGGACGGCATCAAGCTCTACGACTACGGCAACGGCGACAATGCCGGTATGGAGCGTTCGCTCTTCCCCAACAGCAACGCCCTCTCGGATTCGCGTCTCAACAAACAGGAAGCCGAAGGCAATGCTTTCAACGGTACGGGATATATCGACGTCACCTTCCTCAAGGATTTCAAGTTCACGTTCAACGCCGGCGTTTCGCTCGACGAAACCCGCTCCACCTCGGTTACGAATCCCTGGTTCGGACAGTTCGCCAGCGAAAAAGGCATGGTCTCGAAAGGGCATCAGCGGAATTTCGACCTCAACCTGCAGCAGATTCTCAACTACACCAAGCAGATCGGCCACCATAACCTCAATGTGATGCTGGGTCACGAGTCCTACCAGAACCGCATTTACTTGTTGTCGGCTTCCAAAAGCAACATGCTGACGCAGGACAACGACGAACTGGCCGGGGCGATCATCGACAAACAGGGAGCCGGCTCCTACCGGAGGGAGTACAACAACGAGGGCTATTTCGCCCGCGTCATGTACGATTACGCAGGCAAATATTTCGCCTCGGCCTCCTATCGCCGCGACGCTTCTTCGCGTTTCCACCCCGACCATCGCTGGGGTAACTTCTGGTCGCTGGGCGGCGCATGGATCATTTCGAAGGAAAATTTCATGGAGAGCACCTATGAATGGCTCGACAATCTCAAGCTGAAGGCCTCGATCGGCTCGCAGGGTAACGACAATATCGGTGACTTCCGCTACACGAACACCTACACGATCGAAAACGCCAACGGAAAGGTCTCGACCGTCTTCAAAGACAAGGGTTCCGAGAACATCACCTGGGAGACCAACTCCAACTTCAACGCCGGTGTGGAGTTCAGCTTCCTGCGCGGTACGGTTTCCGGAGGCGTCGAATATTTCCTCCGCAAGACGACCGACATGCTGCTGTCGTTCCCGGTAGCTCCGTCGCTGGGCTATTCGTCCTACTACGCCAACGTGGGCGACATGCGCAACAGCGGCGTCGAAATCGAGCTGAACTTTACGCCGATCCGGCGGGAGCATATCCAGTGGGACATCAATCTCAACATGACGCACCTGCGCAATAAGATCACCATGCTGCCTTCTGAACGGCGGACCAAGCAGGTCGATGGCTACTCCGGTTACGTGAGCGGCTCCACTTTCTTCGGAGAAGGACTGCCGATGTATACTTTCTACATGAGAAAATATGCCGGGGTTTCGGACGAGGGCCTTTCGATGTGGTACATGGACGAAACCGACGACAAGGGTAACCCGACGGGCAAGCGCGTTACAACGACTGAATATGCCAAGGCATCGGACTATCTCTGCGGCGACCCGATTCCCGATCTCTACGGCGGTTTCGGCACGAGCGTCAATTTCCGGGGCTTCGACCTGAGCGTGGCCTTCACCTATCAGATCGGCGGTCTGGCCTATGATTCGGGATACTCCGCGGCGATGTACTCGCCGGCCAACAAGACGACGGGTATGAACTGGCACAAAGACATGCTCGACGCATGGTCGGCGGACAATACGTCGTCGAACATCCCGCGTTTGCAGTATGAAGATAAGGATCAAAACGGTATGTCTGATCGCTTCCTTATGGACGCCAGCTACCTGAACCTGCAGAACATCAACTTCGGCTACACGCTGCCGTCGAATTTCACCAAGAAGGTCGGAATCGAGAAGGTGCGCGTCTACCTTGCCTGCGAGAATGTCTGGTACTGGTCCAAACGTCAGGGATTCGATCCCCGCTACTCTTATTCGGGAGCGACGAGCCAGGCCACCTATTCGCCTGTAAGAACGATTTCGGGCGGCATCAACATCCAATTCTAATCGGCCTCAAACACTTTACGACAAACGACATGCATATGAAAAAAGCGACAAACATAACGCTCGCGACGCTGGCGGCAGCTTTGCTGGCAAGCAGCTGCATCAAAGAAGCCGACCCCTATGAAATAGCCACCGAGGATCAGGTCACCCTCGAAACGCTGATAGAAGGCATTCCGGCCTCGCTCGTACAGGCCGGTTCCGCAGGCTATGCAAAGGATGGCCAAGCTTGGGATTTTGCCCTGCCGGCCATCCATATCGCCACGGAATCCATGACGGGCGACGTCGCCATCGGCGGCAATATCGGTTACGACTGGTTCGCACAGTGGGGAACCAACGAAGCGCTCGGCGCCGACTATGCCGTGGGTGCACTCACGTGGGACAACTACTATGCGTGGATCATGGCGGCCAACAACGTCATCAAACAGATCGACGCCTCGGATTTCGCGACGCTCGACGCCACGCAGAAGTCCTATCTGGGCTTCGCCTACGCCTATCGGGCCATGTTCTACCTCGATCTGGTGCGTCTGTACGAGTTCAAGGAGAACAATTACACCGAAGCGCCCGGGGTTCTCGGGCTGGGCGTGCCCATCGTACTGCCCGAGACTACCGAGGCCGAGGCCAAGAACAACCCCCGTGCCAAGGTCGACGACATCTACGATCAAGTGATCTTCCCCGACCTGGACAAGGCCGAAGAACTGTTGAGCGGCTTTACGGCTCCCGACAAGTATACGATCAGTCCGGCGCTGGTCTACGGACTGAAAGCCCGGGCCTGGCTTGAGCGCGGTACGGCCAAGAACGACGCCGAAGCCTATGTTTCCGCTGCCGAGTACGCCCGCTTGGCCATTAACGCCAGCGGCTGTACACCCCTGACGCAGGAGCAGTGGGAAGACCCCTCGAACGGCTTCAACAGCGCCATGTCGAACAATGCCTGGATCTGGGGCCTTGCGCTTCCGAGCGAGAGCGTTGCCAACCTGTTCTGCTTCACGGCGCACATGAGTACGGAGAATGCGTGGAGCGCCTACGGAAACGACGCCTGCCGCTGCATCAACAGCAACCTCTACAACAGTATCGACCTGCGCGACTTCCGCCGCCATTCGTGGCTCGATCCCGACCGCAAAGACCCGGAGAAGGAGTCCTACGACTACAAAAGCTGCCGTAAAGAGGGCAAGGAATACTTCAATGAACTGCCCGATTACGCGAACATCAAGTTCCGTCCGGCGCAGGGCGCTTATGAGGATTTCAAGGTCGGCGGAGCCGCAGACCATCCCTACATGCGCGTCGAGGAGATGTACTTCATCGAGGCCGAGGCCAAGGCGCATGAAAATCTTGGCGAAGGAATTCGGCTGCTCAATGAGTTCATGAACAATTACCGCATTGTGGGCGGAGGTTACGACTGTACGAACATGTCGTCGTCGGTTGAAAATTTCACCAACGAGCTGATGCTTCAGAAGCGCATCGAGTTCTGGGGCGAAGGCATCGTCATGTTCGACATGAAGCGGCTCGACATGTCCACCCGACGGGGCTATGTGGGAACCAACTCTCCTGCCTCGTACCGGCTGAATACGAAAGGCCGTGCACCCTACTGGAACTTCGTGATCTCGCGCGGTGAGACGCAGAACAACCCCGTCATCGCCACGCAGAACAATCCCGATCCTTCGCAAACGGTCAAGCCGTGGAACGGGTGATGACCATCTGCGATCAAGCTGTCAAATCTAAAAGCAAATTACCGTGAAGACATTCAAGCATATATTACCGTTCCTGCTGGCACTTCTTGTCCTTGCCAGCTGCGAGGACGACGTGAACTATACGCAGGGAACCGCGGAGAATCCCGATTGCTACGGTGTCTACTTCCCGAAGAAGCAGGCTACCCGGACCGATCTGGAGTTCGAACCGGGAACCCAGACCGAAGCGACCTATACGGTCAAACGGCGCAACACCGTGGATCCGATCGTCGTTCCGGTCGTCGTGAAGTCCAACGTCGAGGATATTTTCGTCGTCGAGCCGATCGCATTCGATGCCGGAGAGGACGAGACGACCTTTACGATCAGTTTCCCCGGAGCCCAAATGGGCACGACCTACACCTGCGATATCAACATCGAAGATCCGCGCTACGCTTCGATCTACGGTGCCGATAAGGTGAACCTTTCGATATCGCTCGTGCTGGCCAAATGGGAATTGGTCACCGACGAAAAGACCGGTGAGACCAAAGGCCGCTACCGCGACGACATTCTGGGCAACTTCGCGTCGATAGACAACCCCAATGCTAATCCGAACCCCGAAATCGAACTCGAAATCTACGAGCGTTCGGACAAGAAGGGCTATTACCGCATGAAAGCCTACACTCCGGAGCTGATGAACATCTTCGCCGGAGGACAGGTAAACCACGAGAACCGCAACGTCTGGACCTATGTCGATGCCTCGGATCCGAACAAGGTCTATTATCCCTACCAATCGACCGGTCTGACCCTCTTTGCCGATATGGGCGAGTGGTACATCGCATCGCAAACACCGGAAAATTTCGCCATGGACGAATCGGCCGGACAATATGGCACGCTCAAGAACGGCGTGATTACCTTCCCGGCGCAGGGTATCGTGCTCGAACCGAGCGAAGGTGAATATGCCGGAAAATTCTTCTATGCCAACGCAAACGGCCTGCAGCGGATCATGCTTCCCGGAGCCAGGGTCTACGACTACTCGGTGGCCCTCACCAAAAGCGAACCCGCAGACGGTGTCGTCGAAATCGGCGCCACCCTCTCCGAGGACACCCGGGAGTTCCGCTATGCGATCTTCACGGGCAATTTGAGCGACGGCGAGGCGAGTCTCAAGGCACAGGAGATGGCCGATGGCAAGATCGCCGCGGAACTCATCAAGACGATCACCGCTTCGGGGACGATTTCCGTTCAGGATCTGGAAGGCGGCACCGGCAAGTACACGCTTGTAGGCTGCATCTACGGTTCGGACGAAGAGGCGAATCCGGAGGGCGGCGAAACGGCGTCGCAGAATCTGAAAATGCAGGGCTACGCTTCCATTTCGTTCGGATATATCGCCAAGGGCGACGAGGACAAGGTTTCCGTCATTCTCAACATCGGGCTCGAAGCCACGAACGAATTCGCGGGACAAGGCATTACGACGGACAATGCGGCGAAATTCTGGGCCTATGGCGAGGGGATTGAATCAGTCAAACACGGAGTCTTCAAGACAAAAGACATCCAAGGATTGGACATGACGGCTTTCCTCAAAGAGGAGGGCAAGGATTTCACCAAAGAGCAGCTCGACGCCATCAACGGCGGACATTACAGCGTCATGCTCACGGGGCTGAACGGCGACACGGAGTACACGTTCGCCGGACTGGCTTACAACGGATATGCCAGCAAACTCTTCACGGCATCCATCAAGACCACCGGTGTATACAACCCGGGATTGGAGAGCGAGTTCCTCTACTCGGACTTCCTGCCGCAGAAAGAGCAGCCCTCGAAGGAGTACCTGATTTCGACCGAATGGAACTATTATGCTGTCAACGTCATGGATGAGAAGCCGATGCGCCGGAAGATCGGCACGGTGACCATCGAAGACGATCCGGCGGACGACAGTTCGGCCGATCTGCTGACCATCACGGGACTTCCCGGGGTCGAGTTCGACGAAGGCGGTCGGATTCCGGCGGTCTACGTTCCCTCCACTGCTCCGCTCGCAGGCATAACCGGCGCTATCTCCCCGCTTCTTTCGCAAACGCCGATCGGTGTCATCAACGGAGAGGACATCCTCGCCGGCTGCGTCTCGGAGGAGAACCCCGAAGCCCTCTATGCGGTCAATTATCCGTTCATCGGAGGCGCCGTGGCCGACGGTTACATCTATTTCGTGCCCACCCCGAACTATGTCGAGCAGGGGGCCACGTTCCGTTATCTGTATACGTTGAGTACGACGACCCCCTATTCGATCCTTACGGACATGTTGCTCGTCGATCCCGCCAAGGATATGGGCGGCATTCCCGAACTGGCCGCAGAGCGGATCGCAGAATTGCGCCGGATGGCCGCAGAGCTCCGGCAGCCGCGGAATTACGTCGAACGGCTCGAATTCTCCGTTTCCGCAGAACGCGGTTCCGTCAAAACCGTACCGACCGACTATGCGAAAGGATTCCTGCCCGCATCGGCTCCTGAAGCGAAAGTCGTAAGGGCTACGGTCGGATTCAGCGACGCTGTGCAGCGTGCGAACGGTTCGGGATCGGAACTCCGCTTCCGGAAAACGGCCGCTGCCGAAATCACGCTCAAGTAATATCGGATCGGGAGAGGCCGGTCGTCCGGCAAGTGTCGGCCTCTCCCTTTTTTCCAAGCCAAAAACAACCTGCCGGACTCAAAAATCAGCATGATATATGCATAACAAAACGAAACTCCTGATTTTCGCCTCCCTGCTGCTGGCCGCCTGCTCGACGGATCCCATGCAGGAAATACCGAACCGCGGGGATTCCGCTCCCGAAATCGAGACTTCGGACAAAATCTGCAATACGTCGGACGACGCCGTGGCCGGTTCGCTCATCGTAAAATTTGGCGAAGAAGCCATTCCCAGTCTCGAACAGAATGCGTTGAATGCGGCCAAGACCCGTTCGGCGCTGACCCGTTCGGGCATCGAATCCGTCGATGACATCCTGAACGACCTGCACGTCACCTCGCTGGAGCGCGTCTTCCCCGAAGCCGGCGAACACGAGGCCCGCACCCGTGCGGCAGGGCTTCACAGATGGTATGTGCTCGGGTTCGCATCGGAAGAAGATCTCGACAAGGCGGCCGAGAGACTCGCAGGTGTCGCCGAAATCTCGAAAGTACAGTTCCGCACCCGTCTCTACCGGGCTTCCGACTGCAAAACCTATCCGTTTCAAGCAACGGCGAACGGCCAGACCCGCGCTTTGGTTACAGCGGATTTCAACGACCCGAATCTTTTCTGGCAGTGGCATTACATCAACAATGCCGACCAGGCCGTTGCCACTACATCGGTGGCCGGAGCCGACATCAATGTGGCCGACGCATGGAAGCTCACGGCAGGTAATCCCGAAGTCATCGTCGCCATCGTGGACGAAGGGGTGAAATACACTCATCCGGATCTGGCGGCCAACATGTGGATCAATCCGAACCCTTCGCCCGAGTACGGGAAGCAGGATATACACGGATGGAACTTCGTCACCGACGGTCCCATTTCATGGGGGCAGAAGGGCGATTCGGGACACGGAACGCACGTTGCGGGCACGGTAGCCGCCGTCAATAACAACGGCATCGGCGTCTGCGGCGTGGCCGGAGGTACGGGCAAGGGAGACGGTGTGCGTCTCATGTCGTGTCAGATCTTCTCGGGAGACCTGACGGGTGACGCCCTCGTGTCGAGCCGTGCCGTAAAATACGCCGCGGATCACGGTGCCTCCATCCTCCAGTGCTCGTGGGGCATCAAGGCGGGAATATACACGTCGGACAACATGTTCATCAAACAATCGCCGATGGATTACGAGGCGCTTCAGTACTTCGCCGCCCAGAAGAACTGCGAGGCCCTCGACGGCGGACTGATCATTTTTTCCGCCGGCAACGAATCGACAGCCATGTCCGGCTATCCGGCAGGCTATCGTGATTATATCTCCGTCACCTCGTTCTCGCCCGACTACCTGCCGGCCAATTATACCAACTACGGTTCCGGCTGTAATATCGCGGCTCCCGGCGGCGAAACGAGCGGTTTGAGCGGTGGGGAGAAAGCCGGCGTCCTTTCGACGCTCTGCTCCGAAACGAGCAACGGAGCGGATTACGGCTACATGCAGGGAACCTCGATGGCCTGCCCGCACGTCTCGGGCGTAGCCGCACTCGGCCTCTCCTATGCCCTGGAGAAAGGGAAGAGATACTCGCTCGACGAATTCAAGACCATGCTGCTCACCTCGGTCAATGAAATCGACTCCCGGCTGGGCGAAGGCTCGAAAGCTACGATCGCCGACGTGTCGATTTACCGCGGCAAAATGGGCACCGGCATTACCGATGCCTATCAGCTGCTCATGCAGATTGAAGGAACGCCTTGTCTGCAGGTCGCATTGGGCGAGGTGCAGCTCATTCCGCTGACGCAGCATTTCGGGCAGGGTGCCGAAGACCTTACCTACACCGATATCCAGATGTCGGCCAAGGACATGGAAAAGCTTGGTATTAAGGCGGCTCCCAAAATGTATAATGGAAAACTGATGATCAAATGCACGAAACCCGGATCGGCCAAAATCAAGGTTTCGGCGATAGCCGGCGGTACGAAACCCGGAACGGGCGTCGTGATGGGAGGCATGGTCATCACCAAGGAATTCGCCGTCATCGCCCGTTCGGCCGGCGCAGCAAACGGAGGTTGGTTATAAAAACAGTGCTTGCAATGAAAAAACATCTTTATCATCTGCTCGTTTTCTCCCTGCTCGGCATTTTCGCCGCAAGCTGTTCGGATGACGACGATGCCCCCAACATTCAGTCGGAAATCGTAGGCGAATGGCGCCTCACTTCCTGGTCGGAGAGTGCTCCCGAAGGATTCGAGGTATACGTCGAATTCACTTCGGCAGCGACGTTCGGACTTTATCAGAAGGTCGAAACGTCGAACTACACCAAATACACCGGGCGTTATTCGATCGACGGATCCCGGCTGACCGGAGTGTACGACGACGGCGAGAGCTGGGGCAACGGCTACGATTTCGAGTTGACGAATGGCGGGAACACCCTGACGATGACCACCCGAACCGAGCCGGCCGAAACCAGCGTATATTCCCGGACGATCATTCCGGATGACGTGCGCAATGCCCGAACGTCCCGTGCCGAATCTTCTCTGGAAATGAGGCGAATGCTATAATCTGTAATATTCGCGCCGTTCCGCCATTAAGTGTAAGGTAAGGACAAGAAGATGCGGTTGAAACGCTAATAACGGTCAGACCAGTAACGCTTCAATGTGTGGAAGGCATTTGTCAACCGACAAATAATTTCGAGTGAAAATCTGGCGTATAGGTCATTTCGGGTGCTAAAATCGTTGTAATACTGGTGTCTGTCAGTA
>OGOI01000830.1_pt1 | contig 22774 bp, 20 predicted proteins | sample 1552631 | NCBI WGS metagenome assembly OGOI01 (sample SAMEA2580204, study PRJEB22360) | human gut metagenome | biome: human gut; feature: human-associated habitat; material: faeces | place: Denmark | collected 2008/2010 | reverse complement strand
GGCCGCCATATTGCCGGGGCGCGGGTCCGGTAATTCCAGATTCCCGCTCCATTTGGTGCAGTGTTTCCCAACCGGCGTCAAAATTATGATTGATATCCACACCGCGCGCATTCGCATTCCATCTGCTGAAATCGCCGCCGCTGATTTGAGTTGCAAGCGCTTCATAGGGCCCAGCTCCCTGCGCGCCGCGTAACGCAATCTGAATGCCATCCGGATTAACGCAAGGCACGATCATCATGCCCCGGCCATGCAGCGCATCCTGAATCGGGATAGCGGAAAAGTCGTCCCCCTCCCATACGGCCGTTGCCGTGCGTTCAAAAAACCGCAGCAGTAAAAGCGGGGTCAGCCATTCCTGGCCATGAAAGCCCCCGGTATAAAGCACTGGATTTTCCTGCGGGCCGATGGAAAGCGTGTAAATAGAGCGCCCACCGAGGCTTCTGCCGCACACGCCGAGCCTCGCATGTGGGAAGCGGCGTTTTAACGCATCCAGCATCGCGCGCACGGTTTCATAATCGGGCTCTACCGCCCGAACGATTTGATCCAAGCGTGATTCCTCCTGTCCTTCAGGCCTAGGCGGCCTCTTCACAATATATATGCCCGGCGGCCTGCGTTCATGCGGTGGCGGGCGGAAAGGACCCTCTATGAACTTAAAAGAAGAAACCCTTGAAAAAAATACGATCTATACCGGCCGAATCATCACGGTGCGCAACGATACCGCCCTTTTACCAAATGGGAAAAGGGCCTCGCGCGAGGTAGTGGAGCATCCCGGTGGCGTGACAATCGCCGCCCTCACGCCGGAAGGAGAGCTGCTGTTTGTGCGGCAATACCGTTACCCCTACGGCGAGGAACTGCTTGAGCTGCCTGCTGGGAAGCTGGAGCGCGGCGAAGACCCGCTGGAAAGCGGCAAGCGTGAGCTGCGCGAGGAGACGGGAGCGCAAGCGAAACACTTTCGCGATATCGGCAAATTTTACCCTACGCCCGGCTATTGCGGCGAAATAATCCACATGTATTTTGCCTCCGGCCTCACATTTGGCGAGCAGGCCCTCGATGCGGACGAATTTTTAACCGTGCAGCGCATCCCGTTGGCAAAAGCGGTGCGCATGGTGCTGGAGAATGAAATCCGTGATGGCAAAACGCAGGCAGCTGTGCTGAAGGTGGATGCGTTGCTGCGGGCTGGGGCACTTGAAGCATAAAATATAAAATAGAGAGGAAGGCAAGCGGAGCATACTCGCTTTGCATAACGATGGCAATTGAAACTGTAAGAGCATTTTTGAAAGAACAGGGTCTGGAAGGACGCATCCATGAATTTGATTCCTCCAGCGCAACCGTAGCACTGGCCGCTGAAGCGCTGGGCACCGAGCCCGCGCGGATTGCAAAAACCCTTTCCTTTGTCAATGGGGATACCTGTATTTTGATTGTTGCAGCAGGTGACGCCAAAATTGATAACCGAAAATTTAAGGACTTTTTCGGCAGGAAGGCGACGATGCTCGCTCCGGATGAAGTGCTGCGCCTGACCGGGCACGCTGTGGGCGGCGTATGCCCCTTTGCCCTGCCGGAAGGGACGGCTGAGGTCTATATGGATATCTCCCTTCAGCGGTTCAACACCATATTTCCCGCGGCGGGCAGTTCCAACAGCGCAATTGAGCTCTCTTGTGATGAGCTGGCCGCACTTTCCGCCAGCAAATGCTGGATTGATGTGTGCAAGGGCTGGCAGGAAGAAGAAACAGCATAAAAGGCGGTGGTAGTATGCAGCGGCAAACGCCGCAGCGCAGGGCGATCCTTTCCGCGGTGAGCGCGGCGCAATCGCCTTTGACAGCAGAGCAGGTACATACCGAGGTTTGCAGCGCTTTCCCAAGGCTTGCGCTGACCACAGTTTACCGCAGTCTGGACGCCTATGTGGACGCAGGGCTTGTGCGGCGCAGCATCTATGATGACGGAATCGCCCGCTATGAAATCGCGGCGGAGCACAGGCACTTTTTAACGTGTACGTCCTGTAAAAAAAGCGTTCCCTTGTCTGTATGCCCCTTTGAACAGCTCGAAGAACAATTGGTGCGGGAAACCGGCTTTCAGATTTCCGGCCACAAGATGGAATTTTTCGGGCTTTGTCCAGAGTGTGCAAAAAAAATGGATCAAGAGCGTAGAGGCATGGCTGTTAAACAAGATTGATAAAAAGGAGCCAGCTCATGAAAATACAAATAAACCGCCTCACCCTGCCCGCTGACCGACGCATCCTTGTGACAAGCGATATCCACGGGCAATTGGGTCACTTGAAAGGCGCGCTCGAAACGGCTAACTTTTCAAAGGACGACATTCTGTTTATCATAGGCGATATGATCGAAAAGGGGCCGAACAGCCTTGGCGTTTTGCGCTATGTGATGGAGCTGTGCGAAACGCATACCGTATATCCGCTAATCGGCAATGTCGACGCCCACCGGCTGGAGATGATCGGCCGGTGGCATATCGCGGAGATTTATCCCTACCTCAAACATATGCAGCGCCATTGGGGCGGCTGCCTGCTCTCGGAAATGTGCGAAGAGCTCGGCATCCGCATCCGCTCCCCGCTCGACCTGTTGGCGGCGCGCACCAAAATACAGGCCGGTTTTCAAAAGGAGCTTGATTTTCTGAAGTTCCTTCCAACCATCATTGAAACGCCGCATTTCATTTTTGTGCACGGGGGCCTGCCCACGCAGGAGCTCTCCAAATTGGAGGGCACGGATGCGCATCCATGCTTAAAAAACGACGCGTTTCTGGAGAAGGGGCTCCGGTTTTCGAAATATGTCGTGGTCGGCCATTGGCCTGTAACGCTATATAACGACAAGATCGACTGCGCGAACCCGATCATCAACCGGGAGCAGCATATCATCAGCATAGATGGCGGATGCAGCCTTAAACGCACCGGGCAGCTTAACCTGCTGATCATTCCAGCGGAGGATTCGGAGGAATTTACCTTTGCAAGCTTCGACGGCTTTCCGGTCAGGGTGGCGCTGGATCCGCAAGAGGGATCTGAGGACCCGTTTTGCCTCTTGTATACCGATAACGCCGTTCGGCTTTTGAAGCGTGAGGCGGAATTTTCATTCGTGGAACATCGGCATACCGGTCGCAGGCTTTGGGTTCTAAACGAAGATCTCTATGGCAGCGGGAAAGCCATGCACTGTGATGACAGCACGGATTACCGTATTCCGGTTCGCCCGGGCGACCGGCTTTCGGTCATATTGGAAACCTCAAAAGGGGCACTGGTTAAAAAGGACGGCGTATCCGGCTGGTATTGCGGCCGGTTGGAGGAAGCCAGCGAACCTGCCCTGTTGTAAAAACTTTCAAAACATTTCTCCGCGTGCACAAATTGGCTTTGCCATGATTTGCGCACGCTTTTTTACGCAACCGCTTCACCGCTCTTTTCGGCAGCAGCAAAATCTGATAGAATAGAACCAACTGGAGAAATCAGCTTTTATCAGGCCAGATGGATGGATGCCAACGTTTTATCACTCTTTCAATTTTTAGGGAGGGCATTATGCCGGAAATCAAAAAGGAGCAGAAGGCGGCAGCACCCTGCCCGCTTTATAAGAAATGCGGCGGCTGCCAGCTGCAAAACCTAAATTATGAGGAACAGCTACGCTGGAAAGAGCGCCGGATGATTGGCCTAATGGGCCAATTCGGCCATGTAGAGCCGGTGATCGGCATGGAAAGGCCGTTGCATTACCGCAATAAGGTGCAGGCGGCCTTCGGGCTCGACCGAAAAAAACGGATCATCTCAGGCGTATACCAATCAAGCACACATCGGATCGTGCCGGTAGACCGCTGCATGATTGAAAACGAGGCGGCAGATGCGATCATTGTAACAGTGCGCCGCCTGCTTGCGGATTTTAAGCTCCTGCCGTATCACGCGGATACAGGGCGCGGCTTTTTACGGCATGTATTGGTGCGACGCGGTTTTTCGACCGGGCAGGTTATGGTAGTACTGGTGACGGGGTCGCCGGTTTTCCCTTCCAAAAACCATTTTGTCGGTGCTCTTCTCAAAAAGCACCCGGAGATCACAACTGTTTTGCAAAATATCAATCCTGGCAGGACGAGCCTGGTGCTGGGCACACAGGAAAAAACACTCTTCGGCCCCGGGTTTATCGAAGATGAGCTGTGTGGCTGTGTGTTTCGCATTTCTGCGCAGTCGTTTTATCAGATCAACCCCGTGCAGACGCAGGTGCTTTATGAAACAGCGATGGAATACGCGGCGCTCTCCGGGCAAGAAACGGTGGTAGACGCCTATTGCGGCACCGGCACGATCGGGCTGATTGCCGCCAGGCGCGGCGCAAAGCAGGTTGTCGGCGTGGAAATAAACCGCGAGGCTGTGCGGGATGCGATTGCAAACGCAAAGCGTAACCAGATCAAAAACGCCCGCTTTTATTGCGCGGATGCCGGTGCGTGGATGCGCGATATGGCAGCGGCCGGCGAACAGGCAGACGTTGTGCTGATGGACCCCCCGCGTGCCGGGAGCGACGAGGCCTTCCTCTCCTCCGTGCTGACGCTTGCGCCGAAGCGAGTGGTTTATATCTCCTGCAACCCGGAAACACTCGCACGGGATGTGCTCTTTCTGACAAAACGCGGGTATCGGGTGCAGCGGATACAGCCGGTGGATATGTTTCCTTTTACAAATCATATTGAGGCAGTCGTATTATTGACGCGTCAAAAAACGAACGCAAAGCATGGCCAACCTCCCGCAGTCGCCAAATGAGCGGTTGTGGGAGGTTTGGCTTTTTTATACTAAAAACCGCAGCAGCTTGGCAGCATAGAAATGATTACCTTTCTGCTCAACACTTTTTGATTCGTTAAAATAATAAAAAACCAATAGCCTTTCATTCAGCTATTGGTTTTCTGTTTTGGAAGGGGTAGACACTTTAGATGCCGTTTTAAACGCGAGCACTTTGCCCGGAAAAAGAAATGAGTCCGAACGCGAATTGCGTCTAGACTCAGTCTGGTGGAGGTGGACACTTTAGATGCCCCCCCTTTTACGTAGTCGTAATACGCTAAAAAGCAAAAAATAAATTTCGCATCCCCACTTTTGCGCTCAATGCCTTTAATTCATGAGCACACATTAGCGAAACTCTCGCATGGGTAAGTATAGCATACTGGCCAAATCTTGTCCAGTAGCTTTAGGGGAATTGTAGTGGAGATAGAATTTAATTGAACAGAACAACTTTGGTATGTATGAACACGTATAATTATTTAATGTGTAAAATCAAAAAGCAAGTGATGCAAAGTTATTACACTTTTGTCTGTGTATCTCATATGCTGTGAGGCGTACTGCGGTTCTGTGTAACGTAATTCCCGGGACAGGTTGCTTATTGGTGCAACGGTTGCAATTTCAGTAATTAGTTCCGCTACAATTTCTGGAATCTTTCCACTTAATACATACCCGATGATTGAAGATTCTGATGACTGTGATCCATAGCGTCCTGACGTGTAGTTTTTTACTCCTGTATCGACATATCTTTTAATCTTATCTTTCTTGTGATTATAGAGATTCTTGCATTCTGCGCCAAAATAACTGTTTGAAGTATCCCAATCGCGAAAACAAAAATCAATCGTGGGCTTGTATCCATGCCCCTTCTTTAATGTGGAATCTTGGTATTGATGTACTGGACCAATACTGTTTGTTCGTAGGATAGTAGCTCTATTTTCACTGGTCCATCGCAGCGAAATTTTTCCATACCATTCTTGCGTAATATCATCTTCTTCAGTACTTTCAGTGATAGTAATGCTTGTATCCGCAATCATATCATGATAACCCTGCCATAGAGTCAATAATATTTCATTGACTCCAGAAGGGCCAAGCCGTTTTGCCAAATCGTCCGGCACAGCTGAGGATGCCGTTATTCTTCTTATACTGCTCATTGTATTACCTCCATGCCTTGGAAATATCTTCGAATATTTCATCTGCATCTCTGCAGGCGGCAGAATATGTCCAGTATTTGCGTTGCGCTGGTTTAACGATGAAAATCTTTTCTCGTTGATAAATACGGAGGTTTCTTCTCACGAAAACCATTTGTTGATTATCGACCAATGAACGGTCCAAGTTTAGTAGTATTTCATTAAGCTGATCGTTGTTAGTTATAACATTTAGATCCTTTGTAGTGGGATGCTCAACATTTAACGCAAGCACAGATAGCGGGGCATCGCCAAAATATAGGTCTCCAGAAAAACCCACGCCAGTTCCAAATGTCCTAGTCAGTACCTCTTTTACAGAAGCGTAATATAGTTTGTAGCTATCAATGCTCGGTCTGGAAAAAGATACTGAACGCTTTTTATTCTTGAAATAGTCATATACATAATCAATTACATCGTCTATCTGATACCTCTCATATTCTTTTAGCCGATACATATGACGCACAAATTGTTCTGCCTTTTCTTTTTTCGCTGGTGAAACCGCCAGTTCGTCAAAAATTTTGCATGCTTCAGCGACTTCTGCATCGCTTGGATTGGGGATGGGCGTTTGCCAAATATCACCTGCTTCTAACTCATCTCTTTCTACAAGCCATTTCCTATTTGTAAGAATATGATAGTACGAAAAAACTCTCGAGCCAATTATCACGCTCAAGTATTTAAGCTTACTTATATTGCCGTGTACTCCTAAAAGACTATGGTTAAACACAGCATCATAATCCAGCACTTCTGAAAGAAATGTTCCATTTTTATGGCTCTGTTTAATTATCAAGTGTGGGGCTGCAAAGATTTCTCTGGCATTTTTAACAATGCACTCAAAATCATCGAAATCAACTATCGGAAGCTCATCGGATGAAACATAGTATGGTTTAAAGGATTTGGCTTCAACCAATGGAAGACCTTCGAAGTCACAACATTGGTGCTTTCTATTTCCTCTCTTGAATCCCTCTGCAGTTATCATGTGGTTTTCCTCAATGAATGATGACATAGGCGCAAAAGTACTTTGCATTTTTCCTATTAATTCAAGATCTCTAGGTGCTCCCCACATTGCAATTTTCCAGATTCTATCGTCATCAATAATGTCACAGGGTATTCTACATATATCGGTAGGATCAATAGAAAACTTCCTGATATCTTCAATTGTGTAAATTGGCTTTGGCGTACAATAAACTATTGGCTGATTGATCTCTTCCTTTTTAGGAGTATAGATAATGGCAGCAGCAGGTCCACTAGCGTGATCAAACAAGAATTTTCTATACACTGATAGATTAATAATCGCTAGAACGTTGTTATCGGAAAACAGATTTGCCCTATACGTCCTACTTTTATCTGATCTATTAAAAAGTAATCCTTTGCTAGGCATGAGGAGACAAATTATTCCATTTTGCTTGCACAACTCTGAGCACTTGATAGAAAATGCCTGTGCAATTTGCTTGTCACCTATGATGCGATTGGCTTTTTTCAGGTACTCTTTCGTTTTTCCAGTAATGTTACTCTGCCAAGGTGGATTGCCGATAATGACATCATATCTTCTGTTATTAAAAGATTTATCCTCATCGAAAAAATCACTTGAAATCAAGTTGTTATCAAGTAGACGCGGAAATGAAAGCTTATCCCAGATGCTTCGTGGATCGAGGAAATCACACATAGCTAAGCTAAGGCTAAACGAGGCAACTCGAATAGCTTCTTCATTAATATCTACACCGAAAATACTGTTTTTCAAGAGAAGATTCAGTTGGTCACAGTTGATCGTATGAACATCATTTTGGGCCATCCATCTACAAACAAGCCTTCTGTATGCTTCAACTAAGAAAATGCCCGAACCGCATGATGGATCAAAAAAGGATGTGTCTTTATACTCGCCTTCCCACGGATACACTTCATCCATGACTAAGTTGACAAGATGGAGAGGTGTATAATATGTGCCCTTCTCATCATCTTCGTCTGACAGGTGAAAAAACAGCTCATAGATACTGCTGATCAATTGAATGGGGATAATGTCAAAACTATAAAATGGCCATAACGAAAGTTGTTTGCTCTCTAATTCGCTATCACCTAAAATAAACGTGCGAAGCTCATCCAAGTCCTTTTGAGTAATAATCTCAATTTCAACTTCTGAGACTTGCAGTGTATCACCATTAAACTTCTCTTTAAGTGTTCTAAACAAGCTATAAGTTGCCTCTTTACTGTTTAGCACATCAGTATACTGTTTTGCTGACTCCAAAAAATTGGAATAAAAACCTTGCGGAAATACTGTTTCTCCGTTTGAATCTTTTCGTTCTTCCAGGTACTTAATAAAAATCGACCGACTGAGCAAAGAGTGAACTACGCTCGTGATTGTTTCCTTACTCTTATCACACCTTTTGCTGATTTGATTGATCAGCGTTCTTCGCATTATTCTCAAATTTGACATCAATGTGGCATCCACCCGGCTTTGAGCATCAAATCTAGTCATGCTTTGCCGCCAATATTCGCCGCTTTCAAGCAATGAGCGATGATACTTCTGTAGTGCAAGCCGCTGTGAAGCCAATCCATTGGTCAAGTTTAATGTTTCAATTATCCCTGCGGTGGGGTCAAGGTTTCCGTTCTCAATGACTTGGGGTGTCTCGTAGTTGTTATAAATCAAAATCTCATCCGGAGTCACTACAAATAGCAGCGGAGCCTCTCCGAGATTCCACGAAAGACGATGCAACTCTGCAACTTGCTTTGCATCATATTTTTGGATAACGGAAAAATAGATAAGTGGAACTTTGGCAATCCCATTTGCATCGCGAAGAAAATATACGGCATCAATTCCTAGCTTTTCATGAACTTGTGTATAGAATAATCTTTGGAAGGGAGCCATGCTATGCAGGTTATCTTCTGTAGCCAAGCCAGTATTACTATTTATATCAAGGCATTCAAATATGCCATTTAGTAACTCGCTCATATTTCTCCTCCCATATTAATTATTTTGCGAATCTAATCATGTGCTGATTTATAGGCCTTCAGCCTTGTTATCCAAAAACCAACACATCGTTAAATCTGGCACATCACAATCCATGATTGGATGATACCAGTTTCAACGCTCTTTGTGCATCATTAAAATGCTGTTATTAAATTATAATATCATATGGATAAAGCTTTATCTAGCTATTTTTTTCGAAGCTAAAATGATTATGAACCAAAAATCCACTTGGTTCAACAGTAAAGGAGAAAGAAACATGCCAAAGGTTTATACAGAGTCGCAGAAAAAGCAATGGGTTCATGAGTATCAAAGCGGGAAATCCGTTAAAGAAATTTGTGCCGAGAATGGTATCTCATCAAACGCCTTATATGGGTGGATTAAATTATTTAATGCGACAGTAACAAAGAAGGGGACAGATATTTCAGGGCATCGATTGGTCACTCTTGAGCAACAGAACGAGCACTTGCAAGAGATGTTTGATATTTCGAGAATCTGTCCATGTTGTCCGATGTCGCCACGATCCGAAAAATTAAAAGCCGCAGAGAATCTGGTCGGAAAATTCTCATTGCACTCAATTTGTACTTATTTAGACTTGCCACGTGGAACGTACTATAACTACATCAAGAGCAAAAATAAGATTAAAGTCGAAGATTTGAAGGATGAATTCTTTAAACCTCTGATTCGACAAACCTTTGAAAAAAGCGGTGAGCGTATGACAGCTGCACAGATTAGGCATCGGCTTCGACGGGATGGGCATGAGATTGGTTTTAAACGGATTAAACGCCTGATGAAAGAAATGGAATTGATACCTTATAGTCAGAGACAGGCTCGATTCGACTATACATCCTCCGTATATGGCAAACGGAATAAACTGAGGCAGCGGTTTAATCAAACGGATCCCAATAAAGTTTGGGCTAGCGACTTTACATACATTTGTATAGGCGGAACAAAGTACTACCTGTGTGTAGTCCTTGACCTGTTTTCCAGGAAGGTTCTTGCATATAACTTAAGCGATACATGTAACGCCGCTCTCGTCATGACTCCTGCAAAAGAGGCATTTAAACTGAGAGGTCATCCCAAGGGCCTGATGTTTCATAGCGATTTGGGTATACAATACACTGCCTATAGTTTCTACAAAATGCTTCAAGATGAAAGCATAGCGCAATCCTTTTCAAGGCCCGGCAATCCATTGGACAATGCTGTCTCAGAGTCGTTTTTTGCCACATACAAAAAAGAGGAACTCTATTGTAAAGAGTTCCTATCCTATGACGAACTTGCGAAAGGCATAGCCGATTATATTCACTATTATAACACGGAGCGGCCGCATAAAAGGTGCGGGTATATTGCACCAGACGAATTTGAGGAAGATTACTACAAAGAAAAGGCTCGGACAACCCTGTAGAACGCAAGGATTTAGAAATAAAAAATACTACCGGTTATTTGGTAATTTCACAAATAAAATGTACCAAATTCCGGTAGTACTCCAGATGGTGGGAGAGGGTGGATTCGAACCACCGAAGTCAGTGACGACAGATTTACAGTCTGTTCCCTTTGGCCGCTCGGGAACTCTCCCATATATGAACTTTTTATAACGCACGCCCTTTGCACGGCTTGCGGGTGAAAACAGGTGGAGCTGGTGGACGGACTTGAACCCCCGACCTGCTGATTACAAATCAGCTGCTCTACCAACTGAGCTACACCAGCATGTGCACTCTTAACGCGAATGTTACTATATCATATTTTGCCCGTGCCGTCAAGTATCAAATAACAATTTTTTTACAAAGTTGCGGATAATCGAACGAGGTGCAACAAGAAAAAAACTGCACATAGAAGGGGCCGATCGAAAGGTCATCTTTTCAGCTAGAGCCGCATAAAACGTCTATTGAATTCCCCAACCCTCCCATGCATCCGCTTGACTGGTATTTTTCAAAGCAATTCCCCTTCTTCATCCAATTGTATCACACTTTTTTCATAAGCCTATTTTGGAAGAAAGCAGAAGAGAAAATTTGCAGGAGATGGGGTTGGCGGATTTGGGAGAATACAGTATAATAAAATCGAAGCATACCAACCGGTCCGCTTGGCCCCTTTCAGGAGGCCCGGTTTCAGAAAGAAGGGAATTGTCTATGACAAAAAAAGAACGTGCGCGCCTTGCGGTAAACGCCTTAAAAAATGAATATCCGGATGCAATCTGTTCCCTACGCGCGGAAGAACCCTTACAGCTACTGATCGCCACGCGCCTTTCCGCCCAATGCACGGATGCGCGCGTGAACCTTGTGACACCGGTTCTGTTTGAAAAATACCCGACGCTCGAGGCCTTTTGCGAGGCGAATGTAGAAGATGTGGAGGAAATTATCCACTCCTGTGGATTTTATCATGGCAAAGCGCGGGATATTGTGGGTATGTCCCAAAAAATCCGCGATACGTTCGGCGGCGTTGTGCCGGATACGGTGGAAGCGCTCACTACCCTGCCCGGAGTAGGGCGCAAAACGGCAAACCTGATCGTGGGCGACGTTTATGGGAAACCGGCCGTGGTAGCGGACACCCATTTTATTCGGATGTCGAATCGGCTTGGATTCGTCGATACGAAGGATCCGTATAAGGTAGAGCTCGCCATGCGCAAGCTTTTGCCGCCGGAGGAAAGCAACGATTTTTGCCATCGCTGTGTGCTACATGGCCGCGCCTGCTGCACGGCGCGCAAGGCGATGTGCGAAAGGTGCTGTATGGCAGAATTTTGCCCCCAAAAAGGCGTTACCTAAGAGTTTTCGATATTTTGAATATACCGGCAGGAAGGGAATCGGGAGCATCCCCAGAAGGCTTTTCCTTTTCTATTTCCCTTGGTGGCAACCTTTTTTACCAATGCCGCTCCACACTTCGGGCAAACTAGCTCAGTTCTTGAAAGCATAGTAGAGTCTCCTTGCTGCCCTGATACAAAATTTTTTTCTTCACTATAGATTTTATGATTGATATTTTGAATATGCTGATTTTTTTGTTCATTTGTTGTTTGCGTCAACGGGTAAAGCCGTTCATAAATTAATGCAATTTGATCTGAGGTATATACCATTTGACCTGTCGCCATTTTTTGGATTGTTCGTAATAAATCATACCGTTGGATAACAACATGAGCACTATTTTTAGATATTTGAATATTCTTTAACACACACCGTTTGCTAAATACAATAATTGAAAAGTATGGGCCTTCTGTAAGACCAGAAAGATATTTTTTAAGCCATTCTATATGTATTTCATTTTGTATAATAGGATTTAAAAAATGATTTTTTTCAGATGTGTGACCTTTTGGTAATGTTTGTGTCCACATTTTTTGAGTCTCCGAGCCAAAGATCCAACCGCTATAATTTTTTGATTCTAGTACATAAATTCCGGAGCTATGTAAGAGAATAAGATCGATTTCTGTGGTTGTTCCATCATTTTTGGGTAAGTAGCAATTAAATAAGAAGCGTTTTTCTCCCGGTAATTTTTTAAGGTCACGATATGTGCAATATTCTCCTAATTTACCCGTATCTTGTAACATTACAGAAAGCGGCATATGTGTATCTTTTGCATATTCTGATTTGTTATAAAAAATAATTGAAAGAATCCATATACATAATGATAAAATAAACGCAATTACAAAAAACAGCATTTTATTCTCTCCTTTCCATAAAATTATATCATATTTTCCTTAATTCAACAATTTCGCTTAATAATATTAAATGATGTTTTAGTTACATACCCTGCTTAAAATAAAAAACGGCACTTTTCATTGATATCGCATCATGAAAAGCGCCGTTTTGTGTTGCTGCCAGGCTATATTTCATCTGCAAACGGACCTTAATTCAGGAGAGATAATTTTTCATCTTCTGAATTCCAGATTCCTCCGTCTGGATCAGCGCTTGGCCAAGCGATTGAATTTCCGGCTGTACGTCGGAATACTGCTTCATCGTGCGCGTTGTTTCGATCAGCCCCATTGTATTGCCGTTAATCATGATTTCCGCAATATGGTTTGCGGATTTATCCATTAAGGTGTTCAGCTGCACACCTGACCAGAGGTTTGCCTGTGCAAGCGGACCCTTATCCTTTGGAACGGCCTTACGCTGGGAAAGCTCCTGTGAGGCCTGGCAGGAAATCTTCGCATACTGGTCGTGCTGTTCGTGCAGATCATTAAGAAGTTGTGCATCGGTTACTTTTTCTGTTAGAAGGGAGATGGATTCGCATCCCATTTGCGCGCCCTGATAGATTTTATTCAAACATTCAATGCTGCGGTCCTGCGGCTCTGCCGGCATAAAAATCACTCCTATTCGTTTTGCATCAGTAGTCAAAGGAATCTGAAGCCTTCCATACTGTCTCTGGGAACGTTCAATGATGCCGAGTTCCTTTGGCCTGCGTTGTTAGTTTCTACGTTCCCATGTGAAATATGTACGCTACCTTGCAAAACAAGAAAAAGGCCGCTATACTGAAACTAAGTTTAGAATAACGCAGGGCTTGCCACTTCTTGATCTTGATAGCGGGAGTTTTCCGCGGCGCGGTGAGCGGGCGACCAGTTTTCTTTCGGATGGGGCAATGATGAAAAAAAGTGATTTGCTATTGCAGGAAAATATGAAAAACGAACCTCTCTATCTGCGTGTTTACAATTATTATAAGGAATTAATCTCATCCGGCAAGCTGACTGCCGGGGCAAAGCTTCCCTCCATCCGGCGCTGCGCACAGGAGCTGGAAGTAAGCCGTACCACAGTGGAAGCGGCCTATTTGCAGTTGGCAGCAGAGGGATATGTTGTGGCCAAGCCACAAAGCGGCTTTTATGCCTCCAGCCTGGAGTATCCTTTGGAGCCTGGCGGGCCGCGGGTTCAGCCACGGCTCCATCAGGCCGCGCCTGATATCCGGTATGATTTTGCGTCCGCTTCCGTGGATGCGGAAAGCTTTGATTTCGCGCTGTGGCGACGGTATATCAAAAGCGCCCTACGGGCAGACAGGCGGTTACTCACCTATGGCGAGCCGCAGGGCGAGCCCGATCTCCGCGCAGCGCTTTGCAGCTATGTGGCAAAAAGCCGCAACGTGGTGTGCACTCCGGAGCAAATTGTGGTTGGCGCAGGTGTACAGAGCCTTCTGCATATCCTGTGTGGACTGCTGGATGAGCGGCCGCCAGTCGGTTTTTGGAACAATGCATTTGCACAGGGGCGCGCCATTTTTGAAGACCACGGCTTTCCAGTGCATTATTATGTGCAAGGAAGGGATGAATTTGCGGCACTGGAATGGGATCATATCCGCCTGCTATATAGTTCCCCTTCCCATATGGACGCGATGGGCAACGTCATGCCGGTGGCGCAAAGGCTAAAGCTTTTGCAGGTTGCACGGCGCAGCGGGTGCCTTGTGCTGGAGGACGATTACGATAGCGAGTTCCGCTATTTCACCCATCCCGTACCCTCCCTGCAAGGGCTGGACGGGGGGCAGAGTGTGATCTATATGAGCACTTTTTCCAAGCTTCTGCTGCCCTCCCTGCGCCTAAGCTTTATGGTGCTTCCCACATGCTTGATGGAGGCATATGAAAAAAAGGGCGGGCTCTATAATCAAACAGCTTCTAAAGCGGAGCAGATTGCCCTATGCCAGTTTATCCGTGACGGTCACCTTTCTTCTCAAATTCGGAAGGCACGCAAGCTCTATATGAATAAAAGCCGTGCGTTGTGTGAGGCGGCGCGCTGTGTGTTTGAAGATCATGCCAGGGTAGAGGTGTGCGCATCCGGCCTGATGGTTCGCTTGGAGATTGCAAGCACAAAGCCGGTTCAGGCGCTGCTCTCGCGGGCGCTGGAGGCCGGGATCGCCGTAAGGGCTGATGAGAATGCCGGCGAAGGCTCCACCTGCCTGCTGTTGGCAAGCGCCGGTGTGCCGACGGGGAACTTTGAATCGGCGATGATGGATTTATTCCACGCCTTGGCAGACGGAATTATATATAATCGATAAAAAATATATCTATTTTTACAAATATATTTGCAAAATGCTTTTCTCTTCGCTACAATAGTGGAAAAGGCCAGATATCGGCCCAAGACGTCAAAAGGAGGAGAAAGAGCAATATGGGCTTTTTGAACAACCTATTTGCCCAGCCGACGCCGGAGGAAGCGGAAGGCTATAATGTGGCAACCACGCGGCAGATGGTCTGCTTTGGAATGGAGGGTTTCCCGGCAATCGTGTTTTCCGGGCTGATTTCGACGTTTTACATGTATTTTGCTACCAACGTGGCCGGCATTACCATTGAAGCTGCGGGCGTCATACTGGCAATTGCCAGTATCTTTGATGCCGTAACGGATCCGATCTTCGGCACCATTGTAGACAAATATAAGATTTCTAAAAAATATCGCTATATTCCGTGGTATGTAATGGGCGTTGTATTCATCTGCATCGGGATGATCGGCATTTTTTTGGGCCAAACGTAGCAGCCCCGGCGGCATGGATGATGTGCTTTTATCTAGTGCAGGCGGTTGGCGGCACATTTCTAACCGTATCGATCAGTCCGCTGCGAAATATCTTGACCAACGAGCCGGGGCAGCGTTCAATTTTGCCTTTTTTCAGCAATGTGTTCGGCGGCGTTGGCGGAATGTTATCTCTTGTGATAACACAGCCATTGGTCGATCTTTTGACCAAAACGTTCGGCCGGGAGGTCGTTGCGTGGCGGATTGTCACAATGGGCTATATGCTGCTGGCGCTTATGTCGATTTCCCTTGTTGTCAGCGCAACCAAGGAAAAGGACCGGCAATTTATGGAGTCCGGAGTTGAGCCCTATCAGCTCAAAGATCTTCTGCCTCTGCTGCGGGAAAACCATCCGCTTCAGATGCTCGCCATTGCCGTAGCGACAAATGATTTGGCAACCGGCATGCAGAATGCTACGCTGGTCTATTTTTTCCTGTATGTCATGCATAATAAAGACCTTCAGCCAATTGCAACTGTTGTAGGCGCCCCGTTTATGCTGGTGGCCATTCTGCTCGCGCCCTACATTGCCAAAAAAACGGATCGCAGGCGGGTATTTGTGCAGGGCAGTTGGGTTGGCGCGCTCATGCCGGTTGCAATCCTTCTGCTGCGCCCTTTTGCTTACCCGGTAATTACGTTGCTGCTGATGGGGCTTAATAGCTTCTGCTCCACTTATATCGGTAGCGTGAAGTGGTCGCTAATGTCGGACTGCGTGGATTATGGCCGCTGGAAAACAGGCAAGTTTGCACCCGGCGCATACGCGTCGATTTTCTCCTTCCTGGAAAAGGTCATGAAATCCCTATCCGGTGCGATTGTTGGTTTTGCGCTGGGCCGGGCAGGCTTTTCCGAAGGGGCGCAGGCGCAGGGGGCGATCGTGCTGGCGCTGATCGTGTTTTTCCAGTTTGCCGTGCCCATGCTCGGCCACATTGCCTCGATTATCTCCATGCGGTTTTTCGGGATCGATGCGGAAACCTACCGGCAGATGAATCAGAATGCACCGGTGGGAGAGCGGGTTGAATCCGGCAGCAAGCTTTGATTTTGATGCGCTCAGCCTTACACGCCGGAAAAGGGCTGTTGCTAAATGCATAAGACATTTGGCAACAGCCCTTTTGAAAGCCTTTTTGTATGTGGAGCTAAGGTTTGTCTATTCTGCACACGGGCTTCTTCAGGGCCTGCAAGGCGAAAGTGCATTATTTCCGAAGCTGCTCTCCGGTGCGGACATCGAGAATATGCGTGAAAACAGCGGTATGTGTGCTGGAGATATATTTATCCACATGCATGCTGCCAAAATACCACTTTTGAAAGGTAGCCGATTTGCCAAGCTCTTCAAAATAGGCGTTGAGCGCCGTCACGCGCACCGGGCCTTTTTCTTTGAGCTTCAAAAACCCTTTAATCGTGGCAGGCGGCTCATGAGTAAGGATGATATCCACCTTGCAATCAACCTTTTCCAGATTGTTCGCGCCCTCAATCAGCTCCACCTGCGTGGGAATCTCATCGCGGGACCAGCTATCATTATCGAAACGAATGTCGATATCCGGGCTCTCCCCCCCGCCCATGGTGAAAATCTTCAGCCCCTCGATCTCATAGATTTGGCCGCGCATCAGATGATATAAATTTTTGTAGATCTGCCGCGCCTTGCCGCCGTTCCACTCGATTACATCATAGCTTTTAAGGAGCTCAAAATTTTCGTGCGTTCCGTCGAGAAAGCAGACGTTGTATTTTTTGCTGCCGATTTGCTTTAAAAGCTTTTGTTCTGCTTTGCTGCCATTCCAGAGGAAGCCGAAATCACCGCAAACAAGCAGAGTATCCCCTTTTTTCAGCTTCTTCAGGCGCGGGTCGCTAAAGCGGCTGGCGTCGCCATGCATATCGCCGGTAACATAAACCATTTAAGTATCCCTCCGTGTATTTGCTTCTATGCGGAAATGAACGGAAAACGATTCCCTTTTCACCGCAATGCTGTTATACTATAACATATCGTAAACATATACGAACGGTATTCCTCCAGAGGAAACGGGCAATAATGATCCTTGCCGTGCGTCCCGTTCGTCATTACATCCTATCATACAACATTTACGGGGAGACTGTCCATGAAAAAGGCAATAATTTTTTTCTGTTGTATTTTGACAATTGCTACGAGCGCTGTTTTTCCGGCGGCCGCATCCTATAACGATGAAATTGATTTGGATGCGGAGATCGCCCTGCTGGTAAGCTTAGATAATGGCACGGTCATTTTTGATAAAAATGCAGAGAAACGCACGGCGCCCGCTTCCCTAACCAAAATTACAACCGCCATCGTGGCCATTGAAAACTGCGCTGACCTGGAAAACACCATCGTTACCGCCCCCTATGATGCAATCCATGCGCTGGATGGAACAGGCAGCTCCCTTGTCGGCATCAAGGAAGGCGAGCAGATCAGCATGCTCAACCTGCTTTACTGCATGATGGTGCACAGCGCGAATGAATCCGCTAACATTATCGCGGACTATATCGGCGGCGGAAGCATCCCTCGTTTTGTCGCACTGATGAATTCCTTTGTGCAGAAGCTGGGCTGCAAGAATACCCATTTTGTCAATGCGCACGGCCTGGATGAAGAGGGGCAATATACCACCGCGTCAGACTTGCGCAAGATCGTGGAATACGCGCTGCGGCTTCCTGTGTTTGAAAAGATTACGAACACTGCAAAATTCACGCTGCCGAAGAGCAATCTGCGCGAAGCGCAGACACTCCGCACGACGAATGAATTGATCGATTCTACAAGCAAATATTATTATGCGGGTGCAAAGGGGATTAAAACGGGCACTACCACCAACGCGGGGCGCTGTGTCATCTCCGTTGCCTCTCGCGATGGATACCGTTATCTTGGAATCGTTTTGCGTGCTCCCTATAAAGATGCGGAGGGGAACATCATAAAAGGAAAGGAAGGCTCAGCCTTTGCAGACTGCCGCAAGATGTTTAACTGGGCGTTTGACCATTTAAAGTTGGAAACCGTTGCAGATCCGGCCCAGATTGTATCCGAAGTGGCGGTAAAACTTTCGTTTCAAACGGATTATGTGCGGCTTTTGCCCAAAGGGGAAGTGCGCGCGTTGGTGCCTCAGGGCTTGGATGCGGCCGGCGTTATGATCGTGCCAGATGAAAAAATGCCAAAGTCAATCGATGCGCCGGTGAAGAAGGGCGAGGTGGTCGGCCAGGCTAATATCCTGTATGCCGGCCAAGTGATCGGCACAGTGGATCTCGTGGCAGAAAAGGCGGCCCGGAGGAGTCTGATTCTGTATGTAGGAAACCTTTTAAAGAAAGGGATTCAGTCCACAATGGGGAAAGTTATTTTTGCGGCCGCTGCGCTGGTGATTTTGTTTGTCTTACTGGTTAACGTATTGTACTATTATAAAAAGAAAAAAACACGCATCCGGGTGGTACGTGGATATCGAAATACAAAAAGGAAAAAGTAAGAGGGGATTGCAATCCAAAGATTCCCGCTAGGCTTCGCATCGTATAGGAGCTCACAAAAGATCTCTTAACAAGGCAATCATCTGTGCGGCCGGTCTATGGCAAAAAGAAAAGGGCAAAATTGTTAAGCTTTTTGGAAGAAAAGTGTTGACAAGCCCAATGCGATTATATTATAATAAGCTTCGCCCGTTGATGGGCAGGCATATGGCGGCATAGCTCAGTTGGCTAGAGCATTCGGTTCATACCCGAAGTGTCGTTGGTTCAAATCCGACTGCCGCTACCAAGCGGCCCGGTGGTCAAGCGGTTAAGACACCGCCCTTTCACGGCGGTAACACGAGTTCGATTCTCGTCCGGGTCACCATCCATATGCATGCGGGGCTGCCTATAGCTCCCCCGCCTACATTAGGACGCGTAGCTCAGCTGGTTAGAGCGCTCGCCTCACACGCGAGAGGTCAACGGTTCGAGTCCGTTCGTGTCCACCATAAAAAAACCACGTAGTTACAAGGTTTGTCGCCTTTGCTGCGTGGTTTTTATTTTTCTTTGTATTACGTATTGTCGTGAAAAATATCGGATTATCTTGAAATAATGCAAGTCAGAATGCAAGTCAACTGTCGGACATCAGGACGAAAGTGGTTTTTATCAATCGTGATACGGGCAAAGATACAGTAGATTTTTATGCTATCAATATTCTATTTGACGTTACCATAAATTGTGATATGATGTTATTAACATGAACCATAAACAGGGTTGAAAGGAGTTATTTTATGAAAACGATCATGGTTTACAGGGGCGGCCTTCCGGACGCTCCGTCCTCCGAACTCTTTGAAGTTGACATTGACAAGGAAGACCTGATCCTGTCCCAAATCACACTCGGAGCCTTGAAGAACAAGGCGATCCAAACCTATAAAATCCCATTAAAGAACATTGTGGAATGTGGTTGTGTTACGGAAAAGGAACTTGTGGAAGCCGGGAAAAGCGTGGTCGGCCGTGGAGTCGTTGGTGGGTTCCTGTTCGGTCCTGCCGGCTTGGTCCTCGGTGGATTAAGCGGCGTAGGAAGTAAAAAGAAGGAAAAGGTTGTCGGCCTTTTCGTGGTTTCCTATATTTCCCCGCGCTCTCCCGGCGAATTGAAAAGCTTTGTACTGGACACAAGTTGGAACAATCGCGACCTTCACAACATTCGTTTCGCGAATGACGCCAGGAAGAAGGCGGAGAAGGTGGAAAAGTCGGCTCTTGTGTTGGATTTTCTGGCACAGAAACGGGTGGGAGACGCCGTGAATGATGATGGAAGTATAACGCTTTAACGGTCGCAAAAGAGAAAAAAGGCGGACAGGAGGCCCTGTCCGCCTTTATCATTTCAGTAGTTTGTTGATTTCCCGCGTGATCTTCCTGGACACTCTGGCCTGTTGGGTGTCTTTTGTCTTCTTTGCGGCACGCTTCATGGTGAAGTGTCCCCGGACGTAGCCGCCCTTCGGGCCGACGAACATTCCGCCTTCCGGGTCGTCCCGGTTGTAGACGAAGGTATGGCCTTCCCAGTGGCCGGGGACAAAGTGACTCCGGAAGCCGTATTCAAGATGACTCGCATAGTCCAGGCCGTTGTAAAACCGGACGATGAACTTCCGCCCGCTCCGTCTAGCGGTCTTATCGGCCTTCCAATTCCGGCGGTAGGCCCCGGTATTCACGACCCCGGTCTTCTGCCGCTTCGGCTCACTCATGTCGTCGGTGCAGATTCGGCGGGCCTGTTTTACGGCGTAGACTCCTTCGCCGACGGCGATCTTCCCCATGATCTCCGGGACGTCGCCTTTCAGGGTTTCCAGTTGGCCGATCCACTGGACCAATTCATTCTTGTTTACGCTCATTTTTTATTCGGTTTCTTCTGCCGTGTCCGCCTTCGGCACATCGTATGACATGGCCAGTTCGCTATCCGCCGTCCCCTTCGTCGTGGGATCGGTAATACACGCCCACACAGAGCCAATGACAGACACTACAATCACAGGGTTGTTCACCGCGTTACGCAGGGCATCCCACAGCGCCGCCCAGGTCGTCATATCCTGCCACTGTGCGCCCAGGCCGACTAAGATCGGGCTGATGACGGCAATGATGATCTGCGCCCAAAAGGTCGGATTTTTCAGACGGACTTTCCAGTTAATATTCATGATAATTCCTCCAAAATATAATTTCTGCCCTCCGTCGAACGGCGGAGGGCCCTTTTGATCCAACTACTCCCACAACCCCGGTATGTACGTTGACAATGCCAACAATCCCAAGGCGATTGCGTTGACAAGCGCCGCAGCGCTTACCCAGATACGCATGATTAACCCCCCTCTCTCAGTTCGTCGATGCGATGATGTGCAGATTTAACACTCTGCTCAACGGTAGCCATCCGTTCCACCAGATGATTATGTTTATCAACCTTCTCCTCTAGCTTGTTAAGCCTAAAATTAGTCATTTTGTTGGACACCAATATGCCTCCCAGCGATCCGATCAGCGTTCCAACCGCCGAGAGCAACGCTACCACAATTTCCGGCTCCATCGCCCCGCCTCCAATCACCTGATATCCGACTTGTTGACATACCCGGTCACATTGCTACCCACCGGCGTTTTGCCAACCATGTCCGCGCGCGGTGTGATCCGGTAACGCCCGTTGAACATTTTGCCGTCATAGAGATAATAAGTACCGCTGAGCTTCCGCGCGGCGTTTTTTGCGGTGGAGGAAGCGTAAAGCGGGGCATTGGAAAGCGCGATTTTCCGCCCTGCCGCATACGGGTTGGCAGGGGCGCTTCCGCCGCCTTGCCCAACTGCCGCCGCATCAACCCATCCATACACGCCCTTGCCATCCTCGCTGATCAGGTGGAAGGGGTGCTTTGCGCCCGGTACAGTGGCCGTTACCTTGCATTTGCTCGCGCCGCGCGTACTGGTTGCTGCCGTTGCCGTGGATGAGGCATACACCTTCCCGCCCGCAAAGTGGACGATATCGCCTTTCTCGATTTTGCCGCCCGTGGAGGGCTTTGTGGGGGAGGGGTTTACCAGCGCTTCATATTCCTTTTTTATGGCGGCAATAAAATCATTCCATCCGTTTTTCCGGGCGCGGATGATATGGGGGCAGTTCTTACCATTCCAATCATGATGCTGCTTGATGTTAGATGTAGGGATACCGTACTTTTTCATCAGGTAGGCCGCAAGCTGCTGCGCATTCTTTTCGGCGGTTGTTCGGTTGCTTTCCGGGTTCTCGCAGATTTCAATTGCAATAGACTGCCGATTCCCTGTGCCACTTCCACCATCACCCGCATGCCATGCGTTTTCGGTTAAGGGTAAGAGTTGATAGATGTTTTTATCATCGACTACAAAATGATATCCAACCTCATTCACGCCGCGCCCCGCATAGATCGCGTGATTTTTTGCCCCGGATCCTTTGCTGGCGTTGCCCGTATCGTGGATTGTGATGTACTTTGGCGACATCGGATGCGCCGGTCGGTTTTTGTTTCCCTTTGGGATGTACTGCTCTGTGATTTTTAGCATGTTGATCGCTCCTTAAATTTAAGATAATAGATAAGGCCACGCCCAAAATTGACGTGACCAATATCGAAATAGTGATGCCCGCCGCTACAGCCTGATCTCCTTAACGGTATCCAATGACATGCGTAATAACCCAGCCTGCGGGCACTGCGTCAAATTGCACTTTGGTATAATCTCCTCCACTGCGCCAGCGCATGGTAGAGGTCACGACCGCGTTCGCGTCGTTGTAGCGGATGCGCTGCGACGCCTGACCCATTGTCATGCAATCAAACAGGTTCATCAAGCGGTAACTCGACGTGCTGGTCCCGAGTGCTGTAATGACAGCTACCATACGGTACTGATTGATGCCGTTGGTAAGCGTGACGGTTGACGGGGCAGTGGATGCAGACGTCAGTTCACCGGTCCAAAGTATATCAGCGCTTTGTGCGGCAGCAATCCCGTCCTCGATCTTGTTCATATTCACCGCATTGACCGGTGTGCCCACTT
>OGOI01000827.1_pt1 | contig 22881 bp, 16 predicted proteins | sample 1552631 | NCBI WGS metagenome assembly OGOI01 (sample SAMEA2580204, study PRJEB22360) | human gut metagenome | biome: human gut; feature: human-associated habitat; material: faeces | place: Denmark | collected 2008/2010 | reverse complement strand
TGATCAATAACTGGGGCGGCATCAGCCATAAAATGTTGGAATTCCACGAGTATGTGAATCTTTTCAGCGGAAAGAGCGGATCGGGGAAATCGACGGTTATGGATGCGATACAGGTTGTTCTGTATGGGAGTGTGTCTGCTAATTTTCTGAATAAAGCGGCAGATGATTCTAAAAACAAGAGAAGCGTTTTAAGCTATCTTAGAGGAGCGCAAAAAGACGGAACGGCAAACAGGGGAGACGTTGATTTTTGTTCACAGATTGTTCTTGAGATTGAAGATACCGCCACTCATATTGTGACTTGTGTCGGGGCGGCGTTCGAGGTGGCAAAAGGGGATACGGATCTGAAAAAATATACTTATTTCAGTCATTCGGGAAGAATTCCAAAGGATGAATATTTGGAAAATAACGTACCTTATTCGATCGCACAGATTAGAAAACTTACGGAAGAAAGAAGCAGAAGCGCCGATAACAGAGGCCGGGGTGAAGTAAATAAAGTGTATCCGTCGAAAGAAGCTTATCTTTATACGCTGTACGGGGAAATCTTCGGTCAGGTAGAACAAGGTCGTATGATCACGATGGAAAAAAGCGCCATTGCTCTGAAAATGACGAGTGGAACAGGTCAGTTTATAAGAGATTATATGTTTCCGAAAACGAAAGAAGATACGGTGGCGACGATCAGTGAACAGCTTGGCGCGTACAGAGAGATCAAAGAACGGGTGGAAGATCTGGAAAAACGGATCGAAATGCTGGATAAGATCCAAGTATATGACAGAGAACTGACGAATGTGCGTGCGGAGAAAGTACGAACGGAAACAGTGCTCAAATGCATTGATATCGAGGAAAATATAATTCGACTCAAAGGACGGGAAAGTGAGTTGGAATCCGTTGAAAAAGAAGCGGACGAGGCGAAAAAAGAACAGAAGATACTTCAGGACGAACTGCAGACGATACGGGATGAAAGAGCCCGGGTACAGGCAGAATTAAATAACAGCGATTATGGAAAGAAAGAACAGGAACTAAAAGATTTAGAATACAGAATTGCTCTTCTGGCGGATAATTCGGCACAGTGGCGGCAGATCGTGAAAGGATTGAAACGATGGGAAGAAGAGGATGTTGTCACTGATTATGTGAGCAACAGAGCTCTTCAGCTTATTCAGGAAATACGAGGCGGAGCGCTTACGGAAAAGTTATGTAAAGAACTGAGGACACATCTTGACTTGGCCCTTGATAATATTACAAATGAATTGTCGGAACTTCGTATTTCGATCCATGAAACGGAAAAAGACATCAAAGAAAAACAAGATGCTGTCGAAGATCTCCAAAACGACAGAAAACCGTATCCGTTGGAATTGAAAAAGGCGAGACAGGAACTGCAGCGTGCGTTGAGCGACAGGTACGGAAGGAAAATCGAAGTTCATATTTTCGCGGATTTGTTTGATATTACGGATGAAAAATGGAAAAATGCGATCGAAGGACGGCTTGGCAGGATTAAAAAAAGTATGATTACAGAACCGGCATACGCTCTTGATGCAGCGAAAATATTTCGCAGGATGCAGCAGTTTGAAGAAGTTGATCTGATCAATAGTGAGGCGGTTCAAAAGGATTCTCCGGAAGCGGACGAAAACTCGCTATATGAAGCGGTACACGCAGAAAGCGGATATGTTGACCGGTGCTTGAAACGTTATCTTGGAAGAATACAAAAATGTGAGACGGTGGAAGAGTTAAGTACGGTAAAAGACGGAGTCACACCGGATTGTTATTCGTACAGCGGATATATGTTCCGCCATCTGCGCAGGAAGGATTATACGAAAAATGCATGTATCGGTACAAAAGTATCGAAGGCAAAGCTAAGAGAGCTGCAGGAGGAAATTATAGATCTTCAAAGTTCGCTGATCGCAGATCGTCAGACGGAAGAGTCGTTGAAAGAAGCCCGGCAATTTGAACGGTTCGGTCAGGAACCGGAACATTTGATGCGTCTTGCGGGTGCGGCAGACGAACTGGCCGATCATTACCGCCGCCAAGACCGGCTCAAAGAAGAAATCAAAGAACTGAAAAACGGAACTTTGGCAGCAGAACTGCAGGCTAAAACGAAAGAACTTACAAGCCGGATTGAAGAAAAAGAACAGGCGGCAGGAAGATTAAGAGAAAAAGAAATCGAAACAGGGAAGAAAAAGGGCAAACTGGAAGAGAAAATTAAAGCGCTGAAAGAAAGACTCGATTTTTTGATGAAGGGATATGTTCCGAATGATGAGATATTTGCCGAAGTGAGGTCGGCTTTGGAAACGAAGAGCGAAGCGGCTTATAAAAAAGAGATGACAGTGATGGCGGAGAGGCTTTTTGAGAAAGAAACAAAACTTCAGGATGAGCGGATAAAATCAAGAAATGCATTTAACAATACATATCCCGCATATGGATTTTCAGGTGTAGAACATGACAATGAAGTTTACGACAAAGTTTTGGAGCGATGCAGAAAAGATTTTGAGCCGAAATATAAAGAAGAATTTGAAAAACAATACGAGCTCGTGTACCATTCTCTGCGCGATAACGTGATCGCAACGATACACGGGGAAATCAAGTCGGCATACAGACATCGGCGTCAGATCAATAAAATGCTGTCGCAGATCCGTTTTTCGGACAGCATTTATCAGATTGATATCTCTCCGGCAAAAAATGAAAACGGACAGTTTTATGAGATGCTTATGGCAGAAGAACTGGACAGCAAAGTAATAGATCATAGTGGGTTTGACGGTCAGATGAGTTTGATGGAAGATGAATTTTTCAGAAAATATGAAAGGAAGATCGGACTTCTTACCGAGAAATTCATGCCGTCCAGAGAGGAAGACGGGGCAGGGCGTGAAAAGCACAAAAATGAAATGGAACGCTTTGCTGACTACAGAAACTATTTGGACTTTAATATGTATGAACAATCTATCGATGAAAACGGGATCGAGAAGAAAAATTATGTGGACGACATGGCGGGCGTCGATTCCGGAGGAGAGGGACAGAACCCGAAATATGTGGCGCTTCTTGCAGGATTCGCAATGCTCTATATGCAGCAGAGTAATCGGGATTCAAAGATTCGCCTTGTTCTTCTTGATGAGGCATTTTCAAAAATGGATAAGGAGCGAAGCGAAGTCTGCTTAAAATACGCAAGAGAATTGGAACTTCAGTTGATTGTCTGCGTGCCGGATGAAAGACTTCAGTCTCTGATCCGAAATGTGGACAGCGTATACGGCTTCCGCAGGTTTAGAAATCAGGTTACGATGATGCATATTGACAAAGGAAATTATCTCGATATGATCGCAGGGGAAAGCAGATCGGAAGAGGTGTAGAAATGTTTTTGGATGATGGAGCAATAGTTAAAAGTTGATAAAAAGGAAGGAAAATGTTGAATCGCATATGAGCGGCAATTTGTTGGCAAAGTGGATTATTGGGAAAGCGGAAAAAAGTGAAGCTTATCGGGCGGGAACGCTGACAGGCATGAAACATCCGAAACCGGACAGAGAAATGATCAAGGCAGCAGGTGGCTTGCCTGAGCTGATCAGACAGGCTGATGAGTTGGAGAAAAGCGGATATATCCGGACAGAAAAAAGCAATCTGGGCGCGGATATGAAAAAAATCTATTATTCCATAGATGTCATTCCAAAGCTGTGCGAAAAAGAAGGAATTGAAGATCCAAGAAAGCAGCAGCTTCGTTATATAAAACAAATAGAACAACTGCGCGCTGAGGTACAAGGCAGTTTTTTGGAAGGTTATTATGATGAGATCATAAGACGGTTGGAACTTGGGGAGATCGTAAAATCACCCGATATGGAGGACGTTGATTTTTTCCGATGTTTGAATGCAGTTGTGAATTTGAAAAAATCTCTGTGGATGCGCGTATTCAGTGCTGCTGTGCTTAATGACTCTAAGCGTTTTAAAAAAGATTATGAGAAAAAAGTGGTGAAAGTACTGGTCAGATCACCTTTGTATGAAGAGGGGATGACTGACGATGAGATATTAAGCGTTCATGGAATTCTCAGTTATGCACAGGTGATGGAATGGAAAGGTCCGCTTCTGTATAAATTAAAGGGCGGACAGGAGTATATAGAAGATAAGGCGAGGGAAAAGGAATATGAAATAGATACATCTCAAAATCAATACGGAACAGTGATTAATTCGCAGACATTGGAACGTGCCTTTCCCGTTTCTATAAAAGGAGTCCAAAGAATTGTAACGATTGAAAATAAGGCAAATTATGAAGAAATGAAATACAGAGAGGATACGCTTTATCTGTTCTGTCATGGATTTTATTCTCCGAAAGAACGGATTTTTTTGAAAAGATTAATGGAAGTGGCGGAAGGAGAGATACAGTATTTTCATTGGGGAGATATGGATATGGGAGGCATTCGTATTTTCCGGTTTAATAAGAAAAATATTTTTCCGAAATTGAAGCCGTATAAAATGGATCGAGAAGCATTTCAAGAAGCGCTTGAAAGAGGAGCGGGCATTCCTCTGGAAGAGAAAAAGAAAGAAAAATTGGAAAAGCTTAATGCGGGAGAATTAGAAGAGCTTAAAAAGTGTATTTTGGAAAAAGGAGTAGAAATCGAACAGGAAATTTTATTGGCGGAAAATGCGATAGCGGAAAATTGAAAAAAGTGCTGAGAAATGCAGGGGAAACGATAAGATTTGTAAATAGTATGATAGATTTTGTGAAAATAAGGAAAGAGGTTTTATAAAATAAGGGAAGAGGTTTTACAAAAAAGCTTGACATGTGTGAGAGCAGGGATTATAATATTACAGCATGACTAAAGGAGAAACAGTATACGCCATAGCCCCGGAGTGTGCTGATTTCACATATACAGGCAAGTAAATGTTATCTGATGATTTTATAGGAGGAACACCCATGAAAACTTATATGGCTAACCCTGACAAGATTGAAAGAAAATGGTATGTGGTTGACGCTGAGGGATGTACACTCGGACGTCTCGCATCTGAGGTTGCTAAAGTGCTCAGAGGAAAAAATAAACCGGAGTACACACCGCACATTGATACAGGAGATTATGTGATCGTTGTCAATGCAGCGAAAGTAAAAGTAACAGGAAAGAAACTTCAGCAGAAGATCTACTACAATCACTCTGATTATGTAGGCGGAATGAGAGAGACTACGCTGGCAGAGATGATGGCTAAGAAACCTGAGAAAGTGATCGAGCTGGCTGTTAAAGGAATGCTTCCGAAAGGACCTATGGGAAGAGACATGATCAAGAAGCTTCATGTTTATGCCGGAGCAGAACATGCAAATCAGGCTCAGAAGCCGGAAGTTCTGACATTTTAGGTAAAGGTTGAAAGGAGGATATAACAGTGGCTAACGCAAAATATTACGGAACAGGAAGAAGAAAAAAATCAATCGCAAGAGTATATCTTGTACCGGGAACAGGTAAAATCACGATCAACAAAAGAGATATCGACGAGTATCTTGGTCTTGAAACATTGAAAGTTGTTGTTCGCCAGCCGCTCGTGGCAACAGGAACAGCAGATAAATTCGATGTGATTGTTAATGTATGCGGCGGTGGTTATACAGGACAGGCAGGAGCAATCCGTCATGGAATTTCAAGAGCACTCCTTGAGGCTGACGCTGATTACAGACCGGTGCTTAAGAGCGCAGGTTACTTAACTCGTGATCCGAGAATGAAAGAACGTAAGAAATACGGTCTTAAAGCAGCTCGTAGAGCTCCGCAGTTCTCCAAACGTTAATCATACGTTTCGGGACGTACAATTTCAAAAAGATTTTACAAACCTCTCAGGGAATGCTCCTTGGGAGGTTTATATTTTTGAAAAATTATAGAATTATATTGATTTTTTAGGGAGAATTGCATATACTTATTATAGACAAAGAATTGTCTTAGGTGAGTTTCTACCATAAAGTGGAAACCTAAAAAAGCAGGTGAGTCTCCACCATAAAGAGAGAACCTAAAAAAGCGGTGAGTCTCCACCATAAAGAGAGAACCTGAAAAAGAGGCGAGTGAAGTCGTCTCTTTTTTTGACAGATGAGGAAAAATGAAATTTTATAATATCAAAGATGAATACATTAATTATTTGAAAAAATATGATGCAAAAGTTGTAGATAATAAAAAGGGAAAGCGGCCGTATGTAGGCGTGGTGCTTGAGATTGATGGAATAAAATATTATACACCATTTACATCGCCCAAAGAAAAGCATCGTAAAATGAAGAACACAAAAGATTTTAGGAAAATTAATCAGGGAATATATGGTGCAATCAACTTTAATAATATGATACCGGTTGTGGAATCGGCATTACTTCTTATTGATATTGATGCAATGGAAGATTCAAAATATCAGCGTTTGCTTCAAAATCAATATAAGTGTATTAAAGCTGATCGGGAACAAATTCAGTTGACAGCAAAAAGATTAAGAGATACTCTTTTTAAGAAAGATGAAGAATTGAATGGCAATGACAAGAAAATAAAGGAAAGATGTTGTGATTTGCCATTGCTGGAGGAGGTTGTGAAACATTATGGCAACCATTAGTAAAAAAGAAGTACATAAATTTTTAGATAAACACCCAGATATACCTTTCTCGGCAGCTAAATTTGAATATAGTTCATATCTTGAGTCTGAAGCTGTTGAATATGCCAATGCGATTTCAGCGAAAGACTTTATCAGGAGGGAACTGAAGCAGATTAAGAGGAAAATTATTGGAATACGAAATAGTGCTGATGACATGGATAAAAGAAAAAACTATGAAAAACGGGCAGGATATCTTTAGAGAAAATACGCTTTATTTTTTCTTGTACTGTGAAGAAAACTGTTGCAATTGGCTTATGAAAGAATACTCTAATATTCGGAATGAATATTTCAAATCTATGTTGTGCTTAGTAATTGGATTTCGAGGAGATGTAGAAATGCTTTCTTTTTTGACGAAAGAAACAGAACGTCTGGAAAGAATGTATCTCCAAGAAACATATGCACAAGGTCCAATACTTGCTATTCAGGAACTTGCTGTCAGATTTCTTAATTGAAGTCTATGAGGTGCTCTGAGGAGTAATGAGAAGCCCTGCGTTTGTAACGTGTTTGCAACACCACATTCCAAGAACCCAGTAAAATCAAGCGTTCCCAGTTACCTAAACGTTAATCATACGTTTTTGGAACGTACAATTTCAAAAGAATTTACAACTCCTCAGGACTCCGGTTCTGGGGAGTTTTTAAAAATGAGTTATTATTAAGGAAAATTATAAATAAAATCTTCGATTTTATTCTCGTCTTTGATATAATACATATATGGTAGCACGCTGATAACTAAGGCGCAGTGAATCATCATATTTCAAAGGAGCACGACAAGTTATGAGAATACAGGAGACGGTGAGGAAGCCGATGACGGAAGCAAAATATCTGAATGTGGATAATACAGACAGGTATCGTCCGATCATCCGGCTTTTTTATTTGAAATATGAAAAGCTGAAGTATTGGCTGTATCAGGAAGAGGTATATGAAGAATTAAAGGAAGATGCATACTTTAGAGAATATACGCCTGAGCAGTGTCAGCAGGACTTGGCGGCTTTGACTGCATGGGGGAATCTGGTAACAATTCAGGATACGAGAAAGGTTGCGACTATCGAGGAGTTTAAGAATAAAAAGTTCCGGTATCAGTTGTCTGAAGCTACGGTAGAAATTGAGCGAATGGTTATCCGGGTAGAGAATCTGTTTATTGAAAGTTCTTCGTTGGAACCTACATTATTGGAGAGACTTCGCATCAATCTGCGCAAGATTTCTGAGATTACAGAAGCAGATCAGGAGCATATCTATGCATGGTGGAATGATTTGAATAATGATTTTATACGATTGAATCAGAATTATCAGGATTATATGCGGGAGTTGAACAGTGTAAAAGCGGAAGAAATGATGAAAACGACAGAGTTTCTTGTGTTCAAAGACCGTTTGATCGAGTATTTGAGAAGTTTCGTGAGGAGTCTGCAGGTCAATGCCGCATTTATAGAACAATGTCTGAAGAATACGGACAGGCAGGTTTTGAGGTGTTTGCTGGAAAAAATTATACAGTATGAATTGTTGATTCCGAGAATCGATGTGGAAGTGAAGGAAGATTTGATTGCAGATAAAGTATATGGCCGTTGGCAGAGTCTGGAGGAATGGTTTACCGGAACAGACGGAAAGGATTCTGAGGCGGCAAAGGTATTTGACACAACGAATGAGATCATACGAAAGATTACAAGGTATGCGGCAAGAATCAGTGAAATGAGCAATGCGGGGGCGAATCGGCGGGAAGAGTATCATAAGGTTGCGGTGATGTTTTCAAAATGTAAGAATATTTTTGAGGCGCACAGATTGGCCGCTGTTGTATTTGGCATTGAAAAGCCGCTGCATTTAAAAGGGCTTCCGTGGCGTCAGACCGAGAGTATCAACAGCGGCGTGTTCGAGGAAGAACCGTATATCGTGACTGTGACGCCGAGGATTCGTACATATAAAGAAAAAGCAAAACGAAGCGGGATTGTTGATCGCTCGAAAGAAAAAGAAGAAATGCGGCTTGCTACGATTCAGCGATTAGAGGAAGAACGCAGGCTCTTGAAAAGTTATATTCAGGATAATCGTCTGGAGTTTGCAAAGCTTCCCGAGATAGAGCCGCATGTAAGAGATGTATTTCTGACATGGCTTTCCAAAGCATTGGAGAATAAAAGTCTTCAGGGGAAAACAGAGGATGGGCAGGTTTATCGTGTGGAAAAGTCGGATACAGAGGAAATCTGCATTTTGAAATCATCGGACGGTAATCTGCAAATGCCGGCATATGTGATTGTATTCGAGAAAAATGAGTGAAGGGAATTTAAAAAGAAGTCATGAGAGCATTGGAAATTCTGCTGGAACGGCGTTGGATTTTGAAGAGTCGGGAAAAAGAATTATATTATCAGATAAAGGATGAATTAGGAACGGTTAAGAAATTCTTGATGGAAAAGCTGGGGTATCAGGTAATCGTGAATCCTTATCTTGTAAAAGTGGAAAAGATGCCGGCGACACCGGAGAACTGGATGGGAATTCAAGAATTTACCCGGAAAATAGAATATGTTTTTTTCTGTATGATTTTAATGTTTCTGGAAGAAAAAGAAGCCGAAGAGCAATTTGTACTTTCAGAGCTGACAGAATATATACAGGGGCAGTACAGGGAGGAGCAGATTGACTGGACAGTATATCAGTATCGAAGACATTTGATCAAGGTGATCAAGTATTGTGTGAACTGTGGAATCCTGAATTTGAATGATGGAAGTGAAGAGAATTTTGCGAGGGATGATACGAGTGAAGTACTCTATGAAAATACAGGTGTCTCCAGATATTTTATGAAAAATTTCACACAGGATATTATGGGATATACGACGCCGGAAGATCAGGCGGAAAAGGAATCATTGTCTGACAGCGATACGGTCAAATTAAAGCAGAGGGAAGTTGAAATTAAAAGTCAACTAGAAGGATTAAAAAAGAATATTACAGGAAAACAGAGGCAGGAAGAGGAGAAAAAAGAAAAATATCAGGAAACAGAGCAGAAAATACAACTTCAATTTCAGAAAAATGAAATGCTTTGGGAAGAAATTGAAAACAGTCTGGAGTATATGGAAGAAGAGATGGCGGGGGTTCCTTTCGATGAATTTGCATTTATGAAGAAAGAGCTGACAGAGCAGAAAGGAGAGCAGTATTCTTTTCAGGCTCATTCAGAATTATTAAAGGATTATATGACAAAGGTCCGTCTTGGAAAAACGACGCTGGAAGAAGAAAAGGGTTGTCAGGAAAGATACAGTAGATTTTTGCAGGAATTGGATTCCTATCAGGAAGAAAAGAACAAAGCGGAACGAGAAGTCCTTCAATATGAAAATCAGTTTCATGAAGTAAAACAGGAGACAATAGAATCGGTATATCGTTGGGAAAAGGAGAATGCGGAGCTGCATCTGCAGTCAGATCTATTGCAGGAAATGGCAAGGGAAATTGAGAAGTATACAACGGAAACCGATTATTGGAATATCCGCGGATTGGCAAATGGTGAATTTGAGCGGAAAAGTCAGGAACTTTCGGGAAAAGTATTACAGCAGAGCAGAGAATTGTCCGACAGACGATTGGAGAAAGACGGAATTTGCGAAGAACTGGAACAGTGGAAGAATCAAAAGGAGCCGGAGCCGGAACGCAGTGAAGTAGTGGAAAAGAATCGACGGCTTTTGAAAGAAAAAGGAATTCCATATTTGCAGTTATATAAAGTAATTGATTTTGACGGCAAATTGGATGAAACACAGCGGGCATATCTGGAAGAAGCGCTATTGCATATGGGCATACTGGATGCGCTGATTGTGCCTGAAGAATATAGAGAACAGGCGCTGGCGTTGGATGCGGGGGTATGTGACCGTTATATTTTCAGTGATGCCGCATATGTAAGAAATAACATTATGGATTTTCTGGATGTAGACAACGAAGAGGGAGATATTCTTCTGTACCAGAATGTTTCCCGTATATTAACAGCAATCGGCTGGAAGGAACAGGACGAAGAGACGATAAGTGAGTCTATAGAAAAAAACAGGACATGGATCGATAAAAGAGGAAATTATGGAATCGGAATCATAGAAGGAACGGTTACGAAAAATTATACGCCATGTTTTATAGGAGCTTATGCAAGAGAGCAGTATCGCATAAAGAAGATACAGGAACTAGAAGCAGAGTGTCGGAGGCTGGAAGATACCATTCAAATAGCGGAAGACGAAATTACACAATTAAAGCAAAGGAAAAGCTGTCTGGAAACAGAGTGGAAATCATTTCCGAAAGAACAGGATCTGAAAGTGGCAGCAAAAGAATTAGAAAAGAAAACGAATATTCTGGAAGAAATAGAGTGTAAAGTACAGATCCAGAAAGGTATTGTAGAAAAAGAACGAAAAAGTCTGGATGCAGTTCGGCTGCGGGTGCAGGAAGTATGTCAGAAGTGTTATCTGCCTCCGCGTCTGGATGTGTTTACGGAAGCAGAAGAATCCTTGACCGAGTATAAAGAAGAGTTGATGAAAGTACAGATTTCCTATGGAAATTATATAAATGGAATCAGTTATGCCAAGGTGCAGAAGGAATATCTGGAAGGAATAGACGGTGATTTGGATGATATTCGCTATGATTTGAATCATATGATACGAAATGAACGGGAAAAGCGGGGAAGTCTGAATTCAGTGATGGAACAGCTTGCTTTGACGGATTATGAGGAAATCAGGGAGCGATTGGAACATTGCATAGAGCGATTGGAGAAACTGCCGTCAGAGATTGAGGCTAGTGTTACACAAAGCTCTCATTTGGAAACAAAAGAAAAACAATTTATAGAAAAACTGGGAGATATAGAAGTTTCAGTTGGAAAGTACAGACAGCAGAAAGACAGATTTTGCACTGCTTTTGAAATGGAATATCAGCTTGGATATGTAGAGTGTCCGTTTGCGGTAAGCGACGATGCGGAAGAACGGGCGGAGAAGATATGCAGGATGTTTATGGGGAGATTCGGAAATAAAAGGCACAGTGAGATTTTGGAGAATCTGCAAAATGTATATCATATGAATAGGGGATATCTGTTGGAATATCAGGTTACGCTGCAGTCATTATTTGAAGAACTGGATGAGGAGAGCGGAGTTTTCGACACAAGTATGAGACGAATCGATATTTCTGCTAAGTATAGAGGAATCACGATCAAGTTTAAAGAACTGATTGCCAGAATGAAGGAAGATGCAGAGGTACAGCGCCGGCTTTTGAGTGATAAGGACAGAGAGTTATTTGAAGATATTCTTGCCAATACGATCAGTAAGAAAATTCGCGGAAAAATCCAGGCCAGTAAGCGATGGGTTGAGAAGATGAACACATTGATGGAGTCTATGAAGACTTCCAGCGGACTTACGCTGAGTCTGCGTTGGAAAAATAAGCGGGCGGAGAAAGAAGAACAGCTGGATACGAGGGAACTTGTAGAACTTCTGCAAAAAGATGCCGAAATTATGCGTCCGGAAGAGGCGCAGCAGTTATCCGGACATTTTCGCTCTAAGATCGAAGAGGCAAGAAAATCTGCAAATGATCTGGGAAATGTGCAGTCTTTTCATGCGATTATGAGAAATGTGCTGGATTATCGTCAATGGTTTGAGTTTCAATTGGAATGTCAAAAAACAGGAGAAAAGAAAAGGGAGCTGACAGATCGCGTATTCTTTACTTTTAGCGGCGGAGAAAAGGCGATGTCGATGTACGTGCCGCTATTTTCGGCAGTAGTAGCAAAATATGCAGGGGCAAGACAGGATGCTCCGTATTTGATTTCCTTGGACGAGGCATTCGCGGGAGTAGATGAAATGAATATTCGGGACATGTTCCGGCTGATGGTGGAGTTTGACTTTAATTTTATGATCAACTCACAGATTCTCTGGGGAGATTATGATACGGTTCCGGCTTTGGCAATCTATCAGCTTGTTCGCCCGGAGAATGCGAAATATGTTACGGTTATTCGGTATATCTGGAATGGAAATATAAAAAGTATGGTAACAGAAAAGGACTTGAGTCATGGATAAAACAGAAACAAACGATCTGTTAGAAGAATGCATGCTGTATTTCAAGGCGCGTCCGGTATATAAAAAACTATTTCTGAAAATGCGGGATAAATATGCCGGTCTTGGCCACTTTGGGGGAACGGCGATGCTTACGTCGCTGAGCAGAGAAGAGAAAAGTCAATTAGGAGGATTTTTTCAAAGGGATTATACAAGTAATAAGACAATAACAATTTCTGCGGATTTAATGAAAAAATGTTTGGAATCCAGTAAATTTGCGGGATTAACCTGGGAATTGATTCTGGAAACATATTTTGGAGAGCCGCTGCAGGTAAAAAAGGAAATCGAACTGGCAGAGTCGAAAAGGCGAGAAGATTATTTTGCGGAGATACTGGAAAGTATTTCGGATGAAAGCGGACGAGAATGGCTGCGCAGCATATTGGAGGAAAAGAAAGAGGGATATTTGCTTATTACGCAGTTATACAAAGAAAGCCCGGAGGAATTGAGGAGCATTCTAACGTATGTAACGACAGGGATTGCAAAATTGAAAGTGTTTCAAGATAAAAAGCAGAAAGAATTGTTAGCTGTGTTTTCGGCAAATGTCACAGGAAATCCCCATTATTTTGATGAAGGGAAGACAGGGGAAAAACTACTCTTTAATTATCTTGGAGAAAGGAATTTCGATTTAAAACAAGAAGGACTTTCCAGAGCAGAGTATAAAAACAGAATCTATTATGAGGCAGGGATTTTGAAAGATGAAGTATCGAATGATGCGCTGGCATATGGGATTCACGGATGGAAACCGGACGGCGGTTTACATGAAGGCATTGAAGGTTTTCTTGAGAATAGAGAGCCTGTAAAATTGACGTTACAGACGATTGGAAGATTAGAGAAGGTCTGTGGACAGAGTAGTCAGGTATACGTTGTGGAAAATCCGGCAGTATTTTCTGTATTGATAAGGGAGTATCCGCAGCGGACTGTGATCTGCGGGAATGGGCAATTACGTCTGGCGGTACTTATTCTTATGGATAAATTTTCGTGCGACACTGTTTTTTGGTATGCGGGGGATTTTGATCCGGAGGGGCTTTTGATCGCACAGAAATTAAAGGTCCGATATGGAGAGCGGCTGAAACTTTGGAAGTATGAGGCGGATTTGTATGAAACATATTTATCGGAAGTAGAACTAAGCGACAGGCGGATGAAAAAGCTGGAGCAGGTGTCTGTTCAAGAACTGCAGGAAATAAGGGAAGCGATGTATAAGAAACGAAGATCGGCATATCAGGAAAGCATGATGGAAGCGCTGAGGAAGTAATTGCCGTTTGGGATCATCTGACGCTAAAGGATTATAATATAAAATGCGATCAGGAGTGATCGAAGAAAACCAGATCTGAAAAAAGAAACGGTGAGGAGCATAAAATGTGGTATCAGAAGGATTGGTTTACAGGAAGTGATTACTATAATTTAAAAGAAAAACAGATTCATGCAGAAGAGATCGAGATTAAAAAGCCGCTCGAACAAAAATTTCATGAAAGGACAGAGATATATTATGTTAAGAGCGGTGACGCCGATATTTGGATCAACGGAGATAAATATCAAATGAAAGAGGGCGTTTTCTGCTGCCTTTACATGCATCATTTTTATAGAATCGAACAGATCAGAAAACCTTTGCGCTGCGTAAAGGTTTCTTTTCATATCGGTCTGTTTATGTTTTTGTGTTTTGAACAGCACAAAGAAAATGAAAATGAGGTGCTGATGTATGGCGTTCCCCCTTTATTTGTTTTGAATGCACAAGAAAAACAGAGGGTTCTTCGTGTTTTAGACGACTTGTTGGCTGAAGAGCAGGAAGAAAAATTTCTGCTGTATAATATGAATATCTACCTTGCCATGCAGTTACATGCATTGTACTGCAGATACGCTATGGAGAGAAAGAAAAAAGAGGATTCCGAAAAAGACTGTGTATGGGATGTTATTCAAAGGGTGCTGTTGGATACAAGCAAAACAGTACCAATGGAAGAGTATGCCAAAGCGGCAGGGATGACAAAGGTAACATTGAATCGTAAAATTGTGCGGCGGTGTGGTTATACTTTTTTTCAGCTTCAGAAAATGGGAAAGATATTTAATGCCTGTGCCCTTCTGCATTTTCCGGATTTGAATATCCAATACATCAGTGATTATCTCGGATTTACTAATATCGAAGATTTTTACAGAGTATTTAAACGTTATATGAACGTGAGCGTCAGAGAATACCAGAAACAAAATGTAGGAAACGGTATGCAAATGCATTCGGAGGAAGAGGCACTGCAGATTTTGGTTTATCTTATACTTAATTTTCATGATCCGTTTCAGATGAAAGAAATGGAGAAAGTGTTGAAAAAGAATGCGCATTTGCTTGAAAGAAGAGCGCGGGAGGTGTTTGGACGAAGTGTTTTGGAATTGTTGGAGGAAGTAAGAATTCAGATTTCCTGCAGTTATCTTGTTGCTACAGACCGGACTGTTACACAGATCAGCAGTGACGTTGGATTTGGAAGTATTTCATCTTTTCAGCGCAGTTTTTTTAAATATATGAATCAAACGCCAAGTCAATTCAGATGTAGTATGAAAAGTAAATAATTGATAATAATTTTAAAATATCTGAATATCTATTTTCTGTACTTCGCCTTATAATGAAATCAAAATACCGGAGGTGACAGAAAGATGTTTGAACATTTATTTGCTCCAATTAAGATTCGTGATATGGAGCTGAAAAACAGAATTATTTTGCCGGCTATGGGAACGAGAATGGCGGCGGAAAACGGGGCAGTGACAGATAAATTGATTGCTTACCACGCTGCAAGAGCAAAAGGCGGATGCGCACTGAATATTGTAGAAGTAGCCGCCGTACATACGCCAAGTGCGCCGGCGCATTTTGTATCTATCAGTGAAGATTACTTGATTGAAGGACATAAAAAACTGACAGATGCAATCCATGAAAACGGCGGGAAAGCAGGAATTCAGCTTTGGCAGGCCAACGGGAATCTATTGCCGCATGCATGGATCCGAAGGCGCAGATGCTGGTTGTTTCGGATATGAATTTTGGCGCTTATATGATCAAAGCCATTACAAAAGAACAGATTCAGGAAGTAATCGCATGCTATGGAAAAGCGGCTGCCAGAGCGGTAGAAGCCGGATATGACTGCTTGGAATTTCATCTGGCGCACAATTACCTTCCTCATTCATTTCTGAGTGCGGGCTTCAATCACAGGGAAGATGAATATGGAGGAAGTTTTGAGAACAGATGTCGATTCCCGTTGGAAGTAATTGATGAAATTCGCAAAAATATGCCGGAAGGGATGCCGTTGTTTATCAGAATTGACGCTCAGGACGACATGTTGGAAAACGGTCTTACGATTGAAGATGTGATTCGATTTTGTAAGATTGCAAAAGAGCATGGCGTTGATGTTCTAGATGTATCCAGAGGAAATATCATTACGGCGGCGTCTATGTATGAAGTTCCGCCTATTGATGTGCCAAATGGATTTAATATTGACAATGCGGCGAGAATCCGAAAAGAGACAGGGATGTTGACTGTCGGAGTAGGAAGGATCAATACGGCGGCGCTGGCAGAAGAGATCATATCTCAGGACAAAGTAGATATGGTTGTTATGGGAAGGGCGCAGCTTGCAGATCCGGAATTCGCGAATAAGGCGCACGAAGGCAGAATCGGCGATATTGTACATTGCGTAGGATGTAATCAGGGCTGCTATGATGGCTTTACCGATGTTGCAAACCGTCCTCATATTACTTGTATGAGAAATCCGATGATCGGTCATGAATCAGAGTACGATTTAAGTAAAACGGAAACTCCGAAGAAAGTATGGGTTGTCGGCGGAGGTGTTGCCGGAATGGAGGCTGCGAAGATCCTGCACGAAAGAGGACATGAAGTTTCGCTGTTTGAAGCTTCTGACACATTAGGAGGAGAATTTCTTCTTGCCGGAGAAGCGCCGGGCAAGGCTGAGATGAAGGCGGCGGCGTTTGAGATGGCCGAACAGGTAGAAAAACTTGTAAAGGTATATAAGAATACAAAAGTAGATGCACAAATGTTGAAGGATGCAGATGTGGACGCTGTTATTTTGGCAATCGGTTCTTCTCCGATTACGATTAAGTTAGAAGGTATGGATAAGTTGCAGCATGCATCAGCACCGGAAGTTCTCAGGCATGAAGTGTGTCCGAAAGGAAAAGTCGCTGTTATCGGAGGCGGTCTGGTAGGACTGGAAACAGCGGATACTCTTGCGACAGACGGATGTGATGTAACTGTTTTGGAAATGAAAGATGAGATCGGAAGCGATCTGGGCAGCCTTCGTAAGATTGCCGTTATGATGAAATTGCAGCAGATGCAGGTGAAAATGCTTCCAAACAGCAAAGTGTGTAAATTTACGGAAGAAGGAATTGTGCTGGAAGATGAAACTCTTGTGCCGTGTAATTGCGCGGTATTTGCTGTTGGATTTGCTTCAAATGATTCACATTTACTTGTGGAAGAATGTGAAAAAAGGCAGATTCCGTGCCGCGTGATCGGAGACGCAAAATCCGCAAGACGTGCTCTGGATGCGATCGCGGAAGGATTTGAAGCGGCAAGAACACTGTAGAAATATAGGAGGATAAAGCGTATGAGAACAATGTTTACCCCGCTTAAGATTGCGGGAATGGAAGTGAAAAACAGAACTTTTATGGCTCCGATGTCGCTGGGATATGAAAGTCAGGATGGTACTGTGAATGAGAAAATGGAAGCTTACTGGCTCAGGCGTGCGCAAGGCGGTGTGGGATGTATCATCGTAGACGCTACAAGTGTTGATCCGAATGTTCCGTATCTTGGAAATACACTTTGTTTTCGGGATGAAGAAAGTATCAAAAAATACAAAAGCTTTACAGACAAAGTTCATTCTTATGGCTGTAAGATCATTCCGCAGATTACGCATCCGGGTCCGGAAAGTATCAGTGCATTTTTCGGAGTAGCGCCAGTAGCCAGCAGTTCATATCCGAACTCTATGGGGCAGATGACAAGAGAGCTGGCAAAAGAAGAACTTCCGGGTATTGTCGCTCTTTATGCCAAAGCGTCTAAAAATGCGAAAGAGGCTGGATTTGACGGAATCGAACTGCATTGTGCCCATGCATATATGCTGCTCGGATCGTTCTTGTCACCTTTACGCAACAAACGTACAGATGAATACGGCGGAAGTTTGCTGAATCGCGCCCGTTTGTTGTTTGAAGTATTGGATGCGATCAAAGAAACCTGCGGAGAAGATTTCCCGATCGTTTTAAGAATGTCCGGAAGTGAAAGAGATCCGCAGGGAAATACGTTAGAAGATATGAAACGTTTGATCCCTTACTTGGAAAAACATGGCGTTGATTGTTTTGAAATCAGCGGCGGAACACAATATGAGCGTTGTAATAAGATTATTCCGTGTCATGGAGAAGAAGAATTTACGAACTTAAAAGAAGCTCGGGCAATTAAAGAAATAACAACAAAACCGGTGATCACGGTCGGAAAAATCCTGGATGCACAGTTAGCGGAAGATGTGCTTGAAGCAAATGAAGTGGATGGAGTTGTACTTGGCCGAGCTCTTTTGGCAGATCCGGATTTTGTGGAGAAAGCAGAAGAAAAACGTTATGATGAGATTGCTCCTTGTGCAGGCTGCGGAGTCGGATGTGTGGGCGAACAGACGAAAAGACGTCCGGCATCTTGCGTGATCAATCCACTGGCAGGAAGAGAACTGGAGTTTGAAGAAAAACCGACAGCAGAAGAAAAGAATATTTTAGTCGTCGGAGCAGGAATCGGAGGACTTGCAGCAGCAAGGATTCTTGCAAAACGCGGACATCATGTAGTCGTATTTGAGAAAGAGAAAAAAGCAGGCGGTCAGTTGAATCTGGCATGCCGCGCTCCGTTTAAACAAGAAATTTCAAAATGGATCGTATATCTTTTGCAGGAATGTGACAGATATGGTGCGGAGATTCGCTATGAGACAGAAGCAAATGCAGATGTGATCAAAGCGGAGAATCCGGATGTCGTAATTCTTGCAACAGGAGCAGAACCTATCGTACTTCCGGTAGAAGGCAAGGAAACTATGATTCAGGCAAATGACGTATTGAGCGGAAAAGTTCCGATTCTCGGCGGAAATGCAGCGATTATCGGAGGAGGAATGGTTGGAATAGAAACGGCGGAATATGTGCTTCATCATTCCAGAGGAGCGGCAAGAGCAGCTCTTATCGAGATGACAGACAGCATAGGTCAGGGAATGGTTCCGAATAATCTTGTGCCGACTATGGCTCGTCTCAGACAGGAAAATGTACAGATGATTACAGGCGCAAGAGTAAAAAAGATTGATGCGGGAACAATTATCGCAGATACAAAAAAAGGTGAGATGAAATATCCGGGATTTACACATGTGATATGCGCGGTTGGCTCAAAGGCATGGAATCCGTTGTATGAAGAAATCAAAGACACTTATGAAACATATGTGATCGGAGATGCAAAAGAAGTGGCGCAGGCGCTGGAAGCTGTGCGTGGAGCATATGAACTTGGATATCGGTTATGATATCCAACATGGGAAACGACTATCGTTTACAGCGTTTACAATATAAGTAACAGCAAGAAAGAAAGAGGTGGAAATGCAGATGAAAAAAGTGAATTTCGGAAGTACGGGAAAACAGGTTCCGGCTATTGTCATGGGATGTATGCGCATGAAAGAACTGACCGTAAAAGAAGCGGCGAAGCTGGTTGATGCGGCAATGGCAGAGGGGGTCGATTTTTTTGATCATGCGGATATTTACGGAGGGGGAGTCTGCGAAGAGCGTTTTAAAGAGGCGGCGGAAGAAGCGAAAATAAGCCGTGAAGATATGTGGATTCAAAGCAAATGCGGAATTGTGCCGGGGGTGATGTACGATTTTTCTAAAGAGCACATCATAAAATCAGCAGAAGATTCTCTGCAAAGACTCGGAACAGATTATCTGGATTCTCTTCTTCTTCACAGACCGGATGCGCTCATGGAACCAGAAGAGGTAGCGGCGGCTTTTGAGGAGCTGCATACGTCGGGGAAAGTGAGATATTTCGGCGTATCGAATCAGAATACGATGCAGATGGAGCTTCTAAGCAGATATGTGAGTGAGCCGCTTATGGCGGATCAGCTCCAGTTTGGCGCTGCTCATGCGTCCATGATCGCGAGCGGAGTGGAAGTAAATATGACGACGCCTGGAAGCGTTGACCGGGATGGAAGCGTATTAGATTATTGCCGGCTGCATGACATTACGATTCAGGCATGGTCGCCATTTCAGTACGGAATGATCGAAGGAGTGTTTTTAAACAGCGACAAGTTTGCGGTTCTAAACGAAAAAATCCGCGAGATTGCAGGAAAGTACGGGGTCAGCGATACAACGATCGCCACCGCGTGGATTTTAAGACATCCCGCGCACATGCAGGTTCTTTCCGGCACAATGAATCTGCAGAGGCTTAGGGAGATCTGTAAGGCATGCGAGATCACTCTTACACGGGAAGAATGGTATGCGATCTATATGGCGGCAGGTCATATGCTTCCATAAACTGCGGCTTTCTCTGGACAACGAATATGAAGTTAAAGCGTGTGTGTAAAAAGGCGAATGCAAAAATACCGGGCGTCAACTTGCTAAAATGATAGGCGCATGATATACTTCTCCTGAAAATAATTTATTTCAGGAGGAGTATTTTTTATGGACGCAGACCCTGCGGGGAATTCTATTTTGTTTAACTTGCTGTTGTTGTTATTTTTCACTTTGCTGAACGCTTTTTTTGCCGGGGCGGAGATGGCGGTCGTATCGGTGAATAAGAACCGGATTCGAAGTATGGCGGATGAAGGAAATAAAAAGGCAAAAGTGATCGAAGGTTTATTTGAGGATTCGACGAAGTTTCTTTCGACGATTCAGGTTGCGATCACATTTGCGGGATTTTATTCGTCGGCATCGGCAGCGTCGGGGATTTCGCCTGTTCTGGCGCAGTCACTTGAGGCTGCAGGCGTTCCGTACAGTTCGCAGATTGCTTACAATGGGGTGACGCTTGTGCTGATGTTTTTTAACCTTGTGTTCGGCGAGCTTGTTCCGAAGAGGATCGCGCTGCAGAAAGCGGAAGCGTTTTGTATGTTTACGGTAATGCCGGTACACTATATATCGATCATACTGTCTCCGTTTATCAAACTTCTTTCCATGTCTACGAAGTTTGTGTTAAAGCTTCTTGGGATGAAAACGGAAGATGAGGAAGAAGCGGTGACGGAAGAGGAAGTGAAAGCGCTTTTAAAAATGGGAAATGAAAGCGGTACATTTGACGATGACGAAAAAGAGATGATCGATTCGGTGTTTAAGTTTGACAGAAGGACTGCAAGAGAGATCATGGTTCCGAGGCGAGAAGTGATAGCATTTGATATTGACGATCCGTTTGAGGAGATGATCGATGAGATCCTTGAGACAAGACATAATCGGATTCCGGTATATGAAGAAAACATTGATAATATTATCGGTGTGCTTCATGTAAAAGATATGATGATCGAGATGCGAAAACATCCGTTGAAGAAAGGAGATGTCAGGCAGATGCTTCGTCAACCGTTCTTTATTCCGGAAACAAAGGAAGCGGATGAACTGTTTCGGATTATGCAGGAGACACGGCATCATATGGCGCTTTTGGTCGATGAGTACGGTGGCTTTTCGGGAATTGTAACGATCGAAAATCTCGTTGAAGAGATCATGGGTGATATTAACGAAGAGTATGAGGAAGTAGTTCCTGAGATAGAGTGTGTCAGAGAAGATGAATACAAGATTGACGGAGGAGTTCTCATTGATGATTTGAACGATGAACTCGGACTGAAGCTTGAAACGGAAAATTATGATACACTGTCGGGATATCTTATTGAAAAACTGGGGCATATTCCCGCAAAAGAAGATCGGGATATCATAGAAACGGATGGTCTGATATTTAAAATCGAAGAAGTGAAAGACAACCGTATCACGCAAGTCCGTCTGCGGATGAAAGACTTGAAATAAAAACCTGTCTGAGTCAGACGATGGGAAAGTTTACAAGAAGACGAAAATTTGAACAGAGAGATGAAAGGAGATACAGTGTAATGAAGATGCTGTCTATTGAAGAAGAGCTGAAGAACAATTCTTATCCGGGGAGAGGGATCGTTATCGGGAAAACACAGGACGGAACGAAGGCTGTGACGGCTTACTTTATCATGGGAAGAAGTGAGAACAGCAGAAACCGTGTGTTTGTGGAAGAAGGAGAAGGAATCCGTACACAGGCGTTTGATCCGGCAAAACTGGAAGATCCGAGCCTTATTATTTATGCGCCGGTGCGTGTCCTCGGTAATAAAACGATTGTTACAAACGGAGATCAGACAGATACTATCTATGAAGGGATGGATAAGCAGATGACATTCGAGCAGTCACTTCGCTCCCGCGAGTTTGAACCTGACGGTCCGAATTATACGCCGCGTATCTCCGGAGTAATGCATATAGAAAACGGAACGTACAACTATGCAATGTCTATTTTGAAAAGTAATAACGGGAATCCGGAAAGCTGCTGCAGATATACATTTGCATATGAGAATCCGGTTGCGGGAGAGGGACATTTTATCCATACTTATATGTGTGACGGGAATCCTTTGCCGAGTTTTGAAGGAGAACCGAAATTGATCGGAATCCCGAACGATATGGACGAGTTCACCGAGACGTTATGGCACAGCCTGAATGAAGATAATAAAGTATCTCTTTTCGTGCGTTATATCGATATAGAGACAGGAAAGTATGAGACGAAAATCGTAAATAAAAATCATAAATAAAGATTACGAAATAAGGATTACGAATAAGGATCACGAATAAAGATCGCAAATAAAGATTATAAGGAGCGGATAAGAAGATGAAAGAATTAGAATTAAAATATGGATGCAACCCAAATCAGAAACCGTCCAGAATTTATATGAGTGACGGACGTGAACTGCCGATCAAAGTGCTTTGCGGACGTCCGGGGTATATTAATTTTCTTGATGCATTTAATGGATGGCAGCTTGTGTCCGAGTTGAAAAAAGCAACAGGACTTCCGGCGGCAACATCGTTTAAACACGTATCTCCGGCAGGAGCGGCCGTAGGCCTTCCGATGAGCGACGTTCTGAAAAAAATCTACTGGGTAGACGATATGGGCGAGTTATCACCGCTGGCATGTGCCTATGCGAGAGCAAGGGGCGCTGACAGAATGTCCTCCTTCGGAGATTTTATCTCCCTGTCTGATGTGTGTGATAAAGACACAGCAATGCTGATCAAGAGAGAGGATTCCGACGGTGGTATCGCTCCCCGATAT
>OGOI01000818.1_pt1 | contig 23034 bp, 22 predicted proteins | sample 1552631 | NCBI WGS metagenome assembly OGOI01 (sample SAMEA2580204, study PRJEB22360) | human gut metagenome | biome: human gut; feature: human-associated habitat; material: faeces | place: Denmark | collected 2008/2010 | reverse complement strand
GCGCTGCAGTGCCGGAGGGTTTTGCAGTGTGGCTTTGCTGTGTGGTTTTGCAGTGTGGTTTTGCAGTGGGATGTGAGGATAGTGAGGATACTGGATTTTGCCCTTTGAGGATAATGGGGTGTGCCCCGGAACATAGTATATTTTCAATATGCCGTTTTTGGGAAAAGCGGCAACTGCCCGCAAACCCAGTAAAATCAAGGGTTACAGCGATTTTATGATTTTTCCCCAAAATAAAAAATTTTCCCCAAATCTTGTTTTTGGGGATTTTTTTATGTTTTTGGGAACATTTTTGGGAAATCGGCGGGGGCGGTGTCTCCCTTCCCAAACGGGGAGGAATGGCGAAAATAAATATTCATTTACAGAAATTGGGAAATTGGTTTTTTACTCAAATCTATTTCCTGATTTTTTTTAATAGCATAAAAATAGATTTTCTAAAAATCCTAATTTCCCAATACTTCGTCTTTATTTCTTCCAGCATTTTTATATATTTTCTAACTGTACCTCTGTTTAGTCCGGTTATCCGTGCAAGCTCCGACTGGTTGATTTTGTGCTTCTCGTAAAGTGGATAACTTTTCATAAAACGCTGGGGGATATCGGCAACGGTCGTGTGGGGACGTCCGATGACTTTCCCCTTGGCGGCGGCATTTCGCATTCCTGAGGTGACACGTTCGGAAATCATGTTGCGTTCCAGTTCGGCAAATACGCCCATCATCTTGACCATGCCTTCAACCATCGGATCTAAGGTATCACCTGTACAGTCCACCTCAAAGGTGCCAAGGATGAGTTTTAAATGTTTCTCCTTGGCAATGTCGATAATCTCAATCAAGTCCTTGGTACTCCTCGTGATACGGCTTAGTTCCGTTGCGATAATCACGTCACCTTTCTCTGCCACAGACAGTAAGAGATTTAACTGCGCCCGGTTGCGCTTGGTACCGGATTCATATTCACAGAATATCTTCTCTGCGCCTAATCCGCGTAAATCTCTTTCCTGTCTGTGGATATCCTGCCTTGTCTCATCGGTGGAGCATCGTGCATATCCGTAATTCATACGTTACTCCTTTGGCTCATGTTCCCTGTTAAGACGTGCCTGTTCTCTCAGGAAAGCAGGCTCGATTTCTTCTCTGTAACACTGTCCGTAACGGTAGTAAAAATCCATGAAGCTTAAGATTTCCTGTGCGAATACATCTGCATACAGTTTGGCATCCTTCTCATATGCAGCACTTAAATCAGCAAGACGGATAAAACATCTGTCCATGTCAGAGATGCTGCTTTTAGAATCATACAGATACGGATATGCTTTCTCTGCATCATGATTTCTCATATGGTCATGCAGTTCTTCCATGCGTCTTAAAAAGAAGTGCTTGAAGCTTCTCATTTTTGATGTGGCATAACTGTCGACCTGTGAAATGATGAAGCGTTTCATAATCTCCGGGGTATAGTCATCATTGCGAAGGACGATGTTCTTATTTTCGTTCCATAACAAGACTGCACGCATGGCAACGCGAAATCTGTCTGCTTTTTTTATATTCCAGTTTATGGAATCAAGTTCTGTTAAAATAGAGCTGTTTTTGTCCATCATATTTTGGTCTCCTTTCCGTAAAAAATCTACTTTTTTCTATAGGTATATTATACCATAAAGCGCCTGATGAAGCACGCCGAGCCCCTGTAACAGGGGCTTTGGGGCGTTAAAAATCTTCCCATATATGAGCAGATTTTTAACGCCAAAAATTTAATAAAAATTTAATAATTGGCTGGTCTATTCTGTTATGACAGAAAAGGTTTTTTCGTCTTTGTCATAGAGGTATATGTTGTCTGAAAGAACCTCCTCAGGTAATAACTCTGTCTCATTTATCTGCCTTACCATACCTATAAGCTCTGATGTTTCCATGGCACTTGATGCGGGTATAACTAAGACTTCATGGATTGAGGAAGGCAGTACATAGAAGCTGCCAAGAAATTCCCCAATTTTTTCCATGATATGCGGAAGCAGAAGTGATGCCGCTCCAAATGTTTTTGATTTATTTGTGACTATGTAAAGCGGCATGCCGTCTCCACTATCGATTTTCATTGTAAAATTATCGAAATTGTATTCGGTAACGTCCATAGCAAAAGTATCCGGGGTTTGCTCCGCAGGAATGTGTTCTTTGATAAACTCCTGCATCGGACACATTTCTGTGCAGTTTAGTCTCGGAGTGTTAAGTACAGCCTGTGTGTAAAGAGTCTTTTCATCTATATCCCATGTCTTAAGCAGTGTATTTGTCACGGTTACCGTACTCGAAAACTCAGTGCTTACATCCATATGCACCAGATAGACGATTGCCAAATCCTGTACAATGCGGTGAGGGATATCCTTAAGCAGCCTGCGGTTTTTCTCCTCGTTAATAAGCTTTATAAAGAGATTGTCTTTTGCATTGTCAAATTCAAGCAATGTATTTAATATCGGCGCAGTGTCATTTATGCGTGATTCCTCATATATATCAACAACCTTTCTGATGAGCAGTGATTCCGATGTGCCTCTTTGATGCATCATATACATGTCATCAACATATATCGTAGGTGCAATCTCATTCCCCTCTTTTGCGATTGTAAGACCTGTGCGTACAAGTCCGTTGTTCTTTCTTACATCATTTATGCTGATGGTACAGCCGGAGAGGATTTCCTCTACTCCTGATTTTAATGTACATGCAAATTCATGAATATCATTCATACTCGTTTTCTCCTTTATGTAAGCATTTTTGTGTAAAAGTTATTCCTCAGGCATCTTATGCCTGTAAAAAGCCATTTTGGGCTTGAGCGCTTCATATTTTACTTGTGGCAAGTCAGTAAAGGGCGGTGCGAAGCACCGTGCATTTTAACCTTTACGGACTTTCCGGAAGTAAATAAACTCATCTTAAGCCTCAACATGGTCTTTATTTTTATCATTATTATTTTCTTTGTCCCACACATTTATAAAGAAGCTGAAGCAGGATTTATCAGCGCCGATGATTAAGTTTTCTAAAAAATAGACTCCCATCAGGTCTGAAAGCTGTTTAATCCGTTCTGCCACCATCATGTCAGGCTTTGACGGCGTGCAATCCCCGCTCGGATGGTTGTGTACAAGTATAAAACTTGAGGCATTGCACATCATAAGTCGTATCATAATCCCTCTTGCATCAACAATCGTCTCCTGTATATTGCCTCTGCCAATCTCGAAAAATGCAAGTGGCTTTGATTTCAGATTCAGTGCGATAAGGTACAAGACCTCCTGCGTTTCCTTGTGTATCTCAAACACATCTGTCATGACTTTTACTATATCCTGTGCATTACCAAAGTACTGTATTTCGGGGTATAGCTTTGCAGTTGATTTCACAACGCGTGGCACGCCTTCATCATCAAGCCTTAGGCGGGCATTCACTATTCGCATTTTTGGTTCCTCCTTAAATTGAAAAATGGCAGAAGTCTTATATAAGCTCCTGCCAACAATAAGATACTCCACATACGGAGTCGGGTGCATTCAGCGCAAAAGGGCACCCGCACCTTTATTATGTGATGATTCCATCATCGAAATCACATTGCTCATAATCGAGTTCGTACAATAACAGACCATAGCTTCTTGCAACATTCCACGAGATTTTACGTATTGCTTTTATCCTGTCGCTGTCACAGTCCTCAAGCTTTACGAGCAGACGGTTCTTTACCTTCTCAAATGGATGGGCGGTCTGCTGTGTGGCAGATACCGGCATTTTTCTGATAACCGATAAAAGGGCACACATGTCCTTATGTTTTTTATTGCGTTTGTTCTCGAGAAACAGGTGTATCACTGCAGCCGCAGTAAAAATTTGAGCCTGTTTAATCGTCAGATAGTCGTAACAGTCATTTAGACCGGGACCGCATTTTCCCATAAAGCTCTTTGTCGCAAAAGGCTCAAACATTTCATCAACAAAAAGATGTATGGAGATATCATCTTCTTTGACATAATCAATCGATACCATGCCTAGATTTTCTCTGTCACTTTGGTCCATCACCATTCTTTCTGCTGGTGTTCTTGGCTGAGTCCGGATGCGGTTGCCTACAATCTCATCTACGACAATTTCATCCCTGTAATCTACGCGGTATTCACATACATCCCTTTTATCCGGCAGATGATAGAGCGGTTCTTTTAGGACCTTGACCAGCTCACTCTGCAAGCCCCTTGCACCAATGCCACGGTCTGTAATACGCTCTGCCATATGCGCCGCAGCGTCAGGTGTCATTGATATCTCTACACCTTCTTCCTTCTGCAGTAGATTGTTTAACTCAGACACAGGGGAAATCTCTGACTTTAAGAGAATGTTCTCGTAATCGGCTGCGGTAAGCTCGTTCATGACTGTAATGATGGGAAACCGTCCAAGGAGCTGTTCACTTACACCATAGGTGTGTAAATCCTCTGTAGTAACATTCTTTAGAATGTCCTTATCCGGCAGGTCGCTTGAACCTTCCTCTGTAAAAAATCCAAGTCTTTTGGGAGCCATTCTTTCTTTTATTATCTCGTCTAATCCGTCAAAGGCACCGATGGCAATGAAAAGGATGTTGTCGGTAGATAAAGTAATCCTTTTATCACCATCGCCATATGATATTTCAGTACCCTCGATAAACTTGAGCAGATTGGCAACAGGGGAGAATGTTCTGTCCTTTGAGCGCGGTTCAAACACCTTGTCAATCTCATCAAGAACAACGATTGCAAACTCATCCGCCTCATCAAGCGTCTTATCCCTTTTCAAGGTTGCCTTTGCGATGTCAAAAACTATGTCAGAAACCTGTTTTCCTTTCCAACCTGCACCTCTTAGCTCACTGGCATCCTCAACAACCATAGTCATGCCAAGGATATCAGCGGCCGCCTTTATGGCAGAGGTCTTTCCCATACCGGATTTGCCGAGTACAAGGAGGTTATACTTTGGTCTGCTTATAAGCTTGCCTGTACGGAAGAAATGCTGTCTTCTTTCGTTGTGCATCCATATGCAGGTGGACAGGTCGTGCAGGTAAGCGTCCTGTCCAATGATTTTCTTTTTCAGTTCCTGTTCAAGTGTGGCAGGAGTTAACTGTGTATTGTCCATAGAATGAGCCTTTCTTTAGCGGAACGGAAGCTCTTCGGAGTTTGCGTTTGCATTTTCGCCCTGCTTCTTTGACTCTGTAAACTCCTGTCTTTCCACAACGATTTCTGTCGTGTAAACGGTCTTTCCGTCCTTATCCGTGTAACTGCCTGTGGCAATCCTGCCACTTACAGCGACCTTGATTCCTTTAAAGAAGTAACTCTCTGCAAACTCAGCAGCCTTTCCAAAGGCAACACAGCGCACATAGGCAACCTCATTTTTCTCTTTGTTGTAGCGGTTAATCGCCAGTGTATAATGGGTCACAGCAACCTGTCCGTCTGCCTCAGGGTATTTTGTCTCCGGGTCACGTACAAGTCTTCCAATCAAATTCACGTTATTCATGCTTTATTCCTCACTTTCGTAATTATCATCGGGATCTTACTTACACTTACACACCCGCCACTTTTTTTTCTCACGTTTTTTATAGTTAAAAGATAAGTGGGAAGCAGTCCCACGTTGCGAAGCAAGGGCATAAGAGGGGGAGTGTCGGCTATGCCGACCGCAATGGAGCGAAGCGCAATTGCGTCACGACCCCTTATGCCCTTTTTTCTTTTCGGGCAGTATCAGAGGCATTTATTATGCCGATATACTGCAAAGCCTGATTTATCAGGCTTTTTTCCGTGTTCACATCGAAAAGAAATATGCCACTTTTTTGTGTTCAAAATGAACACTTCGTCACACCGCGCCCAAAGGCCTAGTATTTTGGCGGTGTGTGGCACTCACGTTTGTACAATTTGAAAGCACCCCATGACGCAGTTTGTACATTTGCAATATTTTTGATTTTTTGTAAAAAAAAAGAGGCTCTTGTAATGAACAAGAGCCATCCATAATTTTCCATAAAATCTTAAGCATAATCTGTTGACTTTTTGGAAAATCTATCATTCTCTAATCTTAGAAAGCACTGGAGTTGCACACAGAGCAACACAACAATCTGTGGCTTAGCTATTGCGATAATATCAATATGGCAACTCGCGTGGCACGATATCTGTAATGATAATGTCATATCCAGTATGGGGATTAGGTCATACGCAATGACTTTTAAATATAGCATAGGAATTACAAATTTGGAGTTTGTAATTTGTTTGGGGGATGATACGGATTCTGAAGGAAATATTAGAAGTAAATGCATGGTGCCGTATTCATTTAGAGTAGAAGAAATAAAAAAACACTAAATTTAATAACTTATATGATGTGACACATGTTTTAAGAAAAAAACAAGAGAAAGAAAATATAGTGAATTAACATTTGGAGATGTAGAATATATTAAATATCTGCCTACTGAAATGCAACAAAAAATTGAACTTAAGTAGTAAAAAATGAGCTACCGATTCTGCAACGGAATATGGTTTTCGCTATGTCTTTATTTTGTCAGTGTTCTTAGGACCACACGCCGTAAACGACATTGCAACGATTAGGGCTGTTGCAAGAAGCCACGCTGGTTTCTTCATAGTGATTATCCTTCCTTTTCTCATTTTGTGTTCACACGTGATAATACTTCCAAATACTTATTGGATGTCTTGCCCTTTCTGTAGGGATGTAAGTTTGAACGAAGTGACACGTTACGTCTCACACTTATTCACACACCCACTCGCCCAAAATGTATACTTGTATAAGTATTTCACACGTATTCGTTTAAAATTTAGAGTTATGCATAAATTATATCATATATTAATATAATTAGGGAAGGAAATAGATGATTTGCTTATATTATAGTAATCTGTAAAAAAAAAAAAACAGCTACCGTTGGATAAGGTCGGTAACTGTTTCTTTGGATTCTCTTTCAGATTCTTGATGCAGAAAATGAAATCTTCAAGTAATTGTAATACGCATTTTCACCCGGCGGCTCGCAGAGCCGCTTTTTTCTCTTTCATGTTTTTTTCACATTTTATAATTTTTCTTTGTATAGGTACTCCTTTCTGATTTAGTAACTGTAAAAAGAAAAGCCCGCCCCGATTAAGGGACGGGCTATGTAGCTTTAGTGGTTTATGCTATGCATGTGTTATCTTGCACCGCAACGACTACACTCATCGTAAGCTTCGACGTCAGTGATGGTTACTGTTTCGTAAACAGCGTCGTGATGTGTGTAACCTACGATGATATTATGAGCAGTACTGTATGTTGCACCTTTTGTACATTCAAATAGTACGTGTCTACCAGCTTCATCATCTGTATTAAAGAATTTACCGCATACGTTGCACTGATAGCCGTTCTTATAGATTGGCTCATCATATGTATCTTTTACAAGCTTTTGTTCAGTGTGTGTAACAGCATTATGGTGAACCATGTTATGACCAAGGGCTTTGCCGTTTGATTCAGTAATGACATCACCGCAACTGCATTTCTTTGTGATGACTCCGTCAGCAGTGCAGGTAGGGTCAGTACGGCTTATTTCAACGTATTTGTGTACGTGTGGCTTTTCAGTAGGCTTATTATTGCCGTTATGGTTGCCGTTATTGCCATCGTTGTTGCCATTGTGGTTACCATTGTTACCATTACTATTTTCGTTATGGTTACCATTGTTACCACTATTGCCATTGCCATTGTTACCGTTGTTACCGCTGTTGTTACTGCTGTTGCCACTGTTTTCATGCTTACCAGCATTGCTGTTGCCAGTATTGCCAGCAGGTTTCTTAGCAGACTTTTCAGTAGGCTTGCTTGTTACAGCGTTGTCATTGGCTTTAGCCTTGTTGTTTTCAGCAACAGACTCTTTTGTCTCTGGTGTAACGACGTTGGTATCGCCACTTTCGATAGCTTTTTCAGTATCTTCTTCTGTGGCTACAGTAATAGTTACTTTAGTCTTTACGACAATAGTTTTGTCGTTTGTGTCAAAGTTTACGTTAAGGTTGTTCTCTTTGACATAGTCACGAAGCTTTTCACCGTCGAAGGTGATAGTGTAGATAACTTTGTAAGTACCAGCTTTGTTGTAATCAACTTTGCTGTCGTCGATATCGACGCTCTTTACGATGTTCTTGTCAGCATAGACAAGGTCGTTAAGATTCACGTCAGTACCTTCTGCTACAGTGATGTCTTTCACACCAGTGATGACACCTGCGTCAGCAAGTGGCGTTAATGCATCTGCTGTAATGTCCTGTTCCTCAAGCTGTTCTGTCTCGGTTTCAGTCTCACTAAGTATTTCAGTAGCAGCGGATGATAATTCGTCTTTCTTGTCCGAAGATTTACTTCCACATGCAACACAGCTTGCCGCAAGCATGGACGCAAGCATCAGTACCAATATTTTCTTTTTCATATGTACTCATTCCTTCCCATTTTGTATTACAATTAAGCAATTATTCTTTATTTTACTCGCATATTCTTAACGTGTCAATTTACAATTATCATAACGACAATCGTATAGTCAACAGGATAATGCAGTTTCATTCTGGTTATCATACAATCAAAATGAAAGGACGTAGTCAGTATGATAGCAGAACGTATAAAAATGTTAAGAGAAAATCAACATCTGTCCCAGACTGCTTTATCAAAGAGACTTGGTATTACAAGAAGCAGCATTAATGCATGGGAGATGGGTATTTCAACACCATCGACAACCTATCTTGTCGAGTTATCCCAGATATTCCACGTATCCATAGATTATTTACTCGGACTTGATAAGAACGTGAGCCTTGACATAACAGGGCTTGACACGGAACAAGTGCGGATTCTCACAGACCTCGCGGAACACTTTCGCAAAGAGAAGAACGTCAAATAGTATGCAGGACAATAACATTATTATAGCACATATAATAGTATTATTGTACTATTTTTATTATAATGATGCAGCATCAAAACTTGTCTTTATATCATCTGTCATTGCGATATAGCCGTGAAGCGTATACATCCCACCTTCACGCAGGCGGATATCCCTGCCATAGCCTTCATAATCAATATAATTTCTAAGGTCTCCCAAATCACTCAGACTTTCAGTAAATAACCCGCTATTTTCAGCATATTCGTACCCAAGCAGATAATCATTGTCTACTTTATTCATAAAGATAAAGCTTTCTGAACTGCGTATGAGATTGATAAGCTCTTCAACGCTGTATGTTGATGTTCCATATTCAAGCATCGACTCAAACTTTTCTATCGAGCAGTCCATCTTTACAATCTCATTTGCAAGATAATTAAGAAGCGTAATGTTATCGTATTCGTAAAGACATCGTGTAAGTCCCACTATAGCAGAGTCAAAGTCAGCAAAGAAGTATTCATGTTTTCCCATCTCATCTATTTGGATTTCCGATAAGATTTTACGTATCTCATTTTTCAGATTACCGTTACTGCATTTTAGTGGAAAAGATATCCATTTACCGCAGTCGATACCGGAATTATAAAGTCCAAGATTTTCAATATATGCCCTGAAAACAATACCTTTGTCCATTTAAGTTCTCCTTTTTTAAGAGCACCCGCACGCAGTATGCGTGGCTTTACAGAGAAAGGATTGGAAAATTGGATTTCTTTGAGAAACCATTTTCATATTTTAATATTTTTTCCCCGCATAGGATTTCATAAAAAAACCAATTTCCCAATTTCTCTTCCCTGTAAACCTGTGGTTATTCTTTCTTGCCTTCTGCCACCATCGCTTCCAAGAGTTTTGCTTCCCCTGTGCGTAAAAGGAGAGGAAGACACCGGTCAAAGTCCGCCCTTGTGATGTTGATGCGTCTTCGGATGCCGGTCCAGGTTACCGGCTCGCAGTTTTTCCGGATGTCATCAAGCGCCCAGAGTATCTCGCGGGTCCAGTATTGTTCCATCGTCTCGGTATATTGTTCCACCTCTTTCTTACAGATCGGCATCTTAAGGAGGGATTTGGACGGCAGTCGGAGATGCTTTTCCACTGCGGACAGCGTGATGCGTACGGGGCGGTCACCGTCAGATTCCTTTACTGCTAAAATCGCCTCTTTTACAAGTGGGAGTGTTTCTTTGTCCCGTAACTCCCAGTCTGTCCTTTTCACCCCGCCTTTGCCCTTTTGTTTTGTCCTGCTTTTTTCATAGCTTCCTGCCTTCATCTTCTTTACGGATTCATAGGAGATGCCAAGCTTATCGGCTATCTGTCTGCAGTTATATCCCGCCGTAAAAAGCGCATGTATCCGTGCGTCAAATTCTTTTTTCTGACTGCGCGGCGTTATTTTCCTGTGGACTAACGCCGTGGGGGATATCTGTAAGAAGTCAGCTATCATACAGATGACATAAGGATTTAATTTATCACCTGTAAATACTTTCTGCATCTGCCATACCTCTGTTACCGGATTTTCGGGAAGCTCTTTGTAAAAGCGTATAAAATCCTCTGTCAGTTTTGTTATGTTTCTTTGTGCACCTCGTTTGGATTTATATGGTGTATACGCAAGCATACTGTCCAAAAAGACATGGACCGGAACCGGGGAATTTACATGGTTAATCGTCTTAAATACTTCATTTATGTACTCTGCAAGCCGTATCAGAGATTTATTATCCACAAAAGTTATTTCATCCGTTACCGTTATCAACTCCTGCGCTGTTAATAGTGCAGGGGTACGACCGCCTTTTTTAAGTGTAAGGGCATATTTAAGACGGCAGTGGTGGATGGGGCAGATATAAAGATGTGGTATCTGGTGTGTGCGGTGCCAGTAGGTTTCCCCGTAGCGTTTCCTGTCTTCGTTTGCACAGCAGGGGCAAAAGAGCAGACCTTTTACGGCTTCTTTTTCCCCGATTCTGCGCAGCATGTCACAGCGCACCTTTTTATTGTCGGCTATCTGTGTCAACAGCTCCCTTTGTCTGTCATTCGGGATAAACGCGCTGTAATATGGAAACAAAGTATTATTTAAAATCCTCTGCTGCATGTCCTTGTATTTTGTAAGATGATGCAGTGCATCAGATGTAAGAGGATTTATAAATTCCATGTCGGGAGATATATTTACATCCCGGTATAAATCCTCAGCAGCACTTCTGTAAATGGGATAGCCGGAGCGCACGTAGTAGCGCGCAAACAGCGAGTACAGCAGCTCATCGGGATATGGTTCTGGAAAAAAAGCAATCATATTTGTACCTCCGTAACGGATATATGCTTGGCAAGAAGCGATACGATATCAAGATTTTCCTCTTTTGCTTTCTGCACCAGACGGGAGATGAGGTCTTCGGACGTATCGATGGCGGATGTATCCGTTTCTGCCACCGCTAGTGTCTTTCCCTTCCCTGTACGGGATGAGTGCACCGTTCTTTTTGGTGTGACCGATGGATGGATATAGGAGTGGAGCATGGAAAGCCTCTGTTCATAGGCAAGATTTAACGTTTCAATGTTTAAGCACTCCCTGCCGGATAGAATAGCGATTTCCTGTGCATCGTGGAGAAGCGTCACAACGACTGCCACAACTCCGGCACTGTGTCCGTACAGCCACAGCAGTTCTTTTTCCGTCAGAGGCGATGGATGCTTTACATACTGATAAGCGTACACGATGCTGCAAAACTCCTTGAATTCCTCATCATACGGCAGGGCGGAAAAGTTCAGGCCAACGGAGCGTCTTGCAAGGTGCGCCGCCTGTTCAAAGAACACGGCACTCTCCGGTGTGCCAATCATTCCGATGGAGATGCCGCTGTTGTTGATAAGCTGTGTCAGGGCACCGATTAAGCTTTTTCCGTTCTTGCTGTTTGCAACGTTCTGGATTTCATCGACGAGTAACAGTCCGATGTGGTTCAATGCCACCTGACTGACCGTGCCAATCAGCATATCGGTTGTTGCCCTTGCACGGAGCGCAGACGCATAATATTTACTGTCAAGCACCTCATCCACTTTCCGTAAAATCTCAAGAAGCATCCCTTTTACGGAAGAATCATAGGGGCACTGTACCACGATGCATGGAATCAGTTTCTGATACGGCGTTTCCACCTCGATGATTCCGCGCTGTTCAATCAGCGAAAGCGCACGGCTTACGGCAGTGGATTTTCCAATGCCGCTGGTGCCGATTATGGTAAATGAATCTGCCCCGCCGATAATCCCGCGGTAATTTAATCCGCAAAGAGCCCTGTGGTTTTCATAGCTTTGTGCGGTTGCATCCGCCGTTTCTTTTTTCTGCAGTGACCGCAGCATAGCAAGATACAGCTTGCTGTAAATTTCTTCTGCCATGCGTGACGGAACAAAGATGTCATAAAGCTGTGACAGACGCATCAGGCGAAGTGCCTGCGGCATTTGTGCGATAGCATCGTCAAAGGCAGGGTATACCTTTAAGGCATTTTTTAAGGCATCCCCGGCAAGCATTGGTGGGAGCCGATTTATAATATCAAGCGGATTAGTTGTCATCGTGAACCTCCTTGTTAAAGTCTTTGTGGCGTTTTGCCTGTTCTTTCTTTCTGACATGCCGTACCTGTTTGATGTGGGTATCACCTGTGTTTACAGCGGAGGTATCGACAATCGTCTGTATCTGGCGCATAAGGTCAATCCGAGCCTGCGTATTCTCCTCTCCAGCCGCCTTTACAAGGCTTTTCTGCTGTTTGTCCATCGCCTGTGCATCTGCTATCGATTTGCCCGTAAAACGGCTTTCTATGAGTTCAAACGGCGTGTATGCGTTATCCTCAATAAGCCATACGGATGATACGTCATCGGGATTGTATGCCACGGTCACTTCCTTCCCGTTTAAGTACGCTTCCCGATAGTTTTCGTTTTTGTATCGCATGCCATTTACTTTTAAGCCTGTACGGGTAAATTTCGCCATTGTGCGCGGCAGGAGCGTAAGCATGAGCCGCTCTTTTGAGACGGGCAGGAGGGAAGCCTCCGGCATGGCAAGCCCATAGTTAAAGACTGCGGCGGCGTTCGGTCGTACCTTATCTTTTAACATTTCCTCCGTGTAGGGATAGTTTTCAAGAATCCGTTTGGTATTGTAATAGATGATGCAGTGGAGGATTATCTTTTCAAAGGCATCCATCGTAAGACAGGCGTCCTTTCTGTAATCGTGCACCCCGCGCTCCTGAAAGTCCGGTTCTATTACACCTTTTCCCTTCAACAAGGACTTAAAGTACCCCTGTATCAGGTCAAAGAACTTTTCCACCGGACCTTTCAGTTCCGGCCGGTATGCGTCAAGGTTGGTAAGCGTAACCCCAAGTTCCGTTATCTGGGAGAAGTTTTCTGAGAGATATTCCCGTCCCATATCCGTTACGAGCATGCCCGGAAGAGCAGAGACATTCCAATCCTCTTTTTCGATGGGGATTCCAAACTTCTTACACAGTTTTACCTTATCTTCAACAAGATTTCGCATAAGCCCGCGCAGGCTGTAAACACCACCCTCCCATGAGAGGAGATAGCCACAGCAGAGGCTGCTGTAAGCATCAATGCATGCCGTAAGCACAGGACGCCCAATAAGCCGCCCTTCCTCGTTTACAAGGTAAATATCGCAGATGGTCGCATCGAGCATCCCGATGCCTACGTGCGGGGCAAACTCCTGTACATGGTCCCCGAGCAGGGGGCGTTTGTTCCTCTGGTAGAAGGTAAGCCCTTTCCTTGCTATGTAGTAATTGGACCAGTTCTTTGTCTTTCTGTAAAAATACCGGAACTGATAAAAGGACGGATAGGACTTGACCAGATTTCCTTCGGCATCACAGTACTTTTCCTTCAGCATAAGGATATAGGTGCTTTTTAAGCTGTGATTCTTCCTTGTGTAGTAAAACTTATTGAGGGCCCAGCGAATGTTCTTTTCATCGGTGGATAATACCTTTTCCTTTTTGCGTTTTGCCGGAGCAAATACCGTTTTATCATAAAAGGCAAGATACAGACACAGATAAAACCGCAGCGTCTGTGTAGTGACATTGTAATGCGCTGCCATGCCGTTTATCCGAAACGAACGTTCTTTGATATCCCCAACGGCAGGGAGAATCCCTGCAATCATGGTAAAATGTTCATTTACAAACTGCCGTTCTTTTGCACTTAACTCTTCTTCCGGCACGGGAGAAATCCCGGTAAGTGCATACAAATCGCTTTCCGATGCCCCCTGCAGGGAGGCGAAACGGTCGATATTCTGCCAGATAGGCATGTGTCTTTTCTGGCAGTCCATCACAAGTGCCATGTTATCTTTTACGTCAATCACACGTAAAATCGTGTCCTCATACTTATACAGTCCTTTCTTCATCTATCACAATCCCCCAGTCCATCACGCCGTGGCGCAGCCAGTAGTTTCTTGATGCATCCAGCAGTTTTACCGTCATTGGCTTTGTAAGGTGACACCGCCTGACACATTCCCGTACCAGGATGTCCTTATTTTTCTTTACGCATACAAAATCCGAGGTGTAGTCCCCCACATTTAAGCCGTCAAGCGGCACGTTGCAGCGTATTTCTGTCACTTCCTCATCTTCCTGTAAAAGTACAGCGCAGCGCTCCTGTATCTTTGAATAGAGCTTTAAGACATCCTTTGATTTTGTAAGTGACAGTTTTATGCAACGTCCCTTATAATTCTTCTTTACCATGGCAACCTCCTGTAAAATCAACGTTTCCCAAAAATTTCCCAGAAAATTTCCCAAAAACGTTTTTGGGGATTGTTTTTGGGAGCGTTTTTGGGAACTTTCAAAAATGCACCCGTTCCTTTAAATTTTTTCGTTTCCAAAGGGCAGGTATGCTATAATGGGGATATTACTTAAAGGAGGATTTTTTCATATGCCAGATAAGGAGAAGCCAACAACGAAAAAGGAGGCAGAAAAAAAGGCGGCAGGCACGCAGGAAAAGGGAAACACCAAAGAGTACACTGTCAAAAGCATGGACTCAGTGCTTTCCGATTTTTCCATCACGTCTATCGGAAGCCTTCATAATACACCGATTTCCACCGGGGTTCAAAATCTGGATATACTGCTAAACGGCGGGTTCAGTAGCGGCCTTATTCTTTTGGGTGCACAGCCCAGTATGGGAAAATCAACCCTTGCCCTGCAGATTGCATACAACATCGCAAAATCCGGTATTCCGGCATATTATTATTCCATAGAAATGACGCGACACAGCATTGCAGCTAAGGCTCTGGCAAGAACTATCTTCTGTCAATCCAGTGCAAAGATGAAAATCCGTGCAAACAGATTTATGACAGCTGACGGCCCAAATGCATTTACTGCCAAAGAATGGGATTCCATTGAAGAGGCACAAAAAGCGCTGAAAGAGGGATTTCGCAACTTTTACGTGATAGAATCCTTAGATAAAAAACCGGTCAGTGGGAAAGAGATTTATGAACAGGTGCCACAACTGTTAAAAAAATCAGGCAAGGAGAAATGTGTCGTATTTGTCGATTACCTGCAGCTGTTAAGTTACCCGTCCGAAGATGGGAATACGCACCAGCCGGATATGCGAACCATCGTAGACACAAACCTCAATTATCTGAAAGCACTTGCCAGCGACTGTAATATTCCTATCGTCGTCATCAGTTCCCTAAGCCGAAGCAATAACGGAAGTCCGGTGCAGACCTCCGACTTTAAGGAATCCGGAAATATTGAATATTCGGCAGATGTGCTTATGGCGATGCAGTTTACGAAAACACCTCCAAGAAAAAAGAATACGGATTATGCTGCATTCTTTCAGAAAGAAAAATCGAAATCACCGCGTGAACTTGATGTAATCGTCCTGAAGCAACGGTACGGCAATTCGGGAAGTGAAGCGAAGGTAAGCTTTGATTATTATCCGGAAACTGATTATTTCACCTTAGCCGGTACTGTTCCGCAGGCATTTGGAAATTTAGAGGAAGACTGGATGAACGACTGCCGTGAAGTACAAAGTGTATATTCAGACTCTCCGGAATCCGAGAAAAAAAGACAACGATTCTCCGTACCGCCAAGTGAAAGACTGCCTGGCAGATTTTACATTAACAACTGTAAACTCATCCAGAGTTTTTATAAGCAGAGCGATTTTGCGCCGTGTCAGAAATTAACGGTAAATGTCACAAACGCAGAGCATCCTAAAACCTGTACGGTGTTTGTGCGGCAGAACCTGCATTTTGATTATTATGACAAGATTGTGTGCGATGCCGTATCAACCCTGTGGACGTATTATAAGAGCTCAAATTTAAAGAATGACCAGGTGAAAATCAATGTAAATGCGGTACTTGCCTGTATGTCCGGCAATGATACCATACGGTTAAAGAAAGGGGCAACCTCTTCCAAAAGGGAGAGCCATCTTATCGATATCCTTGAAAAACTGGGAAATACGGAAATCTGTATCGACCAGCGGAAGGAACTTTCCTTAAGGAAATCGTCTGACATCGGAGGAATACAGGGCGTATACAGTGGCTATATCCTGCCCGTAAAGAGGATGGCACATACCAACGATTTTCTGTTAGACCTTACCAAGGAACCGCCATTTTATGCGTATGCATCGAATAAGAACCAGGTCATCAGCTTAAAAATGCAGTATCTTACCTGTAAAGAAGAGCTCCCAAAAGCCCAAAAGGGAAAAAAAGAGGATATCGCTTTCACAGGAAACGCAGAAAAAGCGGCAAATGCAGGAGCTGCCGGTGAAGCGAACAAAGGCTCGAAAGAACACCAAAGAAAAGAAATCCGACTGCCATCCAATACGGACGATGTATTACAGATAAAGCACCTGTTGAACCAGAGACTGCAGATCATGAGGCATGCAAACAATAAGATGCATGGCTCTACCATAAAATATTATTATGCTTCGCACGATGTGAAGGAAGCCTACGAAGGATTCTGTACGGTTATCGGCATAACCAGAGAGCGTTTTGCCTCTGACACCTCGTTTTATAACAGAATCCGGCAGATTCATAAGTATGTTACTACGCTGCTTGACTATTATGTAAGCATCGGTTATATCAAGGGATATACCGAAACAAAGGCCGAAAAAGGCAAGCGAATCACCGGAGTAAAGATAGAATTTTGCAAATCGGTAAAGCCGGATGATGCGGATACGGCTGCAATACAAAAGCAAGCGGAGCAGAAACTGGCTGAGGTTGAAGCACATCTGCATGAGCAGGGATTCCAACAGAACCAGGCAATGCAAGAAGCAGCAATACAAAAGCAAGTGATACAGAAAGACACCGTACAGGAGCCATCCTCACAGGAGCCACCGACAGGTAAAAAACAGTGAAAATGCCCCCCATTTACGCCTTGTTAGCAGTGCCTAACAGGGCGTTTTTTAAAAACTATAAATAAACACTTGATTTTTTGGGACTGCACGATTTGATTGAAAAGTTTTGATTTCAGATGAGTTTTGGATAATATACATGTTTTTTATCCGAAATACACATGAATAAAACGTTTTTTTAAATAAATTATCTTTGAACAATAAACGCTTAAAAACGTTGATTTTCAGCTATTTTATGTCAAAATTCACATGTAAAATATCAAACATTTCTCCATATAAGTATTTCTCATACGTATAAGAATAAGTATTTATTAAAATATCTTACATTCTTATACATAAATATATCTACGATATCTAACCACTGTATTTCACTTCCATACAGTGGCTTTTTTTTCGTTGTGCGAAAAAGACCATACGATGCTGTTTATGTATAAGAATGTAATGCGGGCGCAGTTCCACCGACAGCACAGCTGTCGGTCTGTACAACATAAATTGTAATAAACGTGAGTTTTACAGTAGTACACATTATGAAACATGAGAACAACTCATGAAATGAAATATGAGGACATGTTACATAGATACAAAAGGTGACGGGAGGGAAAGTGAAGATTAAAAAAAGAAAATCTTCAAATATCAAAGAAAGGAGATTCTTACTATGAATGGAAATCGTACAGAACGTGTAAGAGCGCCTGCATGGGTACTCGGTAACAGAAATAATTCACTTAATAATGTGGGCTATGTGATAATTAGCCCGGAAAGGGAGGCCAAAATGGGCTTAAAAGAAGAACTGATTGCAGAAGCAATCGATTATTCAGATTCAACTATGACAAGACATATTTTAGATGAGCAGGCAAATTTTAACAAGGTAAGCGAGGCATTTAATTGTTCATCGTACGGCAGAGATGCCATGGAATATGTACACAAACTTTTAGCAAAGATGGGAAAATCAATTGGTGATATTATTGCGAAAGAAAAATCAGCTTTGACTAATACCTATGTATTCAATGGCGGAACAGAAGTTCAGACAGAAGATACATTATCAACCAATGACAGTATGTTATATCCTGTCCTCTTAACAAAAGCTGATTTAGATTCTTTCTGCATCATTGCATTGTCTACTATTCAGCAGAATGTGACATTGCATGTCGAAGATGAAATCCATGAAATGGATAAATATATCACGGATGTTAATACAGATAGTGATGTAATCACAATCTGCCAAAACATCAAGAGGATATTTAAAAAGATTCTTGAAGCAGAAAATGAAATCCTCAATGATGAACTTAAGCGTTTTAACGCTTAATGCAAAAAAGAGCCACACAACTTGGTGTGGCTCTTTCAAATTATAAAAAACGTGTAATTGTAATACACGAAGGATACAGAAAGCATCTTACGTTGCTTTCGGGTTTAAAAATGAAGATAAAGATAAATCTTCAAATTATTAGAAAGGAGGCTTTGTCATGAACAATAAGAAAAACGAACCTCATGAGAGTGCCTGCAAAGGTACTTGTGAGAACACATCTATTACTGGGGGGTATCCCAGAGAAAGGAGTTAACACAATGGCATTAAGCGATAAGGAAATAGAATGCATTAAAGCTGAGGTATTAGATAAAATGACTCAATGTGAAACGGTTAATTTCAATGCCATTAATGTTGGCATCGAAAAGAATCTTGTGGCAAATAAAGATAATTTATATGCACAGGAAGGATTAGCTTATATTAAGAATTTTAATCAGAAAATACATGATACTATTATGAATTTCTACAAATCAGAAAAGGCTAAATTGTCCAACCATAATATCGATTCTGATAAGCCTGAGTATAAGGTTACATCCGTAGATACAGATTGGATTTCTACTCTCACATGGACAAAGAAATCCATGCCAAAGCATTGTCAAGACGTAGTCTTATCAGCAAAACAGAATGCCAGCCAATACAAACTAGAAGCTAAAACTCGTGAATTTCAAGCATTCTTATCCGATAGGACAAGCGAACGTGATAAGTTCTACTGCAGTTATCATAGTGAAGTGAGTAACTGCCTCTATGATATCCAGATGAAAATCATCCATAAAGAGTATTCAAAATTAATGAAGAGCACCTCTTATCGGTCGCCTGCCATAGAAAGATTTGTATCGGAGGTTATGAAAAATGGAAAACCATCCTGATATTACAGCAGAAGCAATCTATGAGGAACGAAAAAAAACTTATCATATGCTTTTAACAATCATAGATATGCTTGACGAAGAATCGAATCTTCAAACGCCTGTATTGCAAGTCTGTAAAGACTTGCTTACGCAGGTGCAGCAAAGGTATTTAATTTCATCCGATATCTGGCATGAATGTAACACCAAAAAAACAGAAGCAATGTCTGACAGTAAAAAAAACAGTCAGACGGAAAGGACAAACTATGAATAAAAGAAACAGTATTATAACTTTAACCCGTATGGATTTTTTAAAAAATGTTAGGAGGTCCTTGATAACAGATTATAAAAATAAAATCATGTTATGTAATAAACTAAAAAATGACATTAATGATTTAGACATCCGTCAGGAAGATGCTATATCATTTATTGAGTTTCTTGCAGCTTTACAGCTTGAGCATGGAATTGACATGTATGCTAATCAAAAAGACCGTCTGATTCTTGATAGCGTAAAAAATATTGAGGCAGTAGGATTAAAAGAATTCTTAGGCGATATCACTCGTATTTCTAGCTCTCCATATAGTTATGGATTCCTCAGTATCCATCCATATCAATATTTGAAGCCCTTATTTTCTAAAATTAACGACGAAAAGTCGCTTCTTAGTTTTTGCAAACGGTACGCAGATTGGCTTCTTGAAGAATATGGAGAAAATTACGGCTACGAGGAAGAAATATATAGAAATGAAGGTTTACTTGCAGATTATAGTATTAATGAAGATTATGTTTACTTTCACTATATAATTGATTGTAAATATGATGCATATAATCAGACCTACGATGATGCAATGAGCCTTTTAGAATATGCTTCGGATAAATTAGAAACATATTTGATGAGGGAACTAATTTACAAATGGCAAGCAAATTATAAAAAGGAGGTTCATTAGAATGAAATACATATTTAACAGCGCAGACCTTATGCCACAGCTTTCTCAGATATTAACAAATTTAACAGTTGATGCGATTAAAGACTTGATTAAGTACGCAATTACAGAAGATGACCTCATACGCGATATAACAGAAGCCTATTTTATGGGAAAAGAATCCGAAGACATTGACCCTAAGCAGACGCGTCGAGAGGTTATGGGATTACTGATTATGGCATTTAGGTATAAGAATTCATGTTTTAATGCGAGGTTAAAAACTCCGCAAGAAATTCCTGCCGCTACACTTGCTACAGCTTTAAGCAAGACCGGATACTTTGCACGCATTAGGACTGATAACGAATCAGAGCCCACCTTATATGTCTATAATGACAGTGGTCTCCATGCAGGTACCTATCGCTATTGTGACAGCCGTGATGACACAGGAGAATTTCACAATATCGTTAGACGATGGAACTATACAGCGTCTTCCAGGTACCGGCATGAAGTATTTTTATACCTTGCAGGTGAGGCTCCGACTTTAGATGAAACGCAGGATGATGAATGGGTTCCTGTAGAAAACGGAGCTTTCAATGTGCAAACACAAGAATTCATCTCCAATATGGATGATGAGTACAGGGAAAAATTTGTATTCCTTAAGAAAAACCATACAGCATATAATCCAAAGGCCTGTGTATCCCCTATCATTACAGACCCGGATACTGGTGACACCTATGATATAGATACTGTGATTGAGTCATATTTTGGCAAAGGCTCACCTATGACCCAGCTTTTGTGGGAGCTTTTTTACAGCCTCGTCAGATATAAAAAGAATTATCGTGTCGTGCACTTCTTCTGTAACGTTGACAATGGTACAAATGCGGGCAGCAACGGAAAGAGTACCCTGCTTAGTCTGATGCGTGGACTTATCGGGTCAGGTAACTACTGCTCGATAAAGCCTACAGACATGGGCAAGGATTTTGCACTTGGCAATCTTCCTGATACCACTGCAATCCTTGTAGATGAGATAAGCGTCACAGAGCCTATCGACAGTATTGATATCTTAAAGACGCTTGCGACCAGGGATGCCAGTGTCACTACACAGCGTAAGTTCCACGACCCAAGAACCGTACGGTGGGACGGAAATATGGTATTCTGCTGTAATGGATTCGCAAAGATTCCCGAAAAAACAGGAGCAGCAGAAAGAAGATTCTACTTCTGGAATTTTACCAAGCGGTTTACTGGAGTTTCCGATAAGAATTTTATTCAGGATGTCCTGGTAAAGGACAAGAGTGTACTTGAGTACGTACTGTATAAGATTTTACATATGGGGGACATCAAGAAGCTCTCCCGTCCGCAGGAAATCGATGACACGTTAGACCAGTATCGTAAAGCTACTTACAATACGGTACATGAGTTCATGAACGAAATGGCTCTTCCTGATTCAGCCGGAAACATCAAACTGGTGTGGACGATGCAGCCGTTTCGATGGTTATTTGAGCTTTATCAGGCATGGTTACTTAAGGACTTGGGACAGCATAATAAATTGACGAAAAAGAAATTCTGTCAGGATATTATGGCATGGTGCGCTCTTCATCCTGATGACTGGGAGCTGCGTTCGGGCGCTGTACATAGACCAAAAGGTGCTATGGAGCAGAATGAGCCATTAATCGGTGAATACGGCGTAACATCATGGTATGGTAATGTACAGACACAGTTCGACAGCAACAACCAGCCGGTTGGAACCACCTATCACCCATTTCTTAAAGACACATACGACAACGCATTAATGCGTAAATAGGTCTTTTATAGCCACTGCCACCTTATGGTGGCAGTGGTAATTAGTAAGATTTACAGAAATTGGGGAATTGGAATTTTTAGAGAATCTATTTTCATAATATGATAAAAAAATCAGGAAATGGATTTGACGAAAAAACAAATTTCCCAATTTTTTCTGTAAATGTTAAATGAGCTGGAACTGCTGACCAACCAGCAAATATAATACAAGTAATTTACTCTGAGCATCCACCTTTGGCGTGGGTGCTCTTTGTTTCATGAGGATATTATCGTCTCATGTCTAATCATTCAGGATATATATGATACTGAATTGAAAATTGTCGTACTGTGTGATAAAATGACAGCTATGGAACCCACGACAGGGGGTGGTAGCCTCCCGAGCCAATGGCCCCGGTTTACCGGAATACATAGGAAGGGAGGTGGTGCAAATGACAGCTTATGAAATCATTATGGTTTTCCTGGGGATAATCGGCTTGCTGATTTCCTCTTGTGGTCTGCTTCTTGCATTGCTTACCTTTCTCGATAAGAGAAACAAGCACAAATAAAAATGCCTACTCTGTCGATACCAGAGTAGGCAGTGTCCGTAAGGACAATTAACTTTCACTCGGGTTGCTCCACCTTTTGGAGTGGGGCTCCTAAGAGGCATCTGTTAGAGCAGATGCCTTTCTTTATGCTTAATATAGCACAATAAGGGAATGATTTCAACTGCATTTTATTAGTTAGCCTGCTTTAAAAGCCCTATTGATTTTCCACTTTGTTCTTGCTAGTATGTAAGTACAAAGAAAGACGGTTGTCTAAATAAGATGTTTTGCAATATTGATACTACTGTACAAAAAAACAAATGGTTTTGTGTACAATTTTCATTCGGCCATTTAGGTAAAAAATAGCGTGGAAATCAGCCGTTTGTCATGAAAAAACTGTGTACGAAAAGAATTTACCTTTTCTTATACAGTATCGTTTTATTTCCTAATATATATTTCACTATATCACAGGGCACACCCTATTATCCTGTAAAAGGCAAAAATGATTATCCTGACAG
>OGOI01000813.1_pt1 | contig 23158 bp, 12 predicted proteins | sample 1552631 | NCBI WGS metagenome assembly OGOI01 (sample SAMEA2580204, study PRJEB22360) | human gut metagenome | biome: human gut; feature: human-associated habitat; material: faeces | place: Denmark | collected 2008/2010 | reverse complement strand
CTATCTAATCTCAATACATTTCTAACTCCCCATATATACTGGGGAATACATATCACAATTTGCGTAAACTACAACCAGCACATGGTGGAAGTGATCCCGGTAAGATTTCCACCTCCGGCGTCATGGAAAAGGATGTCAACCTCAGTATTGCAATGGCTCTTAAACAGCTGTTTGAAAACAGAGGCTTTACTGTTGTCATGACCAGAACCACCGACTGCGACCTCGCCCCGGATAATTCCAAGCATCCAAAGACAGATGATCTCACAAAGAGAACTGCCCTGATGTCTAAAAGCAATGTGGCAGTCAGCATCAGTATCCATCAAAACAGCTTTGAGGACAGTTCAAGCTGCGGTCCACAGGTATTCTATTATGAAGCCTCTGATGCAGGAAAAGAGCTCGCATCCTCTGTTCTTGGAGCTTTAAACACTTCTCTTTGTGTCGCAAAGCCACGAAGCATTAAGCCCAATAAAGAATACTTTATACTTAAAAAATCCACATCCCCGACCGTAATCGTAGAATGTGGATTCTTGAGTAATCCTGCTGAGACACTTCTTCTTACTGACAAAAACTATCAGGATGACCTGGCACATGCAATATATATCGGTGTTACAGACTATCTTGTGCAATCACCCTCTGGACATTTACAATAAACTGCTCTGCGATGTGATATAGTCTGGTTGTCTGGACACTTTCACTGCCATCAAGCTGCTTTTTAGTTTCATTATCTGACTCAGTATTTGATTTCATATCTGACATCTTAGACTCTTTTGCAGATATATCATGCTCCAGTGCCACATCTATGCGCACACGCTGTTCACCATCACTTATTCCTGCCTCAAACATAGTGATATTGTCTTCAAACAGCTTTTTAGTCTGCTCATCGTCTGTGACTATCATAGCAGATACTGAGTTTTCCTTTGCCTCAAAATATGCAGCTACCCTGCCGCATTTTTTATCCTCAAGGAATATGTCAACCAGTCCCTTTTTATCTTCACCTCTTACTATGCGAAGCTTCATCCCTGTGACCCCGTCAGCAGTCTCTATTGGTACAATATAGTTTTCCTGTCTCGACATATTTGAAGCTATCCTTAGCTGACTGCATAATAACTTCATCTGTCTGAGGTCTATTGAACCGGTGTGCCTATCCTCTATAATCATCGAATCCATAACATGCTCTGCTGTATCAGCCAGCGTTTCCTGCGCCTGCGCAAGCTTCTTTGGATTTTTGACCGACTCCGAAAACCGTCTGAGAGTCTCATCCAAAAGAGCCCTTGCCGTAGCACTGTCTCCACGCTTCCAGAGATTTCTTACTGCCTCTGACGGATTTTTCATTAGCCGTGACGCAGCCATGAGGTTTACCGCGGTTGTTTTTACATCATATTTCTCTAGAAAAGCATATACGTTCTCAGGCACCGAAACTGCCTGATTGAACTGTCTTAGCTGTTCTGTGGCATATTGCTCTGACAGTGCGTTATCCTCGTTGGCCTCATATACAGCCTGCCTTAACTGCTCCGGAGTCATATCAAGCCAGCTGTCATACTGCACAAACTCCATTTTCTCAGGTGAAAGTGTATCAAGCACATCCCTTAGGCAGTTTGTATGATATGCGCTTTCTATCTGTGAGTCAATTTTAATGCCCCTGCTTACACTGTCCACTCCGGCAAAGGTATCGTCCACCTTATAGTCCATGGCACTCTTTCCTCGTACCCGGACCGCTGTAAGCAGATTTTTCATTGTAATATCTGCTCCCTGATTAACAAGTGAGCCTATCACAGCACCATCTGACTGCTCCACCTGTGAAATAAGCCTGTATATGCCTATATACGAGTCTCTTTCCTCCTCTGAGATTTCATTTTTCTTTTCAAGCTTCCAGAGAAACTCGCTGAATTTCTCATCCCTTTCGTCAGGATTTTCTGATTTTATCCGTCTGGCAGTGTCACTTATGTCACTCATGCTCATATCAAGCGGTGATATGCCTCTTTTTATCATCTCAATCGTCACCGCCGGTGTCATATCGCTGAATGCTCTCTGCACCTGCTCATCTACAGACTTTATTTGCTTTATATTGTCCTCTGTGATCTCGGTACTGTTGTACGCAAGTATCCGCACAGCCCTGCGATTGCTTTCAGATGTATCTATCTGAAGCTCTTTAAGTATATCATCCACATTCTGAAATGCTTTTGATATACTGTCTCCCATATCTGCCCGCGGTGATGTCATAAGAGTCTCATATCCTGAGGCTGCTGCTTCTAATGACTGCTTCATTGCTTTGCCTGCTGTATACAGCTCATACACAGTGTCATCAGCGGATTCCAGGGTCAGTACATAAGCCGGCTGCTGCTTCAGCTGATTGAAAATATCACATACATTATTGTACATACGTACCCTATCATCAGATGCCTCTACACTGCTCTCACCAAACAGCGCTCCGTAGTATTTATTTTCCTGCTGCTTAAGCAGCTCCACTACACGTTCAATAGGCTCTGTGTCTATTGAAACTCCTTTTTTTATGAGTGAAAGGTTGGCTTCTGCTGTCATGGAAAGTCTCGCTTCCTCAAGCTTTCTTTGAGCTGTCACAAGCCTTGCTTCCCGGCTGTCTGTAATCTGATTATCCGCAGCTTTATTCGCTGAGGCTTGCGATGCTGCACTATCCTTGCCCCTTGCAGCTATAAGCTTTGACAGATTCTCTATCGTGACAGGTATGTTATCTGACTCTAATGTGACAATGTCATCTGCAGTCGCCTCACCTAATACATCACAGGCTTTCTTTGCCATGTCAAATGTCAGACCATCTTGTGACATAGTGGCATCTGTAGCCTTTTTTCCCATTGCCAGTGCTTCTGTCACTGCCCTTGCATAAAAATCACTGCTCACATTTTCTCCTGCTGCGGTAATGCCGTCTATCTGATTCGCAAGCAGCACATTGTCAGGTGTAACGGCTATATCTTCATCTATCAGCCATCTGCACTGATTCAGATTCTCATCACTACTGTCTATATGAGCTTCCTCTAATATCTGTTTAAGCTGTGGCTTAAGCTCATCAAACAGCTCATCTGATATCTCCGTCATTTTGGTTTTCTGCCTGTAATCTTGTACCTGACTGCTGCTGTACGTAGCCTTGTATACATTGGAAACCGTCGGATTCATGTTATTTCTGACCAAATATGCCTTTGTCTCATTGGATATATTTGTAAGGCTCTTTGCCCGGTCTATGGCATCTGTACCTGCCTTTATATTGTCATCTGTAGCAGGAATATCATATGCTTTCATCTGATTGACAAGCATGGCCGCTTCAGTCTGGCTTCCCGTGATGTCTGTAAGCTGCTCCCTGCTCAGATCATCTCCATATATGGATATATCTACACCTGCCTTTGCCAGCACTGCTTTTATCTTATCGGTCTCAGTGACAATGACATCGTATCCGTCATCCTTTGCAGCTTTGTAATCATCACTCGTGGTGGTGCTTGCAGTGACAATCATATCATTTCGCCTGTTTTCTGAGGTCTGATTCATATCATTTAGCAGATTTTCTGCCATATCTGTGCCATCGTTGTTCCCGGCTTCGTTTTTAGCCTGTGGTCTTGCATATATCGTATCCGACATATCAACAGAGTTTGACGAACCGACAACAGCCGCCTTTTTTGACATATTGTCACTGCTGTCTGTCTTTATGTAGTCTGACACACGCATACCCGCTGTCATGTCATTTATGGTTTTTGTGTCCGTATTTTTCGTATCTGTGCTTTTATTAATCAAATTCTCTATCTGCATATTTCCTGCTCCGTGCCCTGCATATATACCATCTCTGCAGCCTTTATTTATGGATATTTTTTGCTCATATGTGAGGGGGTGGTTCTGAATAGTTATCTTTTTATTTTATATCGACATATAATACGCAAAAATAAAGACCGCGCCTTAAATTGGCGCGGTCCTTTACCCTGCTATTTACCGGTATATTAGTATTTAAATACAGCAACTCCGTAAGGCGCAAGTGGATAAGCAAATGAAAATGGTCTGCCGTCACACTCTGATTTGACTGCCTTATAGTCCAGCTTCTTATATGACTGTTTTGCTGCCTTGCCTCTGCCCTTTGCAGCCTTCTTTACAGGCTCTTGTACCGTTTTGCCGGTAAACTTAGGATCCTCACTATCTAAAACGAGCTGATATGTCTTGCGCTTTGGCACTCCGACTCTGTAATCAGGTCTCTCTACCGGTGTGAAATTGATAACAAAGAGCATATTATTCTTGCCATCCTTGCTCTTTCTGATAAAGCTGAAGATGCTTCTGTCTGCATCGTTTGCATTTATCCATTCAAAGCCTTCCCAGCTTGAATCCAGCTCATACAGACAGCGGTTTCTCCTATAGAGGTGAAGCAGCTCCTTTACCCAGTTCTGGATCTTTTTATGCTCCGGATTCTCAAGCAGATACCAGTCGAGTTCTCTTTCCTCACTCCACTCCTGCTTCTGTGCAAACTCCTGTCCCATGAAAAGAAGCTTCTTTCCACAGTGTCCCATCATAAATGCATATCCTGCCATGAGGTTCTTGAATTTATCCCCTTCTAAGCCCGGCATTTTGTTGAGCATAGAACACTTCAGATGTACCACCTCATCATGTGACAGTACCAGAATATATTTCTCACTCTCATTATAGCTCATCGCAAATGTCATCTTGTTGTGGTTATTTTTACGGAAATATGGATCCAGCTTCATATAATCAAGGAAGTCATGCATCCATCCCATGTTCCATTTGTAGCTGAAGTTCAGTCCGTCTTCCTCTACCTTGCCTGTTACCTTTGGCCATGCGGTAGACTCTTCGGCTATCATTACAGTTCCGTGATTTCTTCCAAGTATGAGTGTATTGATATGCTTGAAAAACTCTACTGCCTCGAGGTTCTTATTGCCTCCAAATTTGTTTGGCACCCACTGTCCGTCGTTCTTTCCATAGTCAAGATAAAGCATTGACGCAACTGCATCCACACGGAGTCCGTCTACGTGGTAATTTTCTATCCACATCAATGCACTTCCGATAAGGAAGTTCTTTACTTCATTCTTACCGTAGTCAAATATCTTTGTGCCCCAGTCAGGATGCTCTCCCTTTCTTGGGTCTGCATACTCATATGTGGCTGTTCCGTCGAAATTGGCAAGTCCATGCGCATCCTTTGGGAAATGTGCAGGTACCCAGTCGAGGATTACTCCGATATTATTTTTATGGCACTGATCAACAAAGTATGCAAAATCCTCAGGCTCTCCATACCTCGATGTAGGTGCATAGTAGCCTGTCACCTGATATCCCCATGAGCCATCAAACGGATACTCTGAAATACCCATAAGCTCAATATGTGTATATCCCATAGTTTTTACATAGGATATGAGTGATTTTGCAAGCTCCCTGTATGTATAAAAGCCCTCATCATCCCTGCCCGGATGTCTCATCCATGAGCCCGGATGGCACTCATATATAGCCATAGGTGAAGAATATACATCAGCATCTGACTTTGCTGCTCTCTTATCCATCCACTCTTTGTCAGTCCATGTGAAGTGCTCGATATCTGTGATGATTGACGCTGTTCCCGGACGAAGCTCTGCGTAGTTTGCATATGGATCCGCCTTGTACAGCTTATCACCCTGTTCAGTGACTATAATAAACTTATACATCTGACCCTTTTGCGCTCCCGGTACAAAAAGCTCATACACTCCCATGGTTTCCGGCTCTACACGCTTCATCTCATGACTGGTCTCATTCCAGTCGTTAAACTCACCAAACACGTATACTTCCCTCGCATGTGGCGCCCAGACGTCAAAGCACACTCCTTTTTTTCCTTTACGCTCAGCTAAGTGAGCACCCATCTTCTTGTAGATATCATAGTGTGTTGCCTGACCAAACAGGTAACAATCCATTGCTGTAAAATTACACATATATATACCCCCCATAAGTATTTATTTTTCCCTGAAATGATCCTCTTTGAGTACAATTCGGTCATCATCTGTATATCGCCTGGCTGTCAGAATACTTATAGCCTTCTTAAGTCCGCTGTGAGCCTCCCTGTCTATAGCCTCGTCAATTATATCCTTGACCTCTGTCAGAGTGGTAGCCTGGTCTATCCTCTCAATATTGCTGATTCTGTTATGCAATGCCAGAATAGCCATCTCATCTATCTTGTACCCAAGCTCTGCAGAGTACGATTTGGCAAACAATACGAGTTCATCATTTGTAAAAATAGGGACCGATATCTTTTCCGTGAACTTGGATGCAAAGCCCTCATCCATTGAGAGAGCCTTCTTTATACCCTTTGATGTATCCTCAAGTATATAGAGTGTTCCTGTAATATCATGCTCCATCAAAAATGATAGCTGGGCAGCTATGCTGCGGTCGATATCACCGGCTCTTTCTATGATGAGACAGCCTCCTGTTATCTTTCTGACTACCTGCTGCACATCCTTTTTATTGAGTGCGGCAGCATCAATCTTTCCCATCTTTCCTGTGAGCTGTTCACCATCTTTTTGTAATACCTTTATAAAGCTTGTAGCAAGCATTGTCTTTCCGCAACCCTGCTCTCCCTGTATAATGAGGTTGCCTGTGGATGCGTTTTCTTTCCTGTTGAAATGATCAAGCACTGCATTATATGCCTTGCAGATCTGATCCTCCATACCCTTTACCGGTATGAAATATGAAAATATAGCTTTCTGTTCGCTTGTAAGCTCTTTTATATGTTTTGTTTCTTTCAATTTCGAGTCATCTTCTTCGCTGTCTAAATCCTCCGGCAATGAAATATCCGGCATTTTTCTTGTCTTAGCCATATCCAGCTTCTTCTCCAGTCCCGGATTCTTTGCTGTCATCTTGGCTATTTCCTGCTCGATAAATGATGTCACATGATCAAAATCTCTCTTCTCAGAAACGTTTTCTTTCTCCTGTGAAGTCTCATCATCTGATGTATCATCATCGACATTTAACATATCATCTGTTATTTCAGGCATCATGGTAGTCGGCTGCATGAGTATCTCGTCTTTCTCAGACTCCTCTGCCATAATTATATCCTCCGGCTCTCCAACCGGTTCCTTGACTTCATCTGCAGCCTCTTCCGGTGCTTCCTGCGGCTCCTGTGCTTCGTCTATAGCCTCTTCCGGTGCTTCCTGCGACTCCTGTGCTTCGTCTATAGCCTCTTTGGGTGCTTCCTGCGGCTCCTGTGCTTCGTCTATAGTATCTTCCGGTGCTTCCTGCGGCTCCTGTACTTCATCCACAGTCTCCTCTGCATAAAGCTCCTGCATATCCGGTTTCTGCTCTTCTTCAGGCTCCTTCACGGCAGCTTTCTGCTCTATAATATCAACCGGGACCTTCAAATACTCCTCCTCAAGAAGTTCCTTAGGAGTGACACCTGCATCCAGCTTTGGAATGACATCATTTAGTCTCTCCATGATGTCTCCTGCCTCCTGAAGTGCTCTTGCCTTAGCTGACTCAAGTTTCTGCTGCTCAGCCTCTTTAAGTGCAATTTCAGCCGCATGTCTGGTCTTTTCCCATTCTTCAAGCACATTCTGTATAGACATCTGTCCTGTAATCTGATGCTCAAGCTGAGTCTTTTCACTCATGACCATAGACATCTGTCCGTCAGCGTCTTCACCCAAAAGCTCCTTGAAATTCAACTTAAGTGAACCATCTATCTCTTCATCTGTAGCGATATGCTCTGTCTCTTCCGGCTGCTGTACATACTCTTCCTGCTCCTTTTCGAGCTTGAGATAAGGAATATCCTCAACTATCTTTTTGATGGTATCCATCGTATCAGCAACTTCATTCTTGCCCTTGGCCTCCATGATCTGCTGCATACCCTTGGCAATCTCCTGCTGTAAATTTACAGTATTGAACTTCTCCTGATTTACAGTAATCTGCGGAATAGTTACGTCATCATGCACTATCTCTCCGCCCTTTACCATCTCCATGGCACCTATCTCAGTGACCTCAGCCTCATCCTTTATCTTAGCCGGCTTTTCCTTCTCTGCCTTGAATCGTCTGTACTTTTCCTCCTGAGCCTTGGTAAGTGGCTGATAAAGCATCTTAAGCTCCAGCGCACGCTCCACATATGGTCCGTCTCCGAACCACAGAATGAGCTCATCGCAGGCATCTATACACTTATCGGCTTTTCCGGCCTTGTGGTATAGATATGCAAGCTCATATGCCCACTCCTCAGTGTATTCTTCATCCTTGTACTCTTCAAGAATAGTGATAAGCTCATCAAATGAAGCCCCCTGCCCTTTTTTGATGGCATATCTTAATACATACTTCATATCATCATGAGGCGCTATCTCAACAAACTCATCATAATACTCTGTAGCAGCATCATAATCACCCATCTTGATGGCGACCTCAGCCAGTCTGTATATAATCATCCTGCCGATTGGTGAACGGTCATAGGCCATTAAAAGTATGTCCCTTGCATCCTGGTATCTTTCGGCCTTCTCGTAGATTTCGCCGATTTTAACGAGTGTATTTACATTTTTAATTTTGTTCCAATTTATGCTATCCGCAATCTCTGCTGCGCTCATATAGCCCTCCTCGGCGCTTAGGGCTTTTATCTGATCCAGCTTGAGATTGTATTCGTATTTATCCACTTATTTCACCTACTCGTATTTAAGCTTATTATTTTTGGTATCTACGCCTGTTGTCTTTGTATAATCCCTTGTGTCCTCAGGAAGCTTCTTTTTCCTGAGAGCATAATTAACAACTCTTTTCACAATATAGTATATCACAGCAAAGGTTGGAACACCAAGTAACATTCCAAGAAAACCAAACATTCCTCCGCCGATTAGTATGGCAAACATAACCCAGAAGGTCGAAAGACCGGTAGATGAGCCAAGTATCTTAGGCCCTATTATATTGCCATCCACCTGCTGCAGCACGACAATAAATATCAGAAGATAAAGCGCATGCCACGGACTCTGAATTACTACTATGAGTAACGATGGAATTGCACCGATAAACGGTCCGAATACCGGAATCACATTTGTGACGCCGATAATCACTGCAACGAGCACCGATGATGGAATCCTTAAAATCAGACATCCGAAATATGCAATCACACCTATAATCAGTGAATCTATAATCTTACCGCTTATGAAGCCTCCAAAAATCTCATTTGTCTTTCTGATCGTCTCAATGATGATATTGCCTGTCTTTGGCTTGCAGACAGCATATATTATCTTTTTGCTCTGTCCTGCAAGAGTCTCCTGAATACTCATCACATAGACCATCACGATTATTCCGATAATAAAATTAAATAAGCCTCTGACTACCGAAATCACACCGGTTGTAATCTGTGCAACATACTTCTGTGCCTCAGGAATCAGTTTTTCTGTGGCATAATCCTCAATGTAGTCGGTTGCATTCTGTAAACCTGTGCTCGCGAGCTCAGCAATTTTGCTGTCCCCGAAATTGCCGTTCTTTATCATGTTGATGAATGCCGCAACATCATTTGGCAGTGTCTTCATAAGTCCTGATATACTTGCTATGACAGAAGGCACAATAGCCGCAATGAGAAGCGAAATAATCGCTACAAGAATAATAACCGAGCCTGTGATTGCAAGAGCTCTTGAAACCTTTCGCAGCTTGCTTTCGCTTTTCATCTTTTTGGAAAGAAGCTTTTTAAAGCATCTTTCCAGCCACAGCATGACAGGATTCATCAGGTATGCAAGCACAAGTCCCATTATAATAGGCATTGCTGCCGCAAGCAGCTTGCTCCATATGCCTGCAAAGCCCTCAAATCTGTACAGTGCAAAGAAAAACAGTATACTGACTGCAAACGTGACAAATACCATGACACCTATTCTGATCAAATGTGGCCATTCCTCACGCCCCGGGTGCGAATTCTGCTTCGCACCCTTATCTGCATTTATCTCAATGTTTGATTTTTTACCAGCTTTTCCAGTTTCTTCCATCGGATTAGACTCTCCTTATTTACGGTTATAGTTTATGAGACATCCCTTTAATATTATCTCTCTTTCATCATCTGTGAGCTCACCCATCTTCAGTGTAAATGGCTTTAATTCACCATCCTTGACAACATATGCCTCAAACTCCGTCTTTGCATCCTCTATTTCCTTCTTGATTCCCGGAAGGAAGATATAGTCGAGATTGTGGAACGGAAGCTCTCCCTCATCGATGATGAATGGAAGCATTCCCCAGTTGATAAGGTTTGAACGATATCTCTTTGTGGCATACTCGTTTGCGATATTTGCCCAGCCTCCGAGTACCTTCTGGCAGCTGGCAGCCTGCTCTCTTGCTGAGCCGTCACCCGGCTTAACAGCAAAAATTGTGCTTCCGAAGCCCATATTCTCATGGCTTGCCTCAGGGAATTTTTTCTTTACTACTCCCATGATTTCAGCAACCTCAGGAACAGCCTTTCCTGCGCACTCACCACTCTCTATAGCCTTCTGGGCCTTCTGGATTTCCTTTGCTCTGCCTACATACTCAGGATCCTTTCTTGAAAGTGCGAACTCTGCAAGGCCAAGAGGGTTTGAACGATATGATGATGTCTCTCCTGAAGGAATGAGCTCATCTGTTGTAGTAACAGGATCATGAATTTCTGAAACCACCTTAAGGAGCATATTCTCAGGAAGCGCACTCATTGCCGGCCAGTCCTTGATGTTTGGTCCGAACTGGATTTCAACTGAAGGATCTGCCACTCCATGGCTGTCAAATACACGATTCTCATATATAGTCTTGTCAAAGAAATATTTAGGCTTTGTAAAGTTGACATCAATATCCGCTGCTGATGTAAGGAAGCCCTTGTTTGCTGCTGTTGCAGCGATTGAACGTGCATCCATGAGTGCCACTGAGCTGATCTGTCCGTTCTGTACCTTAGAACCCTCTCTGTTAGGGAAGTTTCTTGTTGAATGACGGATAGAGAATGCGTTGTTGGCCGGTGTATCCCCTGCACCAAAGCAAGGTCCGCAGAAAGCAGTCTTTACGATTGCACCTGTCTCAAGAAGCTTTGCTACAGCTCCGTTTTTCACAAGCTCCATGTATATTGGAGTAGATGCCGGGTAAACACTCAGTGTAAACTCGTCTGCTCCGATTGAATGTCCGTTTAATATGTCAGCCGCATCGCAGATATTCTCAAATCCACCGCCTGCACAGCCTGCGATGATTCCCTGGTCTACATACAGTTTTCCGTCTCTTACCTTACTCTTTAAATCAAGCTTCACCTTGCCGTCAAAGCTTACCTCAGCTCTCTTCTCACAGTCATCGAGAATATCCATGAGGTTTGCATTGAGCTCATCGATAGTGTAAGTATTGCTTGGGTGGAATGGCATAGCTATCATTGGGCGGATCTGGCTTAAATCAATCTCAATAAATCTGTCGTAGTAAGCCACCTCACCCGGATTAAGCTCCTTGTGGTCCTCAGCCCTACCGTGAATCTCAAAGAATTCCTTAACCTGGTCATCTGTTCTCCAGATAGAAGAAAGACATGTAGTCTCTGTTGTCATAACATCGACACCTATACGGAAGTCAACGCTCAGATTAGACACACCCGGTCCTACAAACTCCATAACTTTGTTCTTTACAAATCCGTTTCCGAATACCTCTCCGATAATTGCAAGTGCGACATCCTGTGGTCCAACGCCCTTGATTGGCTCTCCTGTCAGGTAAATGCCTACTACCTCAGGCATATCAATATCATATGTCTGTTCAAGAAGCTGCTTAACAAGCTCAGGTCCACCCTCGCCGACTGCCATAGTACCAAGTGCACCATAACGTGTATGTGAATCAGAACCAAGTATCATTTTTCCGCCGCCGGCAAGCATCTCTCGTGCAAACTGATGGATAACTGCCTGATGAGGTGGTACATAGATTCCACCGTACTTCTTTGCACATGTGAGACCAAACATGTGGTCATCCTCATTGATTGTTCCACCAACTGCACAAAGGCTGTTGTGACAGTTTGTAAGTACATACGGGATAGGGAATTTCTCAAGTCCTGAAGCTCGTGCTGTCTGGATGATACCTACAAATGTGATATCATGCGATGTAAGCTTATCAAACTTAATCTGAAGCTTGTCCATATTGCCGGATGTATTGTGCTCCTTTAAAATACCGTAAGCAATTGTCTCCTGCTTAGCTGTCTGTTTATCGATGTCCATGCCGGTCTTGCTTTTGACAGCTGCCTGAGCCTCTGGTCCATCAATTATTACTTCCTTACCGTTTAAAAGGTAAGCACCATTTTCATATAATTTCACTTATTCTACCTCCGTATGTGTATTTCAAAATTCTTTTATTTACTATTATATAATATTATAGGTAATTGTGGCAATAAATAAATCACCATCTACCTTAATTTCGAATTTTCCTCCCATCAAATGGGTCAGATTCTTTGCAATCGAAAGTCCAAGTCCACTTCCTTCAGTGGTTCTCGACCTCTCTCCCCTCACAAAACGCTCTGTCAGGTCTACATTTCCGTTGCTTACTATGTCAAGCTCGTTCTTAGACACATTCTTTATTGTAAAAACTGCCTTTGTATCTGCCTTTTCAAGCTCTACATACACTCTGGTATTTTCCAGTGCATATTTTGCGGCATTAGTATACAGATTTTCAATAGAGCGGTAAAGCTGACGCCCATCCGCATAGATAAATATCTGTTCTGATGGAATTTTTGTAACTATTGTCAGATTTCTCGACTCAAAGCGCTCATTGAATTCACCTCCGGTCTGGTATAAAAGCTCAACCAGATCAAGCTTTTGCATATTGAGCTTCACATTTCCCGAGGTAATCTTTGATGTCTCTACCAAATCCTCTGTAAGCTGCTTTAAGCGCTGTGACTTTTCCTCCAGCACATGTATATAGTATTTGGCATTTTCATTTTCCAGATTTTCCCTCTTAAGCAGGTCAACATAGTTGACTATTGAAGTCAGAGGTGTCTTTATATCGTGTGATACGTTTGTTATTAAGTCTGCCTTTAGTTTTTCATTTTTAAGGCTCTCATTTACCGAGCTCATAAGACCCTGGCGTATATGGTTGACAGCCTCCGCCACCTTTTTCTGCTGCCCATGAAACTCATTGACATTGAGTGTAGTGTCAAGCGCTCCTTCCGAGATAGCTTCAAGTGCCTCCTGTATGCGCATTATCTCTTTATTTTTTTGTGTGTGGATATCCTTTTTCTCAATAACTCTTTTCAAAAGCTCATAGCCCTTGTACATCAGGCTGTGTGTGTAAAGTATATTGCCTTTTATCTTCCTTACAATGCTCTGGTATAAAATAATAAAAGCCAGATCAAACAAAAAAGTAAATGTGCCGGCCGTCATAATGAGTGATGCATAGTCAAAATGCTGGTTTTTTACGCCTGAAATCACTTTTCCCATAAATACCATGAGCAGTGTAAATATCACCAGCATCACATCAGAGTATACCTTGTCAATCGGTAAATAGTATATTGTATAATCATCCTCTGATTTTCTGCCGGCCACGTTTGCCATATATGCCAGGCTCACAAAGCTGCCTACCAGGCCCGCCAGCGATATTAGTGTATATATATCAATATTTTCATGTGCATCGTGCCTGAATGCATAGCCTGTGGCAAACACTCCTGTTACCATAAGTATCATGCATAGCTGATGTAAGACTATGACCGCTGCTTTTTTTCCTATCGTATACTGCTTCATTTGTTGTCCTCTATCTTATAGCCTACTCCCCAGACCACCTTCAGATAGCGTGGCTCCTTAGGATTTATCTCTATTTTTTCCCTGATATGTCTTATGTGCACAGCAACTGTATTGTCGGCGCCTATCGCCTCCTCGTTCCATATACTCTCATATATTTCGTTTATTGAGTAGACCTTTCCCTTGTTTTTAAGGAGTAAAAGCAGGATATTGTACTCAATCGGTGTGAGCTTTACCTCCTCGCCATCCACAGTCACCTTTTTTAAATCATCATTTACCAAAAGGCCTCCGGCTTCATAAACCTTGTCTCCGGCTGCATCATTGCTTGACAGAGTGGTATATCTGCGAAGCTGTGACTTTACTCTTGCCACAAGCTCAAGCGGATTAAAAGGCTTTGTGACATAATCATCAGCTCCCACATTGAGGCCTAAAATCTTGTCAGCATCCTCTGTCTTTGCCGATAGAATGATTATCGGCACCCTGCTTTCCTTTCGTATCTGCAGAGTAGCTCTTATTCCGTCGAGCTTTGGCATCATGACATCTATTATCATGAGGTCTATTTTTTTATTCTTCATAATTTCAACTGCCTGTATGCCGTCATATGCCTTCTCCACGTTGTAGCCCTCCTGCATCAGGTAAATCTCAATTGCCTCAACTATTTCCTTGTCGTCATCACAAACTAATATTGTCATATTATCCTCCTTCTATGAATTTTGAACAGAAACCTTCTCCTGCCGTTAGTCAGCTATATTTTATCAGATTATCCACTTTGTTTTTCTTAAAATCTGCTTAATATTACCCACTTTTAAATATAAGCCAAAAAGCAGCCGTTCTGTTTTGAACTGCTGCTTTATATTACATATGTGTGTTTCATTTCCCTTTATTTCCGGTGATGCTCTGCCACATTCTGTGGATGCCGGCTGTGAGCTCCTTCCCTTCCATTGTATTGATAACAGGTGGATTGCCGGCTTTTCTGCTTATTGCCTTATAATCCCCATCAACAGACGATTTTGAGCCGGCATCCTTGGCTTCATCCTTATCATTGCTATGATTTAATCCGGCATCAGGTGTATCGTCTGCAAGCTTCACTTCACCCACTACACCATCTCCCAGGTCCTCGCCCTCAGCAAGTCCCAGTTTTCTGATATAATCCATATTTACCTTGATTTCAGTCTGTCTGTTTGCATAGATAGACTTCTCTTCCTTGTCAATAGTACGCTCCTCTACTGGCTTACCTTCATTTTTCTGACGTTCTATCTCCTTATTTCTGTCATCGATAATCTTAAGATACTTCTCCGTATCGGACAAATCCTGAAGCTGTCCCTTGAGCTCATACTGGTTAGTTTTAACTATCTTCTCCTGTTCTGCAATCTTATCCTTCATATTCTTGCACAGCTTTTCAAGTGACTCGTTGGTATCATTGATGATATCACGCACTCTTGAAAGCGCCTCATCCGTATAGATAACCGATGCTGCATACACATCCTCAGCCTTTCTGCTTGCATCCCAGACTATCTGATCCCCCTTCTTTCTGAACTCTCTCTCTGCGTGATTACGACTCTGCTCAGTAAGCTCATACTCATCCTGCATTGCATATATACACTTATTCAGCTCAGCAAGTAAATCTATCATTTGCTGCTTGTTTATGATCACCCTGCTCGGCTCCGGCTTATACGGCTCCGCCTTTGAGAGCATGATATGAATTTCTCTTAGTACCTTTTCTGTTTTATCGTTCGCATTCATTTTCTATTTCCTCGGATTTAAATTAACATTATAACTATTCAGGGTGTTTCTGAATACTCACCACTTACCCATATTTTATATGAAAATCCGCTTCTCGTAAATAGCCAAATGAATAATAATGATATGATGGTCAAAAGGTATTCTGCCCCTCATTTATAATTAAATCAATCCCGCTGCCGCATTTCTCAGCTCGTCTGCCGCATGCTTTATCTCGGCAGCCTGCTCTTCGCTCACATTTCCGGGCTTTGTCCTTGAAATAAGCTTCTTCACATATGAAAGTGACGATTTCACACTCTTTTTCTGTGCGCTGTCCATAGCCTTTCTTTTTTCCTTGTCAGCCATAACGTTTTCCACCTGTCGCACAAGCGTATCAGCCTCACTTCTTGCATCAATATAAGCCTTTCTCTGTCCATCTGTTGCCTCATACTCCTGTGCCTCGCGGATTGCCTGCTCAATCTCAGAATCAGACAAATTCGAGCTTGCGGTAATCGTAATCTCCTGATGCTTTCCTGTGCCCAGGTCCTTTGCAGAAACCTGCACAATGCCGTTTGCATCTATATCAAACGTCACCTCTATCTGCGGCACACCTGCCGGAGCCGGCTTGATGCCCTTTAGCCTGAAGTTTCCAATCAGCTTATTGTCCCTTGCAAACTGCCTCTCACCCTGCAGTACCTTTATATCCACAGAGGTCTGGAAGCTTCCTGCAGTTGTAAAAATCTGGCTGTATCTCGTAGGAATAGTCGTATTTCTGTCAATAATTTTGGTTGAGACACCACCAACTGTCTCAATTCCGAGTGAAAGCGGTGTGACATCCATCAGTATAATCTCTGCCGCACTACTGCCTGCGACAATTGCTCCACCGAGCTTGCCACCCTGTACTGCTGCACCGAGTGCCACGCACTCGTCAGGATTCAGGTTGTGTGAAGGCTCTTTTCCTGTAATTCTTCTGACCTCCTCAACAACAGCCGGCACACGTGTAGAGCCTCCTACCAACAGCACCATTCCAAGCTCTGCTGCGGAAATCCCCGCATCTGAAAGTGCCTGATTTACCGGAATGGCCGTTCTCTCCACCAGATCCTTTGTTATCTCATTAAACTCAGCCCTTGTGAGGTTCATCTCCATGTGGACCGGCTGTCCCTTTACAGTGGTGATAAACGGCAGGTTGATAGTGGTTGAGGATGAGGATGAAAGCACCTTTTTTGCCTTCTCAGCCTCCTCCCTGACACGCTGCATAGCAGTATTATCCTTTCTCAGATCCACATTCTGCTGTCTGTAAAACTCTGTAACAAGATAATTCGTGATTCTCTCATCAAAATCATCTCCACCCAGATGATTATCACCGGCTGTGGCAAGCACTTCTATCAGATTGTCCCCTATTTCGATAACAGACACATCGAAGGTTCCTCCTCCGAGGTCGTAGACAAGAATTTTCTGCTGCTGTCCGTGGTCCAGTCCGTATGCGAGTGCCGCAGAGGTTGGCTCATTTATGATTCGAAGCACATTAAGCCCAGCAATCTTTCCTGCATCCTTAGTTGCCTGCCTCTGCGCATCCGAAAAATATGCAGGAACTGTGATTACAGCATCTGTCACTGCCTCACCAATATAGTCCTCTGCATCCTTTTTCAGCTTTCTGAGAATCATAGAAGAAATCTCAGGAGCTGAATACAGCTTTCCATCCACCTTTGCCCTGAAATCGCTTCCCATCTGTCTCTTTATTGAGAAAAATGTTCTATCCACATTGACTGCTGCCTGCCTCTTTGCAGCCTCTCCAACCAGTCGCTCTCCATTTTTTGTAAAAGCCACTACAGACGGAGTTGTTCTCTGACCCTCGCTGTTAGTTATGACTACCGGCTGATTGTTCTCCAATACTGCCACACAGCTGTTTGTTGTTCCTAAATCTATACCTATAACCTTGCCCATTTTATGCCTCACTGTTTACTAATGTTTATTTTCTGAATAGTTACATCTTAATAATACTTTATGCTTCGAAAATTCACTCGTCAAGGCATGAGGCTGTTATTTCAGAGAATGTTTATACTTTTAATTTTTAATACACAACATAACAACAAAGGCACCGCCGAAGCAGTGCCTTTGTTGATTAGTTTATAGGTTGGATTAAAAAATGATAATTGAGGATTGCTTATTCACTTACTTTCTTTTTGAGTAATCCGAGTAATCCACATGCAATGAAAGATCCGATTACTAATGCAACAAGATACATTAACGGATTTCCGATTGTAGGTACTACGAAGATTCCTCCGTGAGGTGCCATGAGTGTACATCCAAATGCCATTGAAAGTCCACCTGCCACTGCTGAACCAACTGCACATGCCGGAAGGACATGAAGCGGATCAGATGCTGCGAATGGGATTGCACCCTCTGTGATAAATGATAATCCCATGATAAAGTTCGTAGGTCCTGCCTTTCTCTCCTCTGCTGTGAACTTGTTCTTGAAGAAGATTGTTGCAAGAGCGATTGCGAGTGGTGGAACCATACCACCAATCATAACTGCTGCCATGATATTGTAGTTTCCGGCAGCGATTGAAGCTGTACCAAATACATAAGCGGCTTTGTTTACAGGGCCACCCATATCTATTGCCATCATTCCTCCGAGAAGTACTCCGAGAACTACTGCGCTTGCACCGTTAAGTCCATTAAGACCGTTGTTGATAGCTGTATTTAAAGCTCCGATTGGAGGCTCAACTACAAACTGCATTATAACGCCTATGAGGAATATACCAAGCAGCGGATAAAGAAGAACCGGCTTCACACCATCAAGACTCTCAGGAAGCCTAGAGAATATCTTCTTTAAGAGATTTACAATATATCCTGCAACGAAACCTGCAACCAGTGCTCCAAGGAAGCCTGATGTACCGTTTGCTGCGATTGAACCGCCTACGAAACCAACTGCAAGACCCGGACGGTCAGCAATACTCATAGCGATAAAGCCTGCAAGGATAGGAAGCATAAATCCAAATGCTGTTCCACCGATTCCCTTAAACAATGCTGCGCCCTGTGTAATAGTACCGAAATTTGCTCTCTGGTCAGCCGGCAGTGAATTAAGGTCAACACTGAATCCATCGATAAGGAACGCGATTGCGATAAGGATACCACCACCAACTACGAACGGAAGCATATGTGAAACACCGTTCATCAGATGCTTGTAAATCTGATGTCCAATGCTCTCCTTTCCACCAATAGATGAATGTGAAGCCTCTTTTTTACCTGATGCCTTAAATACAGGAGCATCACCGGCAGCAATTCTCTTTACGAGCTCCTCTGTCTTATTTATTCCGTCAGAAACCTGACACTCAATAACCTTCTTTCCGTCAAAACGGTCTGTAGGCACATTTGTATCACATGCAACGATAACACCGGTAGCCTTTGCAATCTCATCATCTGTGAGTACATTTTTAGCTCCGGCTGAGCCTCTTGTCTCAACCTTTACCTGATATCCCAGCTCCTTGACCTTTTTCTCAATAGCCTCAGCAGCCATATAAGTATGGGCAATTCCTGTAGGACAGGCTGTAACTGCAACGATAAATACATCGTCCTTCTTCACCTCAACAGGTTCCTTTGCCTCCTTTGCAGCCTCCTTCTCATCCTTTGCCTTTTCAGCACTGTCGATGATATTTAAAAACTCATCAACTGAACCGGCATTGATAAGAGAATTTGTAAACTGCTCGTCCATCAGCATAACAGAGAGCTTGCTAAGCACCTGAAGATGCACATTATCCTCTGTGTTTGGTGCAGCGATAAGGAAAATAATCTTTGCAGGTGTACCATCGAGTGATTCAAAGTCAACCCCATCTTTTACAACCATTGCCGCAAGACCTGCTTTAGTAACAGCATCAGACTTGCAATGAGGAATTGCTATACCCATTCCAATTCCTGTTGTGCCTTCCTCCTCTCTTGCAAAAACACCCTTTCGATACTTCTCCACATCGGCTATTTTGCCACTTTTTGCCATCAAATCAATACACTGATTCAATGCTTCGGTTTTTCCGGCAGGCGTACCATTCAAATTGATACTCTCAGCTGCCAACAAATCCCTGATTGTCATACATCATTCCTCCTAATAGAATATATTAATTATTTATATCAACCTTTTTGATACCGTTTGTTTAATTGGAAGCACTGTCCCATTTATCAATAAGTGCTTCAACCTCAGGCTTTGTAGCAAGCTCCTCAGAAAATGCACTTGCACTTCCTGTACATACTCCATAAATAAATGCCTGCTTATAATCATTTGATTTGAGGTATCCGTAAACAAATCCGGCTACCATCGAATCACCTGCGCCTACAGAGTTTTTGAGCTTTCCCTTAGGAGCCTGTGCCTTAAATTCCTGTCCATCCTCGGTCACAAGCACTGCTCCGTCACCTGCCATAGAAACAAGCACGTTTCTTGCGCCCTGCTCCTGAAGCTTCTTTGCATATTTTATCACATCGTCCTTGTCTGTAATCTCAACCCCGAATATCTCACCGAGCTCATGATTGTTTGGCTTTATGAGGAATGGCTTATATGCAAGTACATTTGTGAGCAGATTTCTTGTCGCATCAACCACTATATTTATTCCGCGACCCTCAAGATGCTTCATGATATCCATATACATTGATGAAGGCATCACATCAGGAATACTTCCTGCGAGAACAAGCACATCAGACTCCTTTAAGCAGTCAAGCTTCTCATAGAGTTTTTTAATATTGTCCTCAGTGATTGCAGGACCCTGACCATTAATCTCGGATTCCTCATTTGAGCGAAGCTTCACGTTGATACGTGAAATACCATCCTCCACCTCTATAAAATCAGTATCGACACCTTTTTCTCCTAGAAGTCTTTTAATCTCATTACCTGTAAAGCCTGCTGTAAAACCAAGTGAAGTATTACTCATTCCAAGATTCTTAAGAACCATGGAAACATTGATGCCCTTACCACCTGCAAAAATCTTCTCTCCAGTCGTTCTATTGACCACTCCTGTCTTAAAATCTGTTACATCAACTATATAATCTAGTGATGGATTAAAAGTAACTGTATAAATCATGTTAGACCTCCTTAATATTTTTGTATTTCTTATAGTTGTCATTACTTAGTGCATTTGTAATAATTACAGCATCTTTAAAATCAGCAAACTTGATACTTGATACCTGTGAAAACTTACTGTCATCCGCAAGAATGTATTTCTCCTTGCTATTCTCCATGGATTTCTTTTTAATCATGGCCTCCTTTATCTCCGGAGTCGTAAATCCATTCTTCACAGTAATTCCGTTGGTTCCCCAGAAGCCCTTCGTAAAATTGTATTTATCGAGCGTCACAACGGCCTCATCTCCGACAATAGCCTCAGTAGTAGACTTAAACTCGCCACCCAGAATATATACTGTATATCCCCTATCGGAAATTCTCTTGGCATTAGTCAGAGAGTTTGTAACAAAAACCACATTCTTTGCAGTAATATAATCAATCATGACTGCCGTTGTAGTACCGGCATCTATATAAACAAAATCATTATCCACAATAAGTGATGCCGCATATCTGGCAATCTGTTCCTTTTCGCTGCGATTCTGCTTAAGCCTGTTGATAACCTTCTCATCCTGAGTATGGATATTCGTATTATTTGCAATCGCACCACCATGTACCTTGGTGAGATACCCCTTCTTGTCCATTGCAACCAAATCACGCCTGATTGTTGACTCGGATGTATCAAGCTCATCCATAAGCTGCTGAACAGTCACACTTCCCATCGAATCTAATATATCGAGTATTTTTTTGCATCTATCTTCCGCCAGCATCTAATCCCCCCTGTTTATCAAACTATTAAAAGACTTATTTTATAAGCCATTTATTTAATGCTCATTTTCAAATTACTGTATTAAACATTTCAACATTCATTTAACTTGTAGTATAATTATATTTTCATAATCCGTCATTGTCAATCATAATCAGTCATTTATATTCACAAATAATCACACTAAAAATTGTTAAAAATATATAAAGCAAGTTTTAAAATTGTGCAATATATGCAAATGCAGTATTCATTTTTGTGTAGAATATACTATATATATCATTAATACTTGTCTAATTACTATTTTTAGTATCTTTTCTATTACTAATTTATAATTAATATTAATAGTTCAAATTGACTAATTTAGATATTGCATCAATCTATCTTTGACTGATTTTGACTGTTTCATTTCTAAATATATTGTAATTCATAAATCATCATGCTAGAATATCTTCATTAAGGTACATATATTGTGATCTCGGTGCATATTTTATGATTTGAATATTTTTGATTTAATTATATTTTATGATTTAAGTTGATATTTTGTAATTTAGCTGAATTTGTAATAATTTATATATCTTCACAGCTACAGTACCTTATTAAAAAAGGAGGAATTCATATGAAACAGCTTAATTGGGCCACACTCGGCTGCGGCGTAATAGCTAATGAGCTCGCACAGGCTCTCTCAAAGGAAGGGCGCACTCTTTATTCAGTTGCCAACAGGACTCATGAAAAGGCTCAAGCTTTTGCACAAAAATATGGCATTTCAAAGGTATATGACAACATTGATGACGTCTTTTATGATCCTGATGTGGATATCATTTACATCTCCACTCCACACAATACTCACATTAATTATTTAAGAAAAGCCCTTTCTAATGGAAGGCATGTACTCTGTGAGAAATCTATCACATTAAATATTACAGAGCTCGATGAGGCAATCTCATTGGCCAAAGCAAATAACGTAATTCTTGCTGAAGCCATGACTATATATCATATGCCTGTTTATAAAAAGTTAAATAAAATAATTTCAAGTGGACAACTCGGCAGACTCAATTTAATTCAGGTCAATTTTGGAAGCTACAAAGATTACAATATGACAAATAGGTTTTTCAGCCGTAAGCTTGCAGGAGGAGCACTGCTTGATATTGGTGTTTACTCACTTTCTCTCATCCGCTGGTTCTTCAAGGAAACACCGTCGCATGTATTGTCACAGGTTAGATATGCTCCGACCGGTGTTGATGAACAGGTAGGCATTCTGCTTATGAATGATGCTGCCGAGATGGCAACAGTCACATTATCTCTACATTCCAAACAGCCAAAACGCGCTACACTATCTTTTGACAAAGCATATGTAGAAATCTTTGAGTATCCAAGAGGAATGCAGGCAACTATTACATACACAGAGAATGGTCATAAAGAAGTAATTGATGCAGGTGATACATCAGATGCACTTTATTACGAAGTATGTGATATGGAAAAAGCCATAAACTCTGCATCATCCGATGAAATAGAAAACCTCATTCACAGTCAGTATACATATGATGTTATGAAAATCATGTCTGATATAAGAACCGAATGGGGTATGAAATATCCTGAAGAGGAATAATAATACTACTACAACTATTCAAAAAAGGATAAGAGTTGTTAAAAAAGAGAAATATAATTCTGTTTATCAGACTTATATTTCTCTTTATTAATTTAGTGTAGCATTCTGAAAAGTAATGTAGAAAATTTAAAAATAATGAAATCTTTGCAATATATATTACGAATATTACATAAAATTCACAATATATTTTATTTACAAATTATATAAAAGAAAGACCACATCATAAACTGATGTAGTCCTTTTGAGAGAGGTGACAGCCGGATTTGAACCGGCGATGACGGTGTTGCAGACCGGGGCCTTACCACTTGGCTATGTCACCATATATTATACTAAAAAACTCCCCGAGTAGGGCTCGAACCTACAACAACTCGGTTAACAGCCGAGTG
>OGOI01000802.1_pt1 | contig 23476 bp, 16 predicted proteins | sample 1552631 | NCBI WGS metagenome assembly OGOI01 (sample SAMEA2580204, study PRJEB22360) | human gut metagenome | biome: human gut; feature: human-associated habitat; material: faeces | place: Denmark | collected 2008/2010 | reverse complement strand
TTTTTTCAAAAAAACTTATTTTTGTGTATTTTCCGCTTTTTTTCCGAAGTGTACTATTCTTCTATTTCACGTTCGTCATTGGCAACTCTTTCAATATGCATTGCCAGATATCCTGTCTCTACTTCTTCCAGCTTTACTCCCAGACTCGTACCTACCTGGTCGCAGATGACTTGTGCCATCCCAAAAGATTCCGGGAATTTCACTTCCATATAGTCGTTCATATTCACCTTCAGCTTCTCACCGCTCAAGGCTCTTGCCACCATATAACGGATATGATTCATCAGACGGTTGTAAGATAATGATGCAATATCGATTGGTTTTCCGATTGCTTCTTCTACCATACTGATGCATTCCCTGACAGATCTTGTCATCTGCATTGCCTGTGATACTTTCTCGTCTTCTATTGCCGAATGGATATGAAGTGCCACATATCCGATCTCGTCGTCTTCTATATCGATCTGAAACTGCTTTTTCAAAAGAGGCCGGATACTTTCCGCCACCTTGAATTCCATATGGAATAACACACGGATGTCTTCTGTGAGCGGATTACTGATCTGCTCATGATTCTGAATACGTTTTACTGCAAATGCAATATGGTCTGCAAGTGGGAATAGTACCATACGGTCAATCTTCCCAAATACCTTTTCAGCCTCGCCGAGCACAGCATTCGTCAGTTCCAGAAATTCCGGTGCGATAGACTTTACGATTTCTTTTGCCCCGCCCCGCTCTTTATATTTTTGGAGAGAATATAAACGGTCTTCTGGTCTTACTTCGATTCTTTCTGCAACTTTTCTGCCGAATCCTACTCCCTTTCCCATGATCAGGACTTCTTTATGCTTGTCCTGATGGATGGCTATTACGGTATTATGATTTAAAACTTTCTCTATCCTGTACATCATATCCCCACTTGTATCTCCACATTACATTCTTTTACGCTTCGTAGATATCAATTGCGAAAAGCTCATCTCCTGCCTTGATCTCTCCTTCATTCAGAAGGCGGATCTTCTGGTTATCTTCAAGTTCTGTACAGAGAACCGGTGATGCTACCGATGGTGCATTTGCTTTCAGGTAATCCAGATCCAGCTTCAGCATCGGATCTCCCTTCTTCACCGTCTGTCCGTTCTCAACGAAGCATTCGAATCCTTTTCCGTCCAGTTTTACGGTATCAATGCCGACATGGATCAGAAGGCTCACTCCGGACTCTGTCATGAATCCGATCGCATGCTTGGTATCGAATACGAAGCATACTTCTCCATCTTCCGGTGCTCTTACGATCGCATCTTCCGGTGTTACAACAGCACCGTCACCCATCATACGTCCGGCAAATGCTTCGTCCGGCGTTGTGGAAAGGTCTGCCGCAACTCCTGTGATCGGACTTGAGATCACGATTGTATCTACAATTTTCTTTTCTTCTGCTTTGGTTTCTATTTTATCATCTTCTGATATGTTCTGACCAGTACTTTCTGCGTCTTTCTGAGGCTCATACAGCTCTTTTGGTGCATGTTCCAGATAGTCTTCCAGGTTCGCCTTAATAACCGTCACACCCGGTCCGTAAATGATCTGTACACCCTGTCCGCGATGGACCACGCCGGATGCACCTGTTGCTTTCAAAATTCCGTCATTTACCAGATCTGCATTGCTTACCGTACAACGAAGTCTTGTCGCACAGCAGTCTACGTCTTCGATATTTGCAGAGCCTCCAAGTCCTCTTGTAATTTCCGCACTAAGCGAATCTTCGGAAGTTCCTTCTGTACCTGCTTCTGTATTTCCTGCTTTTTTGGCATTGACATCTGCTTTTGTATAAAGTTTTGTCTCTGCATCATCATCTTCACGACCCGGTGTCTTAAGATCTAACTTCTTGATCAGGAATGAGAAGATAAAGTAATACAGGAAGGAATAGATAATTCCTACCGGAATGATTCTGATCCAGCTTGTCTTCGCATTTCCCTGAAGGATACCGAATAACAGAAGATCTAAGAATCCGCCGGAGAATGTCAGTCCTACTGCAATATTCAGGATATGTGCAATCATGTATGCACTACCTGCAAGTACAACCTGTACTGCGAACAGAACCGGTGCCACAAACAGGAACGAGAACTCCAGAGGCTCTGTGATACCTGTTAACATACATGTCAGTGCTGCGGAAAGAAGCAGTCCGCCTGCCGCTTTTTTCTTTTCTGGTTTTGCCGTACGGTACATAGCAAGTGCCGCTCCCGGAAGTCCAAATATCATGAAGATGAACTCACCGGAGAAATATCTTGTCGCATCCGCGCTGAAATGTGTAATATTGGCAGAATCGGCAAGCTGTGCGAAAAAGATATTCTGACCACCCTGGATCAGTTTTCCGCCAACTTCCATCGTTCCGCCGACAGCGGTCTGCCAGAACGGAAGGTAGAACACATGATGCAGTCCGTACGGCACGCACGTTTTACAATACCGAAAATCAGTGTTCCGAAATATCCGGTTCCTGTTACCAGACCGCCCAGTGCATAGATACCGTTCTGCACAACCGGCCATACGAAATACATTGCGATTCCGACGAACATATAAGTAATTGTTGAGATAATCGGTACGAATCTTGAACCGCCAAAGAATGATAATGCATTTGGCAGTACAATCTTGTGGAAACGGTTATGAAGTGCCGCAACTCCAAGTCCTACAATAATACCGCCGAACACACCCATCTGCAGTGTATTAATTCCACACACAGAAGCGATCGTTCCTTCAAGGACATTCTTGGAAATGGTTCCGTCAGCTGCGATCTTCCCGCTGATTTCCAGCATACTGTTAACGGAAATATGCATAACAAAGTATGCGATCAATGCTGATAATGCTGCAACTTCTTTTTCCTTCTTTGCCATTCCGATGGCTACACCAACGGCAAAAATCAGTGGAAGGTTATCGAAGATCGCACTTCCAACCTTGTTCATAATAATCAGCAGCGAATGAAGGATTGTTCCCTCTCCCAGGATTCCCTGCAGTCCATAAGTTGCAATGGTTGTGGCATTGGTAAATGAGCTGCCAAGACCGAGAAGCAATCCTGCTACCGGGAGGATTGCGATCGGGAGCATGAAGCTGCGCCCTACTCTTTGCAATACGCCAAAGATTTTGTCTTTCATATTTTTCTCCTTTTCTTTGTACGTGTATCTATGCATAGTCTTTCCTTTTTATCAACTTATTAACACAAAAAAGGCACTAACTCTGCATAAATACATTTAATAATTTACACATAGTTAATGCCTCGTTCATCGTTTACTAACAAGTAACATACTATATTTGTATAATACTCTTTTTTCCATTTCCTGTCAAGATTAACTTCTACAATTTTCTCACGGAATTACCATCATTTATTCTCACCGGAAAACGGTATGCATAATTTTTTGTCTGCCAGTCTTCATCATCCATCATACGCAACAGATGATTCCCTGTAATATATCCCAGCTTGTTTTTCGGATGTATGGCGGACAGTACTTTAACATCTGTATTATCCATCAGCTCCGCATCATCAAAAGATACTACAGACAGATCTTCCGGAACGCGTACCCCTCTCTCATCCAGAAATTCCAAATACACTCTCGCCACTTCATCATTATAGATCAGCATTGCTGTACACTCTCTGGTGTGGCGGTAAATATGAGTAAGTCCTTTCTTGCTAAACTTGTCTTCCATCTCTCTGGTAGAATACCATCTGATGCAGTCATCGTCATATTTAAGTCCATGATCCGACAGACATTGGATGAACCCCTTATAGCGTGCAATCCCCTGCATATCGTCATATTTCAGGATCCCTCCGATCTTCCTGTGTCCGCATTCGATCAGCGTCTTTGTCAGTTCATAGGCCGATCTGGTGTCCGACATCTCCACACTGTCAAAAGACATATTTTCATAATGATTGTGTATAAAGATTGTCGGTATATTCCGCTTCTTAATTTCTTCAAACAGACGCAGATTCGGATTTGGAAATGCAGAACGTGAACCTTCAATGATCAGACCTGAGACGTTATTCTTCAGCATACTCTCGAGATAAACCGCTTCATCGTTCAGACGGTTCTTGGTAACTGCCACATCGATACGATACCCCTTTTCACTCAGGGAAGCTTCTATGCCGTCATACACCTCTGGGAAGAGATATTCCGAATAATAGCTAAGCAGCAGTCCTACTCTCGGCCGGTCATCATCTATCGTCTGTCCTTCATAAGACACATATGTTCCACTCCCCCTCACCCGGGTAATCAGCCCTTCTTCTTCCAGCTGCTGCAAAGCCGTTCTTACTGTCTGCCTTGAATATCCAAACTTTTTCTGCAAGCTCGGCTCTGATGGAAATTTATCCATATTCTTGATCACACCGCTGGTAATCAGGGTATGTGCCCAGTTATATAATTTTTGATATTTCAGGCCTTCCTGATTCGTATTCTTCATAAATGCTCCATATACCAATTACGGGCAAAAACATCAAAGAATGCCTTTGCCCGTAATGAATAAATAATTTTATTATTTGATAACTGTAAGTGATTCACGGTCTGCGAATACTGCTACGAAGATCAGGAATACAACTCCCTGGATCAACTGCATCATCTGTGTTGAGAATCCCATCATTGTCAATCCACTGTTCAGTACGACGTAAAGAAGAGATCCAACAACGATATTTTCAAATCTTACCTTTGCTCCACCAGAAATAGGCATACCACCTAATACCAGAGCGATCAGAATCTGTGTCTCTAACTGGTTACCACCGGAAGATGTAACAGATCCGACCTTGATAACGTTGATAAATGCTGCAAATCCTGTCAGTGCACCTGCCAGTACATACATGAGGAATTTCATTCTGTCTGTGCGGATTCCTGAGAACATTGCTGCTTTTTCACCGGCTCCGATCGCTTTTAAATATGTTCCGAATTTTGTATAACGGAATGCGATAAATCCAATAACCAGAACAACTACTGTACAAGCCACTTTGAATCCTGTACTGTCATAATTGATCAATGTTGCAGAACCGGAAACAGGTGCATTCGTTGTCATATATTTGATAAATCCACGGAATAAGAACATGGTACAAATTGTAACAATGAATGATTTGATCTTACGGTATACGTAGAAGTATCCATTGAGTGCTCCGATAGCTGCTCCGGCTACGATACCACCAAGAATTGCTACTGCAATTCCATATTTAGAAAGAATACATACAACAATCGAAGCAATTCCAAGGATAGATCCCTGAGAAAAGTCCAGGCCGCCCATTGTCATAATAAAGAACACGCCCATAGCTGCAATCATTGTAACATATACCTGCGAAAATGCCAGTGACATGTTTCCCATCATACGGAAATCTGTCAGGACATTGAACAGCAGGAAAATAACAACCAATCCTACGATTGGCAGGAGCGCACGAACCATCGCCATCTTAGACGCTTTCTTAAGCTGCTGCTCCTTATCGTTTGTTTTTGCACTTACTTGACTTCCCATAGTTGCCTCCTTATACCATCATCGAAATCAGACCATTTTCATCCAGGTTCTGATTACGTTCAAGTTCTCCACTGATTTTTCCATCTTTCATAATAATGATACGATCACTCATACCAATCAGCTCCATCAACTCTTCTGAGATCATGATGATGGATTTACCGTTCTTTCTCATCTGGTTCATCAACTGATAGATGTCCTGTTTTACCTTAATATCGATTCCTCGGGTAGGACTGTCCAGAACAACGATATCAGAATCTTTTCCGATCCATCTTGCAAGAACAACTTTCTGTTTGTTACCACCGGACAGATTTGAAACGAACTGGTTTACATCATTCATCTTTACAGACATCTGTTTTGCATATTTATCGGCAAACTCTCTACGTTTCTTATCGCTTAATATATGTGCTTTATTAGCAAGTTCATCTAATGATGGTAAGCAGATATTGTCACCGATACTCTGATTCAGCACAACCGACTCATTGTCACGGTCTTTGGATGTATAAGCAATGCTGTGCTTAATTGCTGTAGGAATATCGTTGATGTGTGTTCCGTCAGCCAGAACAACTTCACCTTCTCTGTCATAAGATGCACCGAAGATTGCTTTACCGATCTCATGCATACCTGATTCTGACAGACCACCGAATCCAAGGATCTCTCCTTTGTGTAAATCAAAACTGATATCCTCGATCAGTCCTGGAACTGTAACATTCTTTACGGATAATACAACTTCATCTGATACTTTTTCACCATAGTCTGAACGATAGTAATCACCTGTTACCTCACGTCCAACCATCAGCTTCTTCAGATCATCTTCGTTCACATCTGCACTCTTAACCGTATCGATATATACACCATCCCGGAGGATTGTGATTGTATCGGATTTGTCAAGAATTTCCGGAAGGTCATGGGAAATAAAGATAACCGTATTTCCATTGTCACGGACACGATTCATCTGTTTGTACAGTTCTTCACGTCCTTCCTGCGAAAGAGCAGTTGTCGTCTCATCGACAACGACAATCTTAGGATTAAAATATGTAGCTTTTACGATCTCAACCAGTTTACGGTCTTCGAAATTATAATCATCAATCATATCTCCTGCTTTGATCTTATCAAATCCATAGGATTGTAAAAGCTCATTTGCTTTTTTGTTCATTGCTGCGGTATTCTTGATCCCCAGATGAACGAACTGATCTTCATGTCCAAGGAAGATATTCTCTGCTACCGTCAGTCCGGAAAGAGTTCCAAGTTCCTGTACGATGATAGAAATACCTTCTTCATTTGCTTCTACCTGGTTCTTCGGATGAACTTCTTTTCCATCCAGAATGAACTGTCCACTTTCCAGTGTATAGATTCCGGTCAACATATTTGTCATTGTTGATTTACCGGATCCATTTTCACCGATCAGTGCGTGAACCTCACCTTTATTGATATTAAATGACACATCTTTCAACGCCTTCGTGATACCGAAGTTTTTAGAAACATGTTTTACCTGTAATCTCACTTCACTCATTGCTGTCTTCCTCCTTCTATTACTTGACAATCTCGCCTTTTGTAACCTTTGTTGTCAGAGTAACGATAATCAGCAGTGCAAATCCTGTAATAACGTCCTGGATCGCTGTAGGAGCACCAAGTGCGATGAAACCGAAGAAAATAATATTGATTACGAATTCACCGATGATAATAGCCTGCAGCGGCATACCATATTTCTTAAATGCCAGACCGAAGAAACATCCCATAGTCGGTACGAAGTTTCGGCTCATAGATGCCATACCGGTAACCGCTACCATTGAAGAACCATAACTGATTGTCAGAATTGCCATTACTCCAAGGAACGCACCACTTAAGATGAATGCAAGTACCTTGTATTTATTAACATTAATACCCATGTTCTTAGCAACGAACTCGTCACTTCCGATCGCATAAGTATAAGTTCCGATTTTAGTGTAGTTTAAGAATATGTAAGCAACAACGCATGCTACCAATGCAAGGATAATATCCCAAGGCATACGTCCGAATGCTCTTAAGTGTGCCGGAAGTGTCTGTTCCACACCACCTGCCATGTAGTTTGCTAACGACTCATAGATGAGCGCCAGACCTGTTGTAACAATCATAGATGGAATTCTTAATTTTACATAGAAGATTCCGTTTAATAAACCAACGATAGTGCCTGTAAGAATACCTCCGACGATCAGTCCGAAATATCCTAAGTTGAATTTTGTTGCCAATACGCAACCAACGATTGCGGAAAGCATGATGTTTGCACCAATAGAGAAATCGAACATTCCCATTACCATTACGAAATAGAAACCAACCGCACCTACAGTGGCAATCAGACTGGCCTGAAAGTAATTGAGCATATTGGAAAATGAGCCGAAGTTATGTGGTGTCAATATTTTAAAGATTGCCCAGGAAACAATTACAAGACCGATCAGGATTACATATCCCATTGTCTTTCCTGAGATTTTTTTAGTAGTGCCCATATTATCTACCTCTTCTTAATCATCTTTTTAAAAGGGAAGGTGGCATCGCCTTTCTTGCGACGTCACCCTCCCCAAATCATTTTCTGTTATCTTGTGTCCGTCTTATTTAGCGGCACGACTCTCTGCATCAGCGATAGATACGCTTGCTGCAGTAGCTTTCAGCTCTTTCAGACTTTCTTTAGACATAGCTACTAATTCATCGTCTGTGTATGGAAGCTGATCTACGAAATATTTTTCATATGCTGCATAGTCTTCTGCTGATGATACATACAAGTATGGGAATGGAACATCTTCGAATTTACCAGCGAAGTCTTTGTAGTTACCTTTGACTGCATTGTAAACCATCATGAATGCGATCAGTGGGTCACAGAAGTGTCCACCGGATTCACCGGCCATTGATCCGTTCTGAAGTCTTTCTCCAAGGTCTGGAAGGAAGTCTGTAGAAACGATATCGATGTCCTGAGTCTTTCCTGCTCGTTCAACTGCTGCGATTGCTCCCTGAAGTGGATCTCCACCACCACCAGCTGGGATCAATGCATCAAGCTTAGGATCTGCTGCCATTAAAGCTTCAGCGGCTTTTGATCCACCTTCTGAAGTTGTACCAGCGTACTGTGGCTCAGAAATTTTTGCTTTGTCGTCTGGGTTTTCTTTGTTCCATTTTTCAACTCCGGCTTTGTAACCTTCCCATCTTCCGAGCCATGTAGCATCTCCCTGCTCCCAGCCGATCAGACCGATGTTACGATCACCTTTGTCAAGAAGAATCTTAACAAGTTCTTCACCGTTTGCAGGTTCATCTTCATGAACTGCTCCGATGTAGTAAGCGGAATCTTTTGCTGCTTTGTAGATATCTGCACTGTTTTCTTTGCTGATTACACGGAAGAACTGTGCAAGATATACTTTATTATCATTACATGTCTTGATTGCTGATGTCATCTCTGTATCAGATGAGTTACAGATGATGATTCCCTGGCATCCTGCTGCTGCTAACTGCTCTACAGAAGCTGTAACTTTCTCAGACACATGTCCCTGGTCAACATACTGTACTTCTACATCCAGTGCTTTAGCTGCTGCATCCAGCATCTTCTTACACTGTGATCCAAGAACGTCTGTTGAAGACCAGATAGAAACTCCGATTTTAACCTTTCCTGATTTACTGCTCTTGCTGCTCTTGTCACCAGAACCTCCACCGTTTCCGCATGCAGCAAGTCCGACTACCATTGTTGCTGCCAAAAGAGCTGCTGTTACTTTTTTGAGAACTCTCTTCATAATGTTTCCTCCGTTTTCTGTATTTATTTGATGGTTAGATTATATACTTAACTTGTATCGTTTTGCAATAAAATACAACCATTTTCTTCAACAAAGTTGTACTGTCTCGTAGCACTTTTCATGGTGTTTTCATCTGTCAAAACCGGTTTTTGTGCGTTTTGACAATCTTGATTGCAATAATTATTAACAAAAAATGAATTTTTTGTGCATTTTTCTTTATTTCTTTCGTACTTTCTTTATAGTACAATACAACTTTTGTTTTGTACTTACTTGTATTGTTTTTACAAAACAGTAACTTAAGTTGTATTTAATCTTATATCTCTACTGCTTTCTTCATCTCTGTAATATATTCTTTCAGGTATGCAATACGGTAAACATCATCACAAGCATGATCTTTTTTCAAGATATCAACTGCTCCTAAACCATTTTCTACTATAAATAATGGTACTTCATAATGTTCATATAATGTAACCAGCGCATAACACAATCCTACCGGGTCAATCTGCCAGCCCAGTCTTTTCCTCCATCCATACCAAAAACTTATATTTGCAATGCATAATTGCTATTTTACGCATACTTTTCATTATGGTATTCTACAGATGGTTAAAAAAATAACACAAAAATTATTTTTAAGAAAGAGGTATGAATATGGAAGACACAAAAACATGTCTTGAGAAACAGCCGTTATCCCAGGAAATGCTTGAAAAGATGAATGCTTACTGGCGTGCTGCCAACTATCTGTCAGCCGGTCAGTTATATCTTCTTGACAATCCATTATTAAAAAAACCACTTGCAATGGATCAGATCAAGAAAAAAATCGTTGGTCACTGGGGAACTGTCCCAGGACAGAACTTTATCTATGTACACTGCAACCGTGAAATCAAACGTTATGATCTGGATATGATCTTATTATCAGGTCCTGGACATGGCGGAAACTTCTTAATTGCCAATACATATCTGGAAGGTTCTTACAGCGAAGTATATCCGAACATCAGCCAGGATGAAGAAGGTATGAAGAAGATGTTCAAGCAGTTCTCATTCCCATGTGGAGTTCCGAGTCACTGTGCACCAGAGACACCAGGATCTATCAACGAAGGTGGAGAGCTTGGATACTCTATCGCTCATGCATTCGGTGCTGTATTCGACAACCCGGATCTGATCGCAACTGTTGTTGTTGGTGACGGTGAAGCTGAGACCGGACCGTTAGCTACTTCATGGCAGTCTAACAAGTTCCTGAACCCAGTTACAGACGGTGCTGTACTTCCAATTCTTCATTTAAATGGATATAAGATCAGTAACCCTACTATCTTCTCTCGTATTTCCCACGAGGAAGTTGAGAACTTCTTCAAAGGATGTGGATGGAAACCTTACTTCGTAGAAGGCGATGATCCGATGACCATGCACAAGAAGATGGCAGAGACAATGGATACTGTTATCGAAGAGATCAAGGCAATCCAGAAAAATGCACGTGAGAACAACGATCCGGAACGTCCGATGTGGCCAATGATCGTTCTGCGTACACCAAAGGGATGGACTGGACCAAAGGTTGTAGATGGACAGCAGATTGAAGGATCTTTCCGTGCACATCAGGTGCCACTTACAATGGAAAGTCCAGAACATCTGGAACTCTTAAAAGAGTGGCTGGAAAGCTATCATCCGGAAGAACTCTTCGATGAAAACGGACACCTGATCCCAGAACTTGCAGAACTTGCACCTAAGGGAGATGCCCGTCTCGGAGCTAACCCACATGCAAATGGTGGACTGTTACTCAAAGACTTAAGACTTCCTGATTTCCGTTCTTATGGAATCGAAGTTGAACCAGGTAAGACAAAGGCTCAGGATATGATCGAACTTGGCGGATATATCCGTGACATCTTCGAATTAAACGAAGAGAACAAGAACTTCCGTATCTTCGGACCTGACGAAAGTATGTCTAACCGTTTATACAAAGTATTTGAAACACAGAACCGTGACTGGAATGCCGGACTTCTTGACACAGACGATTGTCTTGCAAGAAACGGACGTATCATGGATGGTATGTTAAGTGAGCATATGTGTGAAGGATGGCTGGAAGGTTATCTGTTAACAGGACGTCACGGATTCTTCGCAAGTTACGAAGCATTCATCCGTATCGTTGACTCTATGGCAGCTCAGCATGCAAAATGGTTAAAAGTATGTAACCAGCTTTCATGGAGACAGCCAATTGCTTCTCTTAACTTCATCCTGACATCAAATGTATGGCAGCAGGATCACAACGGATTTACACATCAGGACCCAGGATTCCTGGATCACATCGCTAATAAAAAAGCAGATGTTGTCCGCATGTATCTCCCACCGGATGCTAACTGCTTACTCTCTTGCTTCGATCACTGTATCAAGAGCAAGAACTATGTCAACGCTATCGTAGCTTCAAAACACCCAAGCTGCCAGTGGTTATCTATGGAACAGGCTGTTAAGCACTGTACACAGGGTATCGGTATCTGGGATTGGGCAAGTAACGACTGTGGTGAAGAACCAGATGTTGTTATGGCTTGCTGCGGTGACACACCAACTCTTGAAACAATGGCTGCTGTTACAATTCTTCGTGATGAAATGCCAGAACTCAAGATTCGTGTTGTTAACGTTGTTGACCTGTTCAAGATGGAATCAGATCACAAACATCCACACGGATTAAGTGATGCAGAATATGATGCAATCTTTACAAAAGATAAACCGATCATCTTCGCATTCCACGGATATCCGACACTGATCCATGAACTTACATACGAACGTAACAACCACAATATTTCCGTTCATGGATATCAGGAAGAAGGAACGATCACTACACCATTCGATATGCGTGTACAGAACCAGATCGACCGTTTCAACCTGGTAAAAGATGCTATCATGCACTTGCCACAGCTTGGCAACAAGGGATCATTCCTGATCCAGAAGATGAACGACAAGCTGGTTGAGCACAAACAGTACATTGCCGAATACGGACAGGATCTTGAAGAGATCCGTAACTGGGAGTGGCATAAATAAAAATTCCTACTAATTAGTTTGTTTTAATAAAAAGCCCGAAAGCTTACCATATTTTACTCCAATTCGATACCTTTTATCTTTGTCAGATCGTTATGATCATCCGAATTTGTGTAAGCTTCCGGGTTTTTATTATATTTCTCATTTCTCATGATTGGCAGATTAATTGCCCTTCTCTTTCAGGAATTTCTGGAACTCCTTTGCTGCGATACTCTGCGGATATTCCATATCGTAAATCAATATGATATTACGTTCCGGCAGTTTTTCTTTTACCTTGATTTCAAATACCTGTCCGGACTTAAGTTCCGCATCCGCAAATTCCGCCGGGATGAATCCCAGTCCCAGATTATGTCTTACTGCCGGAAGTATCATATCCGTCGTCGCAAGCTCCATATCCGGTGCAAATGTCAGACCATTCTTTTCAAAATATTCATTTAAAAAGCGGCGCGTGATCGTCTCTGCCGTCAGACTGATCCATGGATACGACACCAGTTCCTTAAGCGATAACTCCTCTTTCCCCGCTTTCAATTCTTCAAATCGCATTCCGGCGATCAGTATATCCCTGTATTTTCTCAATATCTTCATCCGAAGCGGCTTTGCCACCTGAAGGTTAGCCGATACAAATGCAAGGTCTACTTTTCCTTCTTTTACTGCATTCACAGACTCTGTCGTACTGTTATTCAGAATCTTAAACCTCACATTCGGATACAGGCTGAATTCTTCCATTGCCTGAAAAAGATAACAGTGAAGTGCCGTCTCCGTAGCGCTGATATAGATCGTTCCGTTCTCCAGCGAGATCAGATTACTCAGATCATTCTCTCCTTTGAAAAACTGGGCACATCCTGCCGCTACATATCCATAAAATGTCCGGCCTTCCGGAGTTAGCTGCATTCCGGTCTTACTCCTCGTAAATAAGCGGCAGCCAAGTTCATTTTCCAGTTTGTGTATGGTACGCGTGACTGCCGGCTGGCTGGTCTTCAGTACCGTTGCCGCCTTGGTAAGATTTTCATATTTTGCTACATAATAAAATATTTTGTAATATTCAAAATTTGAATTCATAATAAAAACTACTCCTCTTCATCTCTCACTATATTTTAAAAAATAAGTGAAAAATGTCAAGTGATATCTTCATTCTCCACCGCTGTCAACTTTTCTTATATACTTTTACATATTCCAAAAGAGATCTGACATATCCAAATGCCAAATCTCTTTTTTGTCCTTATTAACCTTTTACAGCTCCGGCTGCAACACCTTTGATAATATGCTTCTGACAAGCCAGATAGAAGATAACTACCGGAATTACCGCAAGGATCAGCGCTGCCATAACAGCACCCATATCTACACGTCCATAACTTCCCTTCATATACTGGATCGCAATTGAGATTGTCTTATACTTATTCAGATCCAGTACCAGGTATGGAAGCAGGAAGTCGTTCCAGATCCACATCGTCTCCAGGATTCCTACGGAAATGTATGTCGGCTTCATGATCGGAAGTACAACGGAGAAAAAGGTTCGAAGTGGTGTACATCCGTCGATCATTGCTGCTTCCTCAATTTCCAGTGGAATGGATTTTACAAATCCGCAGAACATGAATACTGCAAGACCTGCACCAAATCCGAGGTAAATGATGATGATTCCCCAAGGTGTACGAAGCCCTGTACGGTCAGCTACCAGCGATAAGGTAAACATAACCATCTGGAACGGAACAACCATGGAAAATACGCAGAATAAATATAACAGTTTTGTAAACTTACTGTTTACTCTTGTAATATACCATGCACACATAGAAGTGCATACAAGGATCACAAGTACGGAACCAACTGTGATAAATACAGTCCAGCCGACTGCACTCAGCAGTTCATATTTGTCAATTGCGGACAGGAAGTTATCGATTCCTACCCATGTCTGCTTTGTCGGAAGTTTGAATGGTTCTTTGTTGATAAATACTTTATTTTTAAATGAGTTGATCAGCACGATCAGGATCGGCATAATATATACAACGCCGATGATCGCAAATGCACCTGTTCCAAACCAGCTTAATTTACTTGTTTTTTTCTTCATTACTGCTGTACCTCCTTAGAACGTGTTGCACGTAACTGGATCATACCGATCACAACTACGATTGCAAAGAAGATGACTGCCTTCGCCTGTCCAACTCCTTCCCATCCGGTACGTCCGTAGAACGTATTGAAGATATTAAGCGCCATCATCTCAGACATCTTAGACGGTTCACCGGCTGTCAGGGACAGGTTCTGATCGAATAACTTGAATCCGTTTGTAATTGACAGGAACATACAGATCGTGATCGATGGCATCATCATCGGGATTGTTACCTTGAATAATGTCTGGATCTTATTTGCTCCGTCAATCTCTGCTGCTTCAATGACATCACCAGGAATAGACTGAAGACCAGCAATATAGATGATCATCATATAACCGATCTGCTGCCAGCTAACCAGAATGATCAGTCCCCAGAAGCCATACCACTCATTCAGAGCAAGTGCGGTACCATATCTGGAAAGAACTCCGTTAAAGATCAGCTGCCAGATATATCCAAGTACGATACCACCGATCAGGTTCGGCATGAAGAAGATCGTACGGAAGACATTTGTTCCGTGCATTTCTTTTGTCAGTGCCATTGCAAGTGCAAATGCTATGATGTTAATGATCAGAAGAGATGCAATCGCGAACAGTACGGTATACCAGAATGAATGACGGAATGCCGTATCTTTCAGTGCTTCTATGTAATTTGAAAATCCTACAAATTTCGCGTCTGTTACGGTTGTAAATTTACAAAATGAAAGCCAGATTCCCATAATAAAAGGAACGATAAAGCCAAGAATAAATGCAAAAAACGTTGGAAGCACGAAAATCGGCATATAACGTTTGATGGATTTTTCCATAATAAATTCCTCCTTCCATGCAGAGAATCTCCGCTTCATTTCCCTGCACTTTTTCATAAAAGCGGCGGGTGTTTCTTGCAACCGCCCGCCACTACTCACTTCATATAACTATTTTGATTGTTACATTTTTATTTTTATTTTGCTGCTGCAGCTTCTTTTGCCCATCCGTCAACGAATGCTGTTGTAACTTTTGCCCAGTTTGCATCTGTCGGATCTGCTGCGTAACTTGTCAGTGCAGAACCCACTCCGTTCTTCCACTCTTCTGATGGCATTGTTGAGAAGTTCCAAGATACAGGAGTCTTTCCTTCTTCTGTATATTTGTTTGCTTCGTTAACAAGTACGTTGTCTGATTTCAGGTTCTTCTTAAATGGAATTGTGAATCCCATGTCTTTGCACATTGCCTTTACACCATCATCAGATGTTACACACCAGTTCATGAAATCAAGTGTTGCCTGAATGTCGTCTTCAGATGCTTTAGAGTTTACACACCAGTAGTTCTCTGTACCTGTACAGATTCCCTGATCTTCTTCGCCTTCTACACCGATGTAGATTGGAAGGATTCCAAGATTGTCATCTCCGACGTCTTTGATGTTGTTATATTCCCATGTACCATTCTGGTAGAATACTGCATCCCCTGTTACGAAATCTGCTGTTGCATCGTCAGCTGTCTTTGTAGAAAGTTCTGTTGGTTTGCAAGTAGCATTGTTGATGTAGAGATCCCAGATCTGACGGTAGTTATCAAGGTATGTTCCTTTGATCGCATCTGTGTTATCGATTCCTTCATCTTTGTATTCATAGTAGATTGGAAGGTTTGCCAGATGAGTTTTGAATCTCCAGTCAGATGATCCGTCCATACCAGCGGATGTAAATGCTGAGAATCCAAGTTTGTCCTTATTCTTTGTGATGTCTTCTACAACTTTCTTGAAGCTGTCAAAGTTAGTGATATCATCAGCTGAGTATCCTGCTTTCTTTAACAGTTCTTTGTTGTAAATGATTCCGTAGCTTTCTATTACGTATGCGATTCCTGACATCTTGTCGCCGTCCATCAGTGCGAAATCATCACTTGTCAGCTGTTTTGCAACATCAGAATCTTTCAGATCGTAGCAGTAATCTTTCCAGCTTGCAAGTCCAACCGGTCCGTTTACCTGGAACAGTGTCGGAGCATTGCTCTTAGCCATCTCAGATTTTAATGTCTTTTCGTATTCTCCGGATGCTGCTGTAAGTACTGTTACATCCACTCCTGTTTCTTTTGTATACTCTTTTGCCAGATCCTGCCACTGCTCATCCTGTTCTGGTTTGAAGTTTAAGTAGTATACTTTTCCTTTTGCGTCTTTCTTGTCTGACTTGCTGTCAGAAGAACTTCCGCATCCTGCAACCATTCCTGTTGCCATGGCTGCTACCAGCATTGCTGATACAACTTTACGCATTTTCATAATTCATTTCCCTCGCCTTTCTTTTTTGAAACCTTCGTTTCTCTTGTTGTCATTATATTAACAGAAATGCGCTCAAACCCTGTATCAATAAAACAACCTGATATACAAAAAAACATATCTATTGTTCTTCTTCAAACTGCCGGATGCTTTCGTCTTCTGCCTGCGTGAATTCCTGCTCCGTTATCTTTCCCTGTGCCAGTTCCGCCAGACATTCTCCCAGTACATCCTCCTGCAGCAGTGAATTCCACTTCACCTGATAATTCGGTACAATCTGTGGATTTCCCGTATAAGCCTTCAGATAATCATCCAACAGCGTTCCTTCCTGTCTTGTCCTGCTGTTCAGCAATTCTTCTTTCTGTTCTTTATTCAATTTCGTTCTGAATTTGAGAAACTCAACTGCTCCTTTTTTCACCTTTTCACTATAAGTTGATACAACTGCCCAGCCGAATGTCTCCGGTGAGCCTATCAGTTTATTTTCAGGAAATGTAGAAAAACATACTTTTTTCTGCATTTCCTCCGGAATCTGATCAATCATCCAGTAACCATTAGGTATCATCGCTGCATTTCCTGCCACGAAATTATCATGAGCTACGTCAAAATCATTATGTAATGCATCCTGGGTCGTATATTGGAATAATTTTTTTAATGTACCGGCTATCTCCATCCCCGGTTCATTCTGATAGGTATCCGGATATAATTGCTTCATGAATGCCGCACCTTCTTCACTTCCTGCTACTTCCGCTGTTGCAAGCAGCATTGCGGCCCATGCTGTTCCTTCCGTATGCAGGGCAAGCGGCGTGATCCCTGCTGCTTTCAGTTTCTCACAACATTCCCAGAACTCCTCCCATGTCTCAGGGAATCTGCTGATTCCTGCCTGTTCAAATAGCTCCCGGTTCCAGAAAACCCCTGAACAGGCGAATGCCGCCGTACTGACCGGACCCAGATAAATCTTTCCATCTTCTTCCATGACCGATTCCATTACTGACGGTTCGATCATATCTTTCCATTCCTGATCTTCATTAATGTAAGGTGTCAGGTCCTCAATCCTGCCTTTCTTGATCATCATCTGATAGAAAGACGGAAGCATACGCAGATCAGTGATAATAGCCGGTAATTCATCTGTCACATTCATACGTTTCAGATTCTTCCGGTATTCTTCCTCCGTCTCCATCACCCAGTCCACATCTATATGATACTTTCCTTTATATGCCCTGTTAAACCGCTCCACCACTTCCTCTTCATTCTTATTACCGGTACTGGAATCTACGGTAAGGATCATTGGGATCTCTACTACTTTATTCTTTTTTCTGGTCTGTGTATTCTCTTTTCCCGCACAGCCGGTCAGTGCTGTCAGCATGGCGATCACCATCACTGCTGCTATAATTCGTCTACTGTTCACTGTTTTCTTTCCCGTCATTCGGGATCTGGATAACACAGACGGTTCCATTTGTATCCGATTCATAGAAAACTCTCACATCCTCCCCATACTTTAACCGCAGTCGCGTAATAATATTTATCACACCGTAACCATGTTTTTTGTCTTCAAAACTGTCTTTCATTTTTGACACCGGTATCTCTGACAGTCCGTTTAACTTCTCCGCCATCTGCTCTTCCATCGGAGTTCCGTTATTATAGACACTGAATGTAAGCTGTCCGGCCTGTTCAGTGACACTGATCCTTATCAGACCGCCTTCGAAGATATCACAAAATCCATATTTGACTGCATTTTCCACAATTGGCTGTAGGATCAGCTTTAATATCCACCTTGTTTTCAGTTCTTCTCCACATTCGATCTCATAGTGAAACAGATTCTCATTGCGGATCTGCTGGATCTCCATATAACTTTTTACATTTTCCAGCTCGTCTTCTACTGTCACAATCTCACGTCCTTTGCTCAGCGACAGACGCAGATACTTTGACAGTGCCTGTATCATCTTCATCGTCTTCTCTTCCCCGTTGATCCGCGCCAGCATATAGATGGTATCCAGGGTATTATAGAGAAAATGCGGATTGATCTGGCTGATCAGCGTATTCATCTCACTGATTCTTAGTTCTTTCTGCTGATTCTTGACCTCGTTCTGGAACTCTTCGATATTCTTTAACATCTCGTTATAGGCATGCCCGATCTTATCCAGTTCTGTGTCCGTATGGATATGAATGGTATGTGTAAAATCATTTCCATCAAAACTTGTCATGGCATCACTGATTTGTCTGATCGGCCGGGTAAATGTCTGTGATGCATAAAGACTTAATACAAACGCCAGCACTGCGATCACCGCATAGATAGTGAGTAATACGATCAATATCTGCGTCATTCCCTGATTCAATACCATATCCGGCACCAGTGTAAAGATCACCATCCCTGTCTCTTCCTGCCGGTATGCCTGTAAAATCCCGCCTTCTATCTTTTTTCCCCGCACGATCACACCGGATTTTTTCGTTCTGGTCAGTTCCGTAATTTTCTTCATTGTCCTTTTTTCGATACTGAGATCTTCCGGTTCCTGCCGGATGCAAGTCTTTCCTTCCGGACTTATGATTCCCACTGCAACATCTTTTGCAATCTTCCTGTCTTTATCCATAACACTTTCCAGAAACTGTTGATTCATCTTCAGATACACGATTCCAGGTTCGTGTGCGTAATCCATACTATTCACATATCTTCCGATAAACAATGCTTCATCCCCCGTACCAAACAGGTAATCCCGGGTCCAGATCCACTGCGTCTTCGCATACTCATCCCCCATTTTCTCACGCAGACCGCTGCTTTGAAAATCCGAATAACCAATCTGGGAATAGGATTTTTCGTAAACATTTCTTTTATTATCAATGTAGCAGTAATCAGCGACATGATTCAGATCTATATATGCAAAATATTTGCTCAGTGCATTCTTCTCTACTTCCTGCAGTTCTTTATTCTTCAGACTCTTCTGCACATCATTTTCCAGGATGATCTCTGCTGTCACGGCATCCGTCTTCCGGTAGAGATTATCCAGGGCTATCCCCATCTTTTCATTCATGAATTCATACTTATCCACAATCACATCTGTCATATTCCGTCTGACATAAGTCCATACACAGATGCTGGAAAGAACCAGTGCCAGTATCAGAAGCGTACACATATACTTCAGATACTTTTTCTGGATTCCTGACATTTTACTTTTTTTCATACTTCATATTCCCTTTTGTAATCTCTCGGAAGCTGTCCTGTATATTCTTTAAACAAATGCGAAAAATAGGATGGATTACTGATTCCGACCTGCTCGCAGATATTACCGATGCTGGTTCTTCCGTCTTCCAGCAGTCTCTTTGCCAGCTCCATTCTACGCTGCAGCAGATATTGTTTGAATGTCATATGAAAGGTATTCTTGAATACCCGTCCAAAATATACCGGATTCAGATATACATGTGTCGCCACTGATACAATCGAAAGATCTTCATTATCCAGATGTTCATCTATATATGCCACAGCCGCTGCAATGTATTCTTTTGATCCCTTATTCTCTTTCTTCTCTGCATTTTCCAGTCTTTTTTCAATAGCAGTTCCCAGAATCTTGTAACAGACATCCACCGCTTTCGCTGCCTTTAAGTTCCTCATATTCGAATAATAATTTTCAAATTGCTGATTCAGTGATTCGTCCATCCCGTAACTGTCTTTTAACATGAATTCTGTCTTTACCATGATCTTGTGCATATACTGGCATTGCAGTTCTTCTTTGTGTGGCAGTTGGTAAATAAAATGTACAAATGCCTGCTTTAACTGTACGGCGTCGTTCTTCCGCACGCTGTTGACCACCATCATCTCTGCCTCCGCCGGATATGGACTATCCTCTTTTTCTTCAACAGTCTCCGGGATTGTAAATACTCCCGCTCCGGATGCATTTGTAACAGCGAACAATCTCTGCGCTTCTTCGAAACTTCTTCTGATTCCGCGGATCCCTTTATATGGTTTGGATATTGCTGCAATAACCGGGCTGTTCTCTTCTTTTTTTACCTCTTCCAGCAGTTCTTTTAATTCATGTACCGCTGTGTTCTCCTGCGTCTTTATAATAAATGTACGATGTCCTTCTTCACTTTCGAATTTCCAGTATGTGAATCTCTCTGCGATCTTTTCTTCAATCATTCTGACCATGGAAAATCTCGAGGCTTCATATTCCAGTTCATTGGTAATCTTATAGGCCAGATCAAGATCTGCATATACTGTAATAAACCGGTCTCCTTCCTTCATGACATCCTGCAGCGTATGGAAGACTTCATCTACTTTTTCTTCCGGCAGCCGGTTCTGGACATATTTTTGCACGACAACCTGCAAAAATCCATCTCCGTCCTTTTTCAGAAGTCTCTCCCAGCGGTCATACTTCTCCTCATTTCGGATCTGATCTTCACAGATTTTACCGACATCTGTCATCGTCGCCTGTAATTTTTCATCTTCAATCGGCTTCAGAAGATATGCGAATGCTCCCAGGTCACATGCCTTCTTCGCATATTCAAAATCCCTGTATGCACTTAATACCACGAACTGACACTCCGGGTTCTCTTTCTTGATTTCTTCCATTACCATAAGTCCGGAAATCTGTTTCATCCTGATGTCTGTCAGCACTACGTGTGGTTTTTTTTCGCGTATTACCTTTAACGCCTGTTCTCCGCTCTGCGCAAAACCAACCACTTCATATCCCATACCGTTCCAGTCATACGTCTTCACCAGACCTTCCAGCAGAATAGGCTCATCATCTACGATCACCAGTTTTAACAACCCCATAGTACACCTCATACCTTTTATTAATACCATCTTAACATATTACAGTCTCATTCTATAATTTTTTATACTTTTTCTTTACCAAAAATCATATCCGTTATGCAAAAAATCATACATTTTATGTCAAAAATTATACTTTTATGAAAAATCAGAGGTTTTGGCATATACAAAACAAAAAGAAAAACACAATATCCAAAACGTTTCCATTCCCTTCTCAGTGAATCCTTCGTTTGAATATTGTGTTTTCTTTTTGTTTCCTGTTATGTTTATCTTGCGCAGACTTCTGTCGTTTTTCTGATCTTCTTGATCAGTTCATCTGTAAATGCGCCTTTTTTCATTCTCCACATCCAGTTACCGCCGAGTGTAGATGGCGTATTAATTCTTGCCTTATTACCAAGTCCCAGATAATCCTGTACCGGAATGATGCACGTATCTGCCACACTTCTCATCGCCAGACTTATGAAATCCCAGTGCACTTCTTCATCCGGAGTGTATGGATTATTCAGATATTCCTTTGTCATCTCTTTATCTTCTTCGGAAAGTGTCTGATACCATCCCTGAAGGGTATCGTTATCGTGGGTTCCCGTATAAACTACACAGTTTTTATCATAATTATGTGGAAGATAATCACTGTCCTCTCCTGCCACAAATGCGAATTCCAGTACTTTCATTCCCGGATAACCACTGTCTTTTAACAATTGTCTCACCGTATCCGTCAGGAATCCCAGATCTTCCGCAATGATCGGAAGGTTACCTAATGTTTCCTTCATCGTACGGAACAGATCCATGCCCGGTCCCGGCATCCATTCACCATTCTCTGCCGTCTCATCTCCATACGGGATTGCATAATATTCATCAAACCCACGGAAATGATCGATACGGATGATGTCATACAATTTAAAGCAGCAGGCCACCCGCTTCATCCACCAGTCATAGCCTGTCTTCTTATGGTAATCCCATGCATACAATGGATTCCCCCACAGCTGCCCGGTTGCCGAAAATGCATCCGGCGGACATCCCGCTACCGCAACCGGCAGATTCTCTTCATCTAACTGGAACAGCTTCGGATTCGCCCAGGTATCTGCACTGTCAAATGCTACATAGATCGGGATATCCCCGATAATCTCAATGCCTTGTTCATTGGCATATGCTTTCAGTCCGGCCCACTGTCCGGCAAACAGATACTGCAGAAATTCATAAAAATCAATCTCTGCACTTAATCGTTCCTGATATGCCGCAATTGCTTCCGGCTTACGCAGCCTGATGTCTTCCTCCCACTGATCCCAGCTTTTTCCGTCAAATGAATCTTTCACTGCCATATACAATGCATAATCCGCAAGCCATGCTTTTTCTTCTTCCAGATAAGTACGGTACGCCTTACTTTCCATCAATCCGTTCTTTTTGGCTCTTGCATATGCAAGCTTTAATACTTTAAATCTTGCATTATATATTTTTTCATAATCGATTTCTTCTTCGTTCTCTCCGAAATCTGCCTGGTCACACTCTTCTTTTGTCAGAAGTTCATCCTCGATCAGCGTCTCCAGATCGATAAAATACGGATTCCCCGCAAATGTTGAAAAAGACTGATACGGTGAATCACCGTATCCTGTCTGTCCAAGCGGCAGGATCTGCCACAATTTCTGTCCTGCTTCTTTTAATATATCTACAAATTCATACGCTTCTTTTGAAAAACATCCGATTCCATATGTCCCCGGAAGTGCAGAGACCGGCATTAACATTCCACTCTTTCTCATTAACTTTCGTTCCTTCCTCGTTATGATACTTCTAATTAAGTATAGCATTGTTCTTTGGATGCTTCAAATAAAAAGTATATTCTGTATATAAGAAATCATAGATTATTCCACAGATGTCACCGTATAATCCTTGTCTTCTACTGTCTTCTTCAGCACATCATCTGCGATCTCTGCATTTAATGTCAGCTCTGCTGTTCCTGCCTCATGGCTTACAACCGCTTCATCTACCTGTGGAAGTGCTTCCAGTGCTTTCTTTACGGCTGCCTCACAGTGTCCACACATCATTCCCTCAATATGCATTATTTTTTTCATTGTCTTGTCCTCCTTCTTGGATCTCTTTTTTTCTTTTTTAGCTTTTAATTTTTTATCTTTTGATGCATCATACATCTTAAAAAGATTCAA
>OGOI01000790.1_pt1 | contig 23665 bp, 17 predicted proteins | sample 1552631 | NCBI WGS metagenome assembly OGOI01 (sample SAMEA2580204, study PRJEB22360) | human gut metagenome | biome: human gut; feature: human-associated habitat; material: faeces | place: Denmark | collected 2008/2010 | reverse complement strand
CCGCCAATAGAGAAAGCCAAAGAGAACCGTGACTTCACAGTTTACGGCAAGCTTGGCGAAGAAGTGCTGAAAAAGTGGTACACAAAAGATTAATATGTACAAAAATACGGACTGTTTATCATTGGATAGACAGTCCGTTTTTTATATGTGTTGGTGAATGATGGGCGAATGTAAGCGTGTCGCCGTCCCCTATATTTACGATTTTTGCGTAGGGGCGACCTGAGGTCTCCAGTTAATTATATTTTTACATTCTGAACAGTACAAATAATCGTACTCTTATCCAACCGCCGCAGGTATTTTTTCTTTTCCTCGTTTAACAATGACAGGGTATTCCTTGAAAATATGTCTGCGTATAAAATTATCCGCAAGCACACCAATATAGGATAACCCAAACCACAGAAAAGCAAATGGCAGGCATATCTGTCCGTCAAAATTCAGCGGCACTTCCTCATAGCTCCATATGCCCATGCCGAGATAGCGGTTGAGATACTCCCCTGCAAGAAATTCTATGGCAGTAATAAATGCTGCCGACACTGCAAGCACAGACAGCAGGCTCACTCCTCGCCTGCGCTCGCCATTCATGATATGGATAACCAGCATTGAAGTTCCCCCAAGCACCCCCATTGTGATATGAGAATATCCCCTGTTAAGTATTTCCATGAAACCGTAGCATATTGCACCCACCGAAAAAAGCGTAAGTATCTTATACATCTTTGCCGCCACATTCTCACCGCCCTGTTTTTTATCGCCCTAATATTAAAATGTACAGAAATCAGTCATTTAAAACCTCGAAGACAAAATAAATTTATGGCAATTTCAAGATACAAAAAAACGGACAACCCAAGCTGTCCGTTTTATTGTACTAATATGAAATTTTATACCTGCCAGCTGTTAAGATATTTCTCCTGCTCAGGTGTAAGCTTATCTATCTCAAGCTTCCAGAATTTAAGCTTTCTGTTTGCAACTTCCTTATCTATCTCATCAGGAACATAAACTATCTTGTCTGTAAGCTTGTCTTTGTTTTTAACAAGATAAGCCGCAGAAAGGGCTTGGATAGCAAAGGACATATCCATTATCTCGGCAGGGTGACCGTCGCCTGCGGCAAGGTTTACAAGTCTGCCCTCGCCGATAACATACAACCAATTACCGTTCGGAAGCTTATAACCGTCAATATTGTTTCTTGCAAGCTTGCTTTCAACAGACAGCTTTTTAAGTCCAGCCACATCTACCTCGCAATCAAAGTGACCTGCGTTACAGAGTATAGCACCATCTTTCATGTTCATGAAAGCTTTCTCAGTAATAACGTCCTTACAGCCTGTTACAGTAACAAAGAAGTCGCCAACCTTAGCGGCGTCAACCATTTTCATTCCCTTGAAGCCGTCCATAACAGCCTCCATAGCCTTTATTGGGTCGACTTCGCAGACGATAACGCTTGCACCAAGACCCTTTGCTCTCATTGCAACGCCCTTGCCACACCAGCCGTAGCCTGCAACAACAACGTTCTTGCCTGCAACGATAAGGTTAGTTGTTCTGTTTATTCCGTCCCATACAGACTGACCTGTGCCGTATCTGTTATCAAAAAGATACTTGCACTTTGCATTGTTTACAAGCATCATAGGGAATTTGAGCTGACCGTCCTTGTTCATTGCAATAAGACGGATAATGCCCGTAGTAGTTTCCTCACAACCACCGATAACGTTCGGTATCAGCTCAGGGTATTCATTGTGGATAAGGTTTACAAGGTCGCCGCCGTCGTCGATAATGATGTTTGGACCTACCTTAACTACCTCGGATATATGTCTGTGATACTCCTCGTCAGTTGCACCATGCCATGCAAAAACATTCAGACCGTCATGCACAAGACCTGCCGCAACATCGTCCTGAGTAGACAGCGGATTGCTTCCTGTGATGTACATTTCAGCACCGCCTGCTGCAAGGACTTTGCAAAGATAAGCGGTCTTAGCTTCAAGGTGAATAGAAAGTGCAACTTTCAGCCCCTTAAAAGGCTGATCTCTCTTGAAATCTTCCTCAACGCTTCTGAGCAATGACATATTCTGTCTTACCCATTCTATCTTTCTTTTACCGCTTTCCCACAAGCTTTCATCTCTTATTTCGCTCATTTTATCAATTCCTTTCGGTTTATTATTCGATCCATATAATAATTATACCCTATTTCTCCCCATTTGGCAAGAGGTCAAAAGCAATTCATTATACTTCGCAAATTTACAGCACGTTCATAAAATTAAATTAAACAATTTCTTGACAAAAAAACAAGGTAAGCGTATAATAATATTATGTGTGCGAATAGTAAAAACGTGCATAAATCATGATTTTTAAGGAGTGTGTACAAATGGACGACGCCAGTCAGAATACGATCGCCCCTCGATTGCAGAGCGGCTCGCCCGTTTGTGGCAGCCTTTTTGTGATCTAAATATCAATTTTAATTGAATAGGACGATCTGTGTTTTGGTAGATCCTTATATTTGTACAGAGTTGGTATAAGTACAATTATTTGTACTGTTGTGCTTATTACCGCTGCTGTTAGGGGGAATATAATGTTTAACACAGTATTGGAGCTGCTCAAAAGCAGAAACTACAAGGCTATCCGTGAGATATTTATGGATATGAACGAAGCCGACGTGGCTGCTCTTTTGCAGCAGTTTTATGACGATCACGAGGTCGAGAAATACGAGCTTCCGTTGCTGTTCCGTCTTTTGAACAAGGACGTTGCGGCTGACGTTTTCGCTTATATGGACAGCGATACACAAATGATGCTTATCAATGCCTTTACGGATAAGGAGCTTCAGGAGATCGTTGACGACCTTTATCTTGATGATACGGTAGATATTATCGAGGAAATGCCTGCAAATGTTGTTGCAAGGATAATCAAGTCTGCTGACGCTGAAACGAGAAAGCAGATAAATCAGATACTCAAATATCCTAAAGACAGTGCAGGCTCTATTATGACCACCGAGTACGTTTATCTTCACAGAAGCTACACCGCCAAGGAAGCACTGGATTGGATAAGACACGTTGGTATGGTCAAGGAAACTGTAAATACACTTTATGTCACTGAGAACAGAAAGCTCGTGGGCGTGCTTTCACTGCTTGATATCGTAACTGCTGATGATAACGATAAAATAGAGGACATAATGGAGGACAACGTTATTTCCGTTGATACCCTTGAGGATAAAGAGTATGTTGCTTCCATGTTCTCAAAATATGACTTTCTTTCTCTGCCTGTTGTTGACAGAGAAAACCGCATGGTCGGTATCGTTACATTTGACGACGCTATGGACGTTATTGAGGAGGAGACCACTGAGGACTTCTCGAAAATGGCTGCCGTTGCGCCAAGTGACGATTCCTATTTCAAGACCTCTGTTTTCACTCATGCAAAAAACAGAATAGCATGGCTTTTGATACTTATGCTGTCGGCTACCCTTACGGGTGCTATCGTAAACAAATATCAGTCTGCATTTGCGGCTGTCCCTGTTTTGGTATCGTTCCTGTCAATGCTTAGTGGCACAGGCGGAAACTGCGGCTCTCAGACTTCGACCCTTGTTATAAGAGGCATGGCGCTTGGTGAGATAAGAATGAAAGACTTTTTCAAGGTCATGTGGAAAGAGTTCAGAGTCGCGCTTCTTTGTAGCGTTATCCTTGCTATAGTCAATGCTATAAGAATAATTCTGGTGTATCACGGTGACACATCTGTGGATTGCTACAAGCTTGCGTTCACGGTAAGTATGGCTATCATGGCAACTGTTGTGCTTTCAAAGCTTATCGCCTGTATGCTCCCAATGGCTGCCAAGAAGCTGCATCTTGACCCTGCTATCATGGCTGCCCCGCTTATCACCACTATCGTTGACACTTGCTCAACACTGATATTCTTCACATTGGCTACTATCGTATTTGATATAAAATAGAAAAAAATATGGCGGTTATCTCCTTTCAGGCTATCTTCTGCAAAGGTGCAGCCGCCCGTTTTATGGATAAAAAAAATTGGATTTTGATATGAAAGGAAATAGTTATGGCTCAGAATTATGACGTAGTTGTTGTCGGTGCAGGTGCAGCCGGCGTATTCATGGCATACGAATTTGTCAAGCTTGACAAAAACATAAAAGTTTGCATTATTGATCAGGGCGGACCTGTCAGCAAGCGTAAGTGTCCTATAGATGGCAAAAAAGTTAAGTCCTGCATTCACTGCAAGGTATGCTCCATTATGCACGGCTTCGGCGGTGCAGGCGGAATGTCGGACGGCAAATATAACATCACAAACAATTTCGGCGGTGACCTTTACACATTTACCGGCAAGGAAAAGGCTATCGAGCTTATGCAGTATGTTGACAAGATAAACCTTGAAATGGGCGGTCAGGACGCTAAGCTTTACTCCACAACTTCTTCCGACATCAAGGCAATGGCTCTGAAATATGACCTCCACCTCCTTGACGCTCAGGTAAGGCACCTTGGCACTGACAGAAATATGCAGATACTCCAGAACATCTATGACTTTGTCAAGGACAAGATAGACATAAAATTTTATGAAAGTGTTCAGGGTATAACAGGCAAGGAGAACGACTTCACTGTTATCACAGACAAGGACGAGTATCACTGCTCAAACGCTGTTGTTGCGGCAGGCAGAAGCGGTTCAAAATGGATTTCTGAGATATGTGACAACTTTGGTATCAAAAGACGTTCAAACAGAGTTGATATCGGCGTTCGTGTTGAGATACCTGCGGCTGTTTTTGAGCATATCACAAGTAAGGTATACGAAAGCAAGATAGTTTACCGCACAAAGAAATACGGCGACCTTGTAAGAACATTCTGCATGAACCCATACGGTGAGGTAGTTACCGAGAATACAAACGGCATCATCACAGTAAACGGACACAGCTATGCTGACCCTGCGCTGAGAACTGAGAACACAAACTTCGCTCTGCTGGTATCCAACACATTCTCTGAGCCTTTCAAGGACTCAAACGCATACGGTGAGTCTATCGCAAGGCTGTCTAATATGCTTGGCGGTGGAGTGCTTGTTCAGCGTTTCGGTGATCTTGTTGCAGGCAGACGTACAAATGAACACCGCTTTGGTCAGACGTTCCTTAACCCTACTCTCAAAGCTACTCCGGGCGACCTGAGCCTTGTTATCCCAAAGCGACAGCTTGACGATATTATCGAAATGATATACGCTCTGGATAAGATAGCACCCGGTATGGCGAATATAGATACCCTGCTCTATGGTGTTGAGGTCAAGTTCTACAATTCAAGAGTTGACGTTGACGAGAACCTTGAAACTGCTGTCAAGGGTCTTTACGTCCTTGGCGACGGCTCAGGCGTTACGCACTCTCTGTCGCAAGCTTCTGCATCAGGAGTATTTGCCGCAAGGACTATTTCAGAAAAATTCAACTGATCTCATATATCACAAAAGCCGCACTGCAAAAAAGCAATGCGGCTTTATTTTTTTATGCCTTACTCTTCAAGAAGCTTTATATATCCCTTAATGATATCAACGCACTTGTCATAGCTCATGTCGCTGGTATCAAGACACAGATTGTAGTTTTTCGCATTTGTCCAATCCCTGCCTGTGTAGTGACGATAATAATCGCTTCTCTCCTTGTCTGTCTTTTCGATTATCTTGACAGCCTCTTTTACAGAAACACCATACAGATCGACGATATTCTTGACCGCAGTTTCCATATCAGAATATATGAAAACCTTAAGCACGTCTTTTCTGTCACGGAGGATATAGTCAGCACATCTGCCAACTATTACCGCAGGCTCTCTGTCTGCAAGCTGCTTTATTATCTTCGCCTGATAATTGAAAAGATTTCTGTCAGAAGTAAAGTCGTGATCATCAGGGTCAAGAAGCTCACCCTTGTAAACTCCGCCCTTTCTCAGAAAAGAACCTTTCAGTTTTTCATCAACAAGCCCGAAAAAGCGTTCATTTATACCGCTTTCGTCGCTTGCAAGCTTTATAAGCTCCTTATCATAATATTTTATACCCATATCCTCTGACAGCATTTTTCCTACAGTTCTTCCGCCACTGCCGATGCCCCTTGCAATGGTTATGATCCTTGCCATAAAGCTCAACTCCTATTCACCTAAATATGCTTTCTTGACCGACTCATCATTGATAAGATCAGACGCCTTGCCTGACAGAACTATCTTGCCCGTTTCAAGAACATAAGCTCTGTCTGAGATAGCAAGGGCTTTCTTTGCGTTCTGCTCAACAAGCAATACAGTTGTTCCGCTCTTTCTGATATCCTCGATTATCTTAAATATGGTTGACACAAGGATCGGTGACAGACCCATTGACGGCTCGTCCATTACAACTATCTTAGGTCTTGACATAAGCGCCCTGCCCATTGCCAGCATCTGCTGCTCACCGCCTGAAAGAGTACCTGCTATCTGATTTTTTCTTTCTGCAAGTCTAGGGAAACGCTCGTATATATCCTGAATATCCTTCGGTATATTCTCCTTGTCTTTTCTTGTAAATGCTCCAAGCTTAAGGTTATCAAGCACTGTGAGGTTTTGGAATATTCTTCTTCCCTCAGGAACGTGTGCTATACCCATTTCCACGATCTTGTGTGCAGGAGTTTTTGTAAGCTCCACGCCGTTGAATTTGATAGAACCCGATTTTGCAGAGATAAGACCTGTAAGGGTGTGCAGAGTGGTGGTCTTTCCTGCTCCGTTTGCGCCAATAAGGGAAATGACCTCTCCCTCGTTTACCTCAAAGGAGATACCTTTCAAAGCGGCTATCATGCCATAATTGACGTGCAGATCATTGATTTCCAACATTGCCATTTTACTTACCCCCTTATTCGCCCAGATATGCGGTGATAACTTCAGGATTTTTAAGCACTTCCGCTGTCTTGCCCTCGCAGAGGAGCTGACCGAAGTTCAGCACTGACAGCTTTTCGCAGATACCTGAAACAAGGCTCATATCATGTTCGATAAGCAGCACCGTCATATCAAAATTATCTCTTACAAAGCGGATAGTATCCATAAGCTCCGCTGTTTCGTTTGGATTCATGCCGGCAGCAGGCTCGTCAAGAAGCAGCAACTTCGGCTGTGTTGCAAGGGCTCTTGCGATCTCAAGCTTTCTCTGATCGCCATACGGAAGTCCGGAAGCAAGCAGACTCGCCTTATCGTCAAGCTCGAAAACCTTCAGAAGCTCCAGCGCCTTTGCGTCCATTGCCTTTTCAAGCTTGAAATATCTTGGAAGTCTGAAAACGCCTGTAAAGGTGCTGTATTTATAATGATTATGAAGAGCGACCTTGACGTTGTCAAGCACCGTCATATCCTTAAAAAGTCTGATGTTCTGGAATGTACGGGCAATGCCTGCACGGTTTATTTCGATAGTGTTTTTGCCGGTGATGTTCTTTCCGTCAAGAACGATTGTGCCGTCTGTTGGCTTATAAACGCCTGTGAGCATATTGAAGATAGTGGTCTTTCCTGCTCCGTTCGGCCCAATAAGACCATAGAGCTGACCTTTTTCTATTGTTATGCTGAACTCGTCAACTGCACGGAGTCCGCCGAATGAGATGCCGAGATTTTTTACTTCAAGAAGTGCCATATCACTCAGCCTCCTTTACTTTTTCACGCTTGAACAAAGCCTTGAACTTAGCAGTATTTGCGCTGATAAAAGTCTTTGTTTTTTCATTTGAGGTTATTATCATCATAACGATAAGAACGATAGAATAGATAAGCATTCTGTAGCTGTTTATGCTTCTTAGCATTTCTGGAAGCAGAACAAGCACGATAGCTGCGATAACACTTCCTCTGATACTGCCTATACCGCCCAGAACAACGAATACCAAGATAAGGATAGACAGGTTATAATCGAACTTAGAAGCCTGGAGCGTATAGAAGTTATGAGAATAAAGCGCACCTGCACAGCCTGCAAGGAATGCAGTCAATGCAAAAGTAACAAGCTTATACTTTGTGATGTTAAGACCTACAGACTCGGCTGCGATAACATTATCTCTGATAGCCATTACTGCTCTTCCCGTTCTTGAATATACAAAGTTATAGGCAATGATGAGAGTGATAAGCAACATAACAGCGCCGATAATGAATGTAGAATCGTTAGGTGTGCCGCTGATACCCTGAGGGCCGTTCAGTATAAGCTTTCCGTCAGGCTCAAGGTTAAGGTTTGACAGACTTTTGAGAGAAACGTGAACACCCTTAGAATCATAACCAAGGTAAAGTGCTGCGAAAACGTTCTTTATGATCTCACCGAACGCAAGTGTAACGATAGCGAGATAGTCACCTTTAAGTCTGAGAACAGGTATTCCTATAAGTATGCCGAACACTGCGGCAATTATTCCGCCTATAAGTATAGCCAAAGGAAATCTGATCCACACATTTTCAATAGTTTCAGAAGTAACGATAGAGAATATCGCACTTGTATATGCGCCAACGCACATAAAGCCTGCCTGACCCAAGCTAAGCTCGCCAAGTATACCAACTGTCAGGTTAAGGGATACTGCAAGTATAGAGTATACACACAGAGGAACAAGAAGTCCTGTGAGCATACTTGAAATATATCCGCCGCTGCTGAGTATCTGCATTACCACAAAGGCAACTATTACCATTGCGTATGTGATAAAGCTTTTTCTGGTCTGCGGCTTAAAAAACTTTGTTTTTGCGCTAGCCCCTTCTTTTTTCACAAAAAACCAATCCTTTCAGATAAAACAGAACTGCAAAGCAAGTCTGCTCGAAAATTTTAAGTTGACTTTTATACCTTTTCGCTTATCTTCTTGCCGAGGATACCTGTAGGCTTGATGATAAGCACAAGTATAAGAACAGCAAAAACGATAGCGTCGGCAAGCTGCGGTGAGATATAGGCACGTCCAAGTATCTCGATAACACCGATAAGGATACCGCCGATCATAGCGCCCGGTATTGAGCCGATACCGCCAAATACCGCCGCAACGAACGCTTTGATACCAGGCATTGCGCCTGTGGTGTTCTGAAGCGTAGGATAAGCTGAACAAAGCAGTGCGCCTGCAATTGCGGCAAGACCTGAGCCGATAGCGAATGTAAGAGAGATAGTGCGGTTGATGTTTACACCCATGAGCTGAGCTGCACCTCTGTCCTCAGATACTGCAAGCATTGCACGTCCGCTCTTGGTTTTGTTGATGAACAATGAAAGACCAACTACAATGAGTATAGATACGATTATTGCAACTGATGTTTCTCCGGAAATAACTATCTGTCCGTCAAAAAGCTTGATGCTCGGCACGTTTACAACTGATGTAAAGTTTACAGGCTTTTCACCGAATATAAGCAGTGCGGTGTTCTGCAAAAAGTAGCTGACGCCTATGGCAGTGATAAGCACCGCAAGCGAAGTAGCTTGTCTGAGCGGCTTATACGCCACCTTTTCGATGACTATACCGAGAAGTGTGCAGGCAATAACTGCAAGAACTATAGATAGCCAAGAGTTCAGTCCCCATGTGGTCATGCAGGTGAATATAACATATCCGCCCACCATAATAACATCGCCGTGTGCGAAGTTAAGCATTTTGGCAATACCGTATACAAGCGTATAGCCCAAAGCTATAACTGCGTATATACTGCCGAGGCTTATTCCGTTGATGAGGTTATTAAGAAAACCCATATACAAACATTCCTTCCTTTTGGAATAGACAAAACACAAGATGTAATCACATATATTACATCTGTCCTTGTCATAAACACAATATACAATAAATTATAACATAACCCCGTAGTTTTTGCAACACATTTTAATGAAATAAATCAAAAAAACCGACAATTTTTCGCAATTGCCGGTTTTTTCATATTAAGCGTACTTTTTGTACGCACTTCATTTCAGCTATTACTGAGCAGTAGAAGCGGCAATGTCATCAGCTGTCAGTGCAGAATAAGCACCATTCTTGATGATAACAGCCTTAGGGTCCTTAGATACGGCACCGTCTTCGCCCCACTTCATGCCTGTACCTGTAAGTCCGTCATATGAGAAGTCCTTATCAGAGATAGCCTTTTTGAGCTTATCGCAGATATCAGAAGCAGACATATCAGCTGTGATGCCTTCCTTCTTCATGAGTTCTGCAAGTACCATTACGCCGTCATAAGCGTCTGCAGCGAACTGGTTAGGTGTTTCGCCGTTGTAAGCGTCCTTATACTTCTTAACGAAGTCCTGAGTTGCCTGATCCTGAGCGTCGGCAGCAAATGGTGTAAGGAGCATTACGCCCTCGCAAAGTGAAGTATCAAAGTTCTTGATAGAAAGAAGTCCGTCAAGACCGTCACAACCGAAGAATGTTGGGTTGTAGTTAGCTGACTTGCACTGTGTAAGGATAAGTGAAGCCTGCTGATAGTAGATAGGCAGGAACACGAGGTCTGCGCCTGCATTCTTAGCTGCGCTTATCTGAGCTGAGAAGTCAGTCTTGCTGTCCTTTGTGAATGACTGCTCTGCAACGATATCAAGACCCTTAGCCTCAGCCTCGGATTTGAATGTGTTGAAGATACCTGATGAATAAGCGTCAGAGCTGTCGTAAATTACAGCTATCTTTGTAGCAAGCTTGTTTTCTGCGATATAGTCGGCAGAACCTTTACCTTGGTTAGGGTTATTAAAGCAAACCTGGAAACAGTTATCGTTCTTGATAACGTCCTGAGCAGATGCAGAAGGTGTGAGCTGGAAGATGTTATCCTGCTTTGTCTTTTCAATAACTGCGAGGCAAGAACCTGTTGTTACTGTTCCGACCATTACCTGCATACCATTGTCTTTCAGTGCGTTATAAGCATTTACAGCCTTATCGCCTGAGTCAGCCTCATCGTCCTCGAAAACGTATGAGAGCTTTGTTCCGTTTATTCCGCCTGCGTCATTTACGTCCTTGACAGCAAGCTCGATAGCATTCTTAACAGCAACGCCGTACTGTGCAGCGTCACCTGTGAGCGGACCGCTGCAGCCGATAACGATAGTATCGCTGTTCTTTTTTGCACCGTTTCCGCAACCTGCAAAGCAAGAAACTGCAAGGGCAGCCGAAACTGTTAATGCAAGAATTCTCTTGACATTTTTCATAATAATCTCTCCTCTGATCACATATGTCACTGCATATGCTTTTTTCAATAGTATTAATATAACACGCAGAAGCCCGATTTGTCAATATTAAATCTTACAAATTTAACGTTATTTAAACTATGTTTATTGTTACAAACAATATGCGCGTTCACAGAAAATTAATTTTGTGTATTTTCAATGAACGATTTGCAAGTTTTTTTATAATATCCTGCATACATACACCACTGACTTATAAGCTGCATATGATAAAACAGCCACACGAAACCTGTGGTATATGAGATTCAGACAACATAAGGAGTGAACTTATTTGGATATGTTTGACAGTTTGTCGTTAAGCAGGATACTTGCTGACGACACAGAGGATAACACACCTGCCTGCCCTTTTCCGAAAGGAAGATTTCCTGAGGACACGCCGCTGGCAATGGCATATGTGCCTTTTCAGATGTGGGAGAAACCTTATGAGGCAGATGTAGCACTTTCAAGAGGAACTATCTTCCCGTCCATAGACAAACCTTTTATAGGAGAGGAGGCTGTAAAGAATGCCCATACTAAGTGAAAAGGAGAGGCTTCTTAGAAAGATACAGGCGTGCAGCTTTGCCCTTGTAGAGGCTAATCTTTACCTCGACAGCCACCCTACCTGCAGAGATGGTCTGGCATATTTTGCCCGCCACAAGGCAGAAAAAGAGAAGCTTATTGCGCAATACAATGAGAAATATGGACCATTGACGATCACGCAGAACAATTCGTCCAAGAAATGGGAATGGGTAACATCACCTTTTCCGTGGGAAAGGAGTGTTGACTAATGTGGCAATATGAAAAAAAGCTGCAATACCCCGTTAAGATCGCTAACCCTAATCCTGCTTTGGCTAAGGTCATTATCTCGCAGCTTGGTGGCCCTGACGGCGAGCTTGGTGCAGCGCTTCGCTATCTCAATCAGCGTTACTCAGCCCCCTGCCGTGAGGTGCAGGCAATACTCAACGATATCGGCACAGAAGAACTTGCCCACATCGAAATGATCGGCACTATTATCTATCAGCTGACCCGTGACCTCTCCCTCAAGGAAATAAAAGACAGTGGCTTTGACACCTATTTTGTTGACCACACTACAGGCGTTTACCCTATAGCCGCCTCTGGTGTACCATTTTCTGCGGAAATCTTCCAAAGTACCGGCGACGCTATTGCTGATATACACGAAGACCTTGCTGCTGAGCAAAAAGCCCGCCTGACCTACGACAACATTCTCAGGCTTGCTGACGATCCCGATGTCCGTGACCCTATTAAGTTTCTTCGTGAACGTGAGATAGTCCACTACCAGCGCTTCGGCGAAGGACTAAGACTTATTCAGGATATGCTTGACAGCAAAAATTTCTACGCTTTCAATCCTAGCTTTGACAAATAATAAAAAAAGCGGGCTGATAACAACAGTCCGCTTTTTTGTACATATATCAAAAATCTTCCTTGTCCATCTGCTTGCCGCTCCTGCTGACCTTTTTATTAAGTATCAGCGAAAAAGCCAGCGTTGCGGCTATGAGTGCTATCATCACAAGCACTGATTTTATTGTCAAATGCTTCAACTGTGCTCCAATATATGTCTGCACAAGCATTTCAGGCATCACTCCCATTATCGAGCCAAGAAGATATGGTCTGTAAGGCATTCGCAGTGCACCGTGTATCATTGAAACAAGGTCGCCCGGCACAACTACCACTGCCCTTGAAATGTAGGAGGCGAACAGATTATTGTCATGCCCATAATTTACAAGCTTTCGTGCCTTAGGATATTTCATCTCAATAACACGCATTATATCGCCACCAGATATTCTTCCCACAAGATAAGGAACAGTAAAACACACCGATAGTCCTATTACATTCAACAAAATGCCCACCCAGAACGGATATATTGCACCCACGCACACAAAAATAGCCGCAAGCGGGAATACCACCGACAAAGACTTCAATCCATAAAATCCCAGTATAACAAATGCGGCAAGCCACAAATTGTCCGGGCAATAACTGAGTATCTCAGAAAACTCATGGTCTTTCAGAAAAAGAGCACAGCAAAATATTATGATAATAGTTAAAGCAAAGGGTACATATCTTCCATATTTTCGCACAAAGCTATCCATAACTCCTCGCTCCTCTCCGATTCTTTAGGGTATTATACCATATTTGAATGTTCAATTAATTATCAATCAATGAAAACTGTGTTACAACTTTCGCTGTCAAAACAAATTTATACTTTATCGTTCGTCAAATTGACCAACTATTCTCATTTTTGCACAATATCCCACTATCACTATAATTTTTATAAGTAGAATTATGTCGTCTTATGTCGTGAAGTGTTCTTAAACAAGTCGATTTCTGTTCTAATTTATGTATATCTAATTAATAGGTTAAATTTGTACAATATTGCTATTGACCAACGTACCAATTAATGTTATAATTAATTATAACAATTATTTGGGAGGTATTTTTATGAGATACACAGTATACAACAAAGCAATGAAACGTCCAGTTTTTCAAACAAACAACCTTGAAGAAGCCATTGACTATACACGTCGCCACCCAAGAAAGTCAAGACGACACTGCATATACGATGACAAACTAAAAACTTTTGATATAAAAAAAATAAGACTTGCCGCAGGAATATAAAACGCACAGGGTGTAGAACTCTGTGCGTTTTTGATGTATTTATGAATAAACAAGTCTTACAGTCACTCTGCTGTAACCGCTCCATGTGCAGGTGAACAAGGTCAGATCCCAGTCGCTGCCACCACCTTTTATGAGCGATGGCGAATCCCAGCCGCTCAGCAGTTCGCTGTTTGTGACAGTATAGTTAAATTCTCTGCCGTAAACATCGGTGAAAATGACCTCGTCACCTGAGTTGAGCTTATCCAGCTTATCAAAAAAGCCTGTGTAATTGTGAGCGCAGATTATAAGATCATTGTCTACACGTCTGCCGCTGTACTGACAAGCTGCAGTATTCATTGCAGCATAGCTCCAGCCACGAGTCACAGGGAACTCCTGCCCCAGTGTCGGGAATGAAATCAAGCCTATATATGAGTTGCCGTCAAGCACGATATCCTTATCCGGGTCATCTATCTCGCTGTCCGTGGATCGACTATCGTCAAAAATGTCAAAGGGTGAACTGCTGTCGCTATCCTCTGAACTGTCTGAGATCTGCGTTTTCAGATCACTCAGCACAGCCTCCATCCTTTTATTACTTTGCTTTTCATGAAAATAGTTGTAATAATTAAGGGATAATGCCGCCGCTATCAGCATTATCCCCATTATTATCAACAAAAGTCCTAGCTTTTTTTTAGTCACTATTTTTCTCCTGTTGTAAAGGCGAGCCTATGTGGTTTCGCCTTTATTTCTCTTTTCTGCTTACTCTCCAGCCTGCCGCGATAAGGATAACTCCACCGCCTATAAGTACAGGCACCGGCCAGTTGAGCGAACCAGTCTGTGGTATATTGTCAGGCGTTGAGCTTGATGAATCAGAGCCTGACGAGCTGCTGTCAGGTGTGCTTGAACTACTATCTGTATTACTTGAACTGTCTGACTTATATGTGTTCTCTATAAGAAACAGCTTGTCATTGCTTTTGGTAACAACTGTGTAGTTGGCAGGAATATCTATCTCCTTAACTGTCCACTCAGCCGCAGAATTGTCTTTCCAGAAATACTCCCAGTTGTTGTCAGCGTTAAGAGTAACAGTATCGAAAAGCTTGCCGTCACGATATATCTCCACCTTGATATTATCAGGTATGAGCTTTTCCTGACCATCAGGAACTATCCACGACTTTCTTACACCATAATCACTGTCCCCTGCTGGGATCTCTTCGTATGTGAACTTGGTGTAAACTGTTATCTGACCCTCAGCCACGATATCCTTATCTATCTCGATAAGTGACGGAGAAGGTGTAAACTTAGCTGTTGTGTTTTCAAAACTCTTGCCTGAAACAAGATACAGACCCACAGAATCAGCAGAAAGCTTTACTTCACCGTTTGCGTCCGTCTTGCCTGTTGAAACTGGTGTTATGCCATCAGTTTTTGCGTAGTTGTCAAGCGTATCAGCGACAGCCTGCATTTTTGAAGCGTCAGTAAAATCAGACATATCTATAGGATAATCGCTGAACTCACCGGTAAGGACAAAGTCAGCTTCTTTACGCTCACCGACCTTATATATGCTCCACTCGGCATTACTAACAGTCGTTGTATCATTTTTGCACACTATATCCACATTGATATTATCCGCTGCAGAAGCTGAGATCGTCATACTTCCCAAGGCTGAAACAGCCATTGCCGCCGTACACAAAACAGCCTTTGCAAGCTGAGAAAATTTAAGTTTCATCTTTGCTACTCTCCTTATCAGGTAGATTTTCAACATTATCGTCACTCTCTTGCTTATCTAGCATTGCCACAAGCTCATCATGAGAGATTTTTTTGCGTTTTGAATCCACAAACCACCACACAAGCAGTACCACAAACAATGGTATTGCTACAAAAGGCACGACCACAAGAGAATCGAGCTGAACAGCGTCTGCCGTTATTTTTGAAACACTCTTTGTATCGTCCGCAGTTTCAACTCTCTTTGCACGAACAAGAAGCCTGTGAGAATTGACTCCGTATGGTGTACAGGTAGTCAACGTAACATGATCCTCACCTGGAATAATGTTCAGCTTATCCATTTCATTAGGCAGAACTATATAAACAGCCTCGACCTCATATGTATAGACCTCTTTCAACACTGTTATAGTGAACTCATCGCCCTCTGCAAGCTTATCAAGGTCGCTGAAAAGCTTTGCCGACGGCAGACCTCTATGTGCTGAAATGACCGAATGAGTGTCCGCTCCGCCAACAGGCAGGCTCGAACCCTGCAGATGTCCCACAGCGACATTTAACACGCCGTCACTTGTGCCATGATAAATAGGCAACTCCACCCTTATAGTCGGAATGGAAATATAGCCCATAACACCAGTCCCCGTGATATCCAGGATATCCTCATAGCCCTTGACCTGATCATAATCCACAAAAGGTCGGGCAAGCTTTGCTATCTCTTCATTATATTTTCTGGCACGGCTGAGTATCTCTTCATTCTCCTTGTCAGAAAGGTCATTTGCCGCTTTCTGATAAGTCGCCACCGCACGGCTTTGCGTTTTTGAATTCCACCAATCGCTTATTGTTGGATATAACATCACGGAGAGCCCCACAAGCAATAACAAGATCAATAAAATTGTAGTTGATTTACCGCTTTTCTTCCTCATGGAGTCCTCCCTGATGCCTGCCGACCGAGATCGGCAGGACAAAGGTAAAAATAAATTCAAAAATTAGTCGTTCTTAGCTCTCTTCTTAGCAATGAGAAGCACACCTGCGCCCAGTACGATAGCTCCGCCTACACCGTAGAAGATCTGAGTACCGATACCGCCAGTTGTTGGAAGTGAGCCGCCCTTCTGGTTTATGATCTTAACTGTTGAACCGCTTGTGCCTGAATCAGTGCCGTCGAGCATACGAATGGACTGAAGCGTATTAGCAGGATCATATGTTGTGTCAAACTTGAACTCATATGGATCAGCTCTGTTATACTGAGCAGGAGCCTCTGTCTCAACAAGCTTGTAAGTTGTCTGATCATCAATGCCCTTGATAGTAAACTTACCTGTTGCGTCTGTTTCGATATAATCAACAGAGCCTGCCTCACTGCCGATCTCAAGTCTGTAAACATTGTCAGCTATCTTGACAAGTCTGATAGCATCGCCATGAACATTTCTAAGCTGGAACTTAGCACCTGCAAGAGGCTCGCCCTTTTCGTCTACCTTGTTACCAACAAGTGAGAATGTCCAGTCATAAACTGTAACCTTAGGTGTTTCACCTTTCTCCTTACCTGTTGTGTCCTGAGGATTGTTTGAATATGTCAGGTAAGCTGTGTTAGGGTTATTGTTCACGCTGTCAGGAGCAGTAACTGCTACCTTAGCTTTTTCATTGAGCTTAGCAGAATAATAAGTTTCGATCTTAGCAACTGTAGGATAGTTCTTTACAAGTTCCTTGATATCGAAAGTAACATAGAAAGACTCCTTATAGTCGGTCGTACTGCTGTCGTCGCCAACTGTTGTGTTAGGACCTACTGTAACAGAAGTGATCTCCTGACCGTCAGCGTCATAGTACTTGTATGTAAGATTATCATTGAATGTAAAGCCCTCGCTGAGCTGGTCACGAACTGTGTATGTATACTTGTCATAAGCTGATACATCGCTTGGTATAGTTGTTGTGATCTTGAATTCTACATCGTCACCGATTGCGTTGTCGCCAACATCGCCCCATGAGTTATTCTCATTATGCTTGATCTGCTTTGTAAGTGTTGGCTTCGTCTTCTTTGGAGTAACGTCTGTTGTGCCTGAAACGTTAAGGATAAGAGCTGAGTTAGCCTTATCAACACCATTATTTTCTGTTGCATCGACAACGAGATAATAGCCAGCATTTGGAAGTGGAATAGTGTACTCACCGTTATCTTCATAGGCGGTTACAGACTTATTGTCGATGATGCAGGCAGAAGCGGCTTTTGCAAACTTTGCAGTATCTTCCTTTGTCCAATGATCTGCGTCTGAGATTATCTTTGCAACGTCTACTGCGCTCTCGGCACTGTCAAACTGTGACATATAAGTGCTAAGACCAGCAGTTTTCAGGCTGGTAAGCAGAGCATCGCCATTAATGCCTTTGCCCCACTTGATAGTATTTGTTGCAGATGCCTGATCAAAGATCTGATAAGCCTTATATACTCTGTTTGTATCAGAATCCTTGATAACAATGTTATTAACGCCAGCATCAGTAGTAGCAAATACTCCGAATGCTGATGTTGCAGCAATAGCTGAAACTGACATAACTGTTGCAGCAGCAAGAGCTGCAAATTTCTTCATCTTCATAATTAATTATCCTTTCATATTTGATTATTTATAGCGTTTTTTTGCGACGCTTTGTAACTAAAAGTAATGTTGCAGCAACAGTGACTGCTGCCACGAATGGGATAACACCCATGCCGCCTGTTTCAGGCAGTTCTCCCAAGGTTTCCTCAGAGTTGTTATAGACCTGAACATACTGATCACCGTTCTTTGTCATATCAATGCAATTCTCATTTTCTGAGCCATTGTATCTGTAGTAAGCTTTGTATGACGATGTGCTTATCGGCTGACCGTTCACGTCTGTCTCTTCAAACCAATAGTAATACTTATTGCCCTTGATGTCATTTTCTTCAAGAGAAACGGCATTTGACCAGTTGTTATCAGCCGTGAGCGTTATCTGCTTCCACAAGAATACTTCACCGCTAGGTGTCGCATCCTTATTAGGAACAGGTGTAACGTTCGTCTTCTCAGGTGTGCCAAGTTCATTAGCTGTCACCTCATAAGAACAACTGCTATCATCATTGACCTTTGCTGTAAGCTCAACTGTAACATCGGAAGTAATACCGCTGAGGTCAACTGTGAACTTGCTGGAATTATAAAGATCAGCAACAGACACACTTATATACTTACTTGAAGCGCTCCATGACGCAACACTCTGATTTTTGTCACCGTCCCAAACGTCCCGATCTCTGTAGAACTCAGCAAGAACATCGCCAGACGAATTGATAAGCCTTACTCCGGAATATTTCATATCGCCCCTTTCAAGCCATGCGTTATTAAGGGTGAAGCTGAACTTAGCCGAGCCATACATGGTATACTCAGAGGCAAAGCTTCCGTTCTGAGCCATTTCTGTACCATTGCTTGTAAGGATCTTGAATTTAACATTCTGTCCCTTATCCATTGTGCCTGTAAACTTGTTATAATTTTCAGGAACGTCAGCCTTATTTGTTGACCTATAGATATTGAACGTTACCTTATCATTGGTATGAGCATTGCTATCGCCGTCAGACCATGCCTTTTGCAGGCGAACGTCCATATTTTCTACCTTCTGAGGGGTCTTGGTATTGACGATCGTATCAAAGCCCGTGGCACTGCCGTTATTTGAATAAGTATATGTAACGCCAAAGCCGTCAGGTATATTCTTTTCAAGAACATAGTAATACTTGTCCTTGTCAAGACCGTCAAGAGTTACCGTCCAATTCTTAGACTTTTCCAGAGAAACAGTTTTTATAAGTTTGCAATCTGTTGGTATTCCGTTATCTCCATTCACTCTTGTGGTTGAATTTGGTGCAACAGAGGACTCATAAACATCTGCCTCGATCTTGTCGATACCAGCAGGAAGCTCACTGTCAGCAAGCTTGTTTCCAAGCTCATCACGCCATTCCTTCGTAATGTTAAGTCCCTTGACGTTCGTAACTGTAACATCAGTGTTTTTGCTCATTGCCGTTGCACTGTATACAGCCTCATATCCTGTTGCAAGATCGATCTCTTTGATATAGTAGTAAAGCTGCTTGTAATCATCGCCGACCTTTGTATATCCAGGAAGCTTTGTCCACTCATGTTTCCAATTGTTAGCTTCGTTAAGAGTTACCTCAGCACTGCCCCACTGAATATCATCTGGAACACCGCTTAAAACCTTAGTTGTAGACGAGCCAAGAAGAAACTTTACGCTCTCTGCCGAATGATTGCCGTTTCCATCGCTCCAAACCTTGCTTGCAGTTATCTTAAACTCTTTCAGCAGATTTGTTACTCTGAACATATCTCCGTTCTTCACGAACTGATATCCGTCCTCACCGACTTCACTTGGAACTACAGCCGGACGCACTTTAAAAGCAAAATAAATAGGAGTTTCGTCAAGAAGATAACCCTCTGGACTTTGCTTTTCTATAAGCTTGTAAAGATGACCCTCAGTATTTCCGGTGCCTGCGGCAGGTTCAAGGTCAAGATTGTATGACCCGTCAGCATTTACATTGAATGTCTGCGCCTTATCCTGCGCCGAATTTCCCCAGATAACTGATTTTCTGTCTTTCGCAGCATTTTCTTTGAAATCTACTGCCGGGAGCCAATCATATGTGCCATTTTCCAGCTTAGTGTATCTGTAGATCTCAAAAGAAGCCTTAAGCATAATACTATAGTCTCCGCTGTCTACCTTCATAAGCTTAAATGGCTCAACAGTTGTTGATGACGCCTTTGACTGATTTATCAACTCAAACTCGGAATCATTATCTTCACTGTCATTTACAGCAGAGCCGTTTGTGTCAAATGATATATTATTGAACACATGGACTTTATAGCCATCGTTCTCAGCGTCCTCATCATTTGCAGGACTTCCTGTATAAACGTAAACTAATTTCAGGTGACGCTGATCTGGAACGTTTATTTCAAGTTTCTTTACAAAATCTCGTGTCTTCGCTGTCAGTGCGGAACACTTTACCGCCGAAAGCATTTTTTCATTGCTGACTTCAGTGTTTGAAAAGCCGCTGCCATCCCTGTATTCATATTCGACTCTGAAAACACCGCCCGCCTTCTCAGAAGAAACCTCTTCCACAGGGACGGATATGCTTGAGCCAAAATCTGACCACTCGCTTCTCTTGTTGGCAAAGGCTTTTACTTCTTTGAAGCTGTTGCCGTCCATATAGCCATAAGCCACATAGTAACTCTTTATATTTCCGTTTTCGTAGCCTTCAGGCAAAGTTAGATCAATAGTACCCTTAGCGCCAACAATACTTTCACTTGGAATAAAGTTAGCGATAAACTTGCCCTTTTCGTTGGTAATAACATCTGCACTGCAAGAAACTGTGCTGTCAACTGCCTCCGGATCTGATATCACATAACTGTAATCACTCACAGCAAGCTCTGCACCTGTATCTGCGTCAAATACCTTGATAGACTTCAGATCCATATCAACAGCGGAATTGCCATTTATGCTTACCGTTTTTGTCTGAATGTTACCCTGAGCGTCCTTTGTCTTAACTACAGCCGTGCCTCCGCACTTGATAACATCGTTGAGAGTTATCATTCCGTTTGTTGAGCATTTGAGCTTTTTAGGGTTAACATCAATGGTATAAGTTATCTCACAGCCGGTGGACTTCGGCGAAGAAGTTTTCTTCAAGTTCTTTTCCTTAACTGTCTGCGTCTGGCTTCTCTCCGGATATTTTCCAGCTTTATCCTGAACTGTGTTTTTGAACGCTGCAGTACCATTCTTGTAAACACCATTCTTAACATCATCGACCTTTACAAGTGTACTGTAGTAAGCTGTCCAAGCGTCCTGCTGATTCCATGCAGTCTTGAAAGTTACTGTATTGGCTGTCTTATCATAGAAATATTCAAACTGATTTGTTTGTGCAAAATCATACTTATCAGAACTATTTCCAAATGAATACTTGAGATAATCCTTGTTCTCGTAGAATATCATTCCCGCCGGAAGCGTGTCCACGATCTCGACATTATCGTTACGCTTATAAGTGCCGTCCTTGTTGATATCAAGCCGCCAATCAAACCTGTAATACTCAACACCATTTACAGTAACAACAGGCAGGCTGCTAAGATCATGCACTGTGTCGCCTGCTACACTGCTTGCAGCGTCATACTTTTCATAAGGTGCTTTGGAGCTGTCGCCTATAGTAAACTTAGTCTTATCTGCACTAGGCTCAAATGTTTCACCTTTATAAGTAGCCTTGTTATTTACATTTATAATAGTACCTTCGTCAAGACCTGTTACATCTATGGTACTGCTATACTTTATCTGCACAAGGTTTATATTGTCAAATTCTTCACTATCATTGAACTTTATCTCAAACGAAGTGTTGTCGGCATTAGATACTACAGTGTAATTTGAACTGTCAAGCGGTTCATAGCTTCCTGTTCCATTTCTCTGAACATACATGATAATGGAATCAGTGTCAAGAACGCTCTTTATTGACTTACCATCATTTGACGTAGCGTTCATTATATCGCTTATAGTCTTGCCCCTAAAGGAACCGTTTGTCTGCTTGACCTCTACCTGCCACTTATATGTAACACTGCTTCCGTCCTGAGAAATGTCAAGAACTGTTTTTGACTTCTCGTTTACAGGTTTATAGTAAACTGTCTTGTCAGAATGGAATCCGTCAATTCCTGCAGTATTTTTCACTGCATAATTTCCATTGCTGTCAGGGTCGCCAAGATCATAGTCAGTAACCTTTGTTTCATAGGAAATAACTACCTCGTTATTGTCACCTATTCTGTCAGGCAAAACAAGCTCACCGTCACTTGCAACTGTTGCATCAAAGGTATCATTTCCAACCTTTATGCTGACAATCTGTCCTGCTTTAAGCATATTATCAGTTATTGTCTTGCCTTTAAGGGTAGAATTTTTGTCATTACATTTAACAGTTACTTCCCATTTGAGTATACCTAACGTGTTATTATCTATCCAACCACTTTTTGATATCTGATACCTATTATAAACAGTTTCACTTGATGTGATATCAGACCATGGTTGGCTTTTATCAGGTCTTTGCATTTTAACTGTATTTGTAGTTTCCGCCTTGTCAGGATCGATAGCTGTCACATACTCGATAGTAATTTTTGACGCTGTTGTTTTATCGTCAAACGTAAGCGTGTTTCCGTCAAGTGTGTACTTTACATCTGAACCATCATCAGCTTTAAGTGCAAAGCTTCCTGGCTTTGCATCAGGGAATGCTTCATCATAAAGGTGATAGCCCTTGAGGTCTGCACCGCTAGGGTTGCTTACAACAATTTCCCATGTGACTTCGTTATTGTCGTAGTCAACATTCTTGCCTGTTTTTGAGATCTTATCCTTCTTTGACTCAGAATAAATAATTTTATCTGCTTTTACTCCATTTCCGTCCTTATCATATGTGGTGGATTTGTTTTCCACCTTACCTGACATAACGAAATTCGGGTCGCTTGTAGGATATGGGGTCGTGTAGCTTATGGTAACATTTTCTTCGCTGAATCCATCGCTGAAAACAAACTTTCCGCTTGACGCGTCATAGCTTCCTGCACCCTCAGGTGAAACAGTGAAGCTTCCGTCAACAGCATCCTTAAAAAGCTCGTCCTCGATCCTGTCAAGAGGCTTCTTTGCAGGATTGTCAACTGTGATAGTCCACCTAACTCCGTCAGCAGTTTCGCTTGCGTCCTTTATGGCAGACATAGTGAGCGGAGTAAAACCGTCTATTTCAACCGTCTGACCGCCTATCTCAACAGTGGTCTTATCACCTGTATCTGTATCCTTACGCTTTACATTACCCTCAAAGCTTGCCTTACCGCTTATAGCGTCCTTCTCATTTTTCTGTTGATATCGCTCGTCAAACTCAATAAAAAGATACTTCTTTCCATCTATCTCGTCGACTCTGTACTTACCTGAAATTCCATGTCCTTCATCGAAGTGAGTATCCTCGACATCGCCCCAGGTTCCGTCTGACGGTATACCGCCCTCGGGCAGGCTAACATTATCGTCGATAGGGAAATAAATATACCTATTGGTCATTGCGCCCTTGTCAAAATCAAATTCCACATTGAATTCGATCTTTTTAGATTGGTCTTTTCCTGAACCGACCGCATCATAGGATTTTATCGTGACGCTATTCGCATCCTTATAAGAATAGCTTCCGCCGTTATAGGAAACATCTCCACCTGCCACGGAAGTACCCTCAGTGGCACTTATTGCAGGCATAACAAGACTTGCCAGCACTGACACTGTCATAACTACAGACAGCACCACACCGAACAAG
>OGOI01000778.1_pt1 | contig 24017 bp, 16 predicted proteins | sample 1552631 | NCBI WGS metagenome assembly OGOI01 (sample SAMEA2580204, study PRJEB22360) | human gut metagenome | biome: human gut; feature: human-associated habitat; material: faeces | place: Denmark | collected 2008/2010 | reverse complement strand
GTTCTAAATAATAAGTGAATTTCAATGGTGTAGGTTCTGCTGTTTTGCGTCCTACGAACAGACAGACATTGCAATCCCGTGCGTAAGTTACGGCTTTGGCAATATAGGAGTACTGAATATCATCGACAGTCTCGGTCTTTGCTTCTCAATCAATTTTTGGGGTTTTATACATTTTAGCTAAAATTTATGTTGTTATTAAATCTTTGATTATGATGTAAATATAGTAAAAATTTATGAATTATGCAAGTAAAATAGAAAGGACAAACTTGTGCAGAGGGTCTATAAGTTAACCCTTTTGCACAAGTCTGTCCCTTATCAATCAATAGATGTCAATGTCATAGTTATCCGTTACGGTCACTCCGAATATTGTCGTACCAGCAGGAATATCTACTTTTTCACCTTTCAGACACAAAAAGAAGAATCCTCCCAATGGTAAAAATGTAAGACCTAAACCGACACCTAACCCAATGGCGGCTCCTTGCCGATTCTCTCCGTCTTGCTCAATACCACCAGACAATGAAATGATTTGACCATCAACGGCAGTAGTCGAAATACACCCGATTTGTAAATAGCCAGGTTTGCCGAGCCCTTTTGCCTTTCTTTTATTCACCGACAGAATGACAGGAGTTCCGCGGGTAATAATGAGCTCTCCCGCAATGGTTAAATCGCTTACCACTTCTGCCCTGATGGGAGTATCACGATTGCTGTTTGCCGAGGTGCTCAAACGTACAATGACAGAGGTTCCCCGTCTTAAAGGTACGGCAAATAAAATGTTAGCGGACATACTCCATATCAGGAGCAATGCAACGATACGTTTCATAGATTCAGGATAAGGATTATTTAAAATCACATCCTACAATCTTGGAAGCATAATCTTTCCATCCATTTGCTGATTTATATAAAGCTACCGAATTTTTGGGAACACAAATTTTAGCTTCACGGGAAATGTTTGAAAATGCGTTCTCTCCTAATGTTGGGGGTGTAGTCGATTGACAATACACCATTTTCAGATAGTGGCATCTTGTGAACACAGAATTTCCAATTTCCGTAACACTTTCTGGAATAATGATGCTGTCAAGTTTGCTACAATCAAAGAATGCTTTTTCGGGTATGCTCGTTATCTTGTTCTTAAATGTAAAAATACCTTGCCCGTCAATATATTCATTACTTATAAATTGCGGATGTTTCGCGATATTAACTGAAATGGGTTTGTCCTTTTCGGCAGTATAACATATCGTATTGGATTTAATTTTTGCAATAGGGTCCACAACAATTATTTCTTCTGCCATTGTTGTTTCGGCTGTTCTCGGAGCAAACCTCTTTGCTGTTCCTGCATGATGTTCCGATACTTGCTCTTCGGTGCTTGTGAACTCAATAACTTGTCCACAAGTAGTAATAACCGTTTTCCAATAGAATGGGGCTACACCTCGTTGTTTGACCTCGGTATTTACATTTATTAATGCCTGTGAGCCCGACAGATTTGCATTTTTGACCATTTCAGCATAGGCATTCGCTCGGATAGCTTTCAAGGAGAGCCCTCCTATACCAAAAACTCGGATAACCGTAGCGGACCCTTGGGCAGTTCCAATCACTTGGAAATTGTTTTTGGACAATTCAACATTGGTCTGCATGACATTACGGTTGGATGTCAAATGCTCGGAAACCGCGCAACTTGTCATTAATCCCGCAGTTGCAATAGCAACCGCCAATAAGATTTTTTTCATAAACTTAAAAGTTTAGGTTGTCGCTACGCACCACCGCGACGGTTAATTTTTGGATTTAAGAAAAACAGAAAGCGTGGTGCTGAAAACTTATTTAGCTAAACAGGTCGTAGGAAACCTTGAGAATAAATAAGCAACAACACCACGCCTATATCCACGAATGGATATGACGCGGCAAGATGTTTGCCTATTCTCTTCTCTTAATCGAATTTCCTACGTTCGTTTAGCGAGAACAAGCTACACTTTCCGTGTATTCAATATGTTACCACAAAAGTAACGATATTCATGGAAAATGCAAAACATCTTACCTATGCGGTGTTGTTGCAGATTCAAATTTCGGTCTAAACTTTCAGAAAATCAAGATTGATATTCTAAAAAGTTCTTCATTGGTTGGGATATTCCGTTATAAAGAATAAGCCGACATATCCCCTCTAATGATGAGTTGTAAATCATTCCAACTCTCAATTATCGAGAATATGCCGACTTAAAATCAGTTTTGGCGGTTTGGTAATAGCCGTAAGGATTACAAGTAACCGATAATCAGCCAACCGACCGACAGCGTATATAGAGTGTTCCGCGCGTTATCCTGCGGCTATCTCTTGTATCACGCTATCCATGTAGATTGCCTGTCCGCTCGCTAACCTGCCCCACCAACAGCAACCGTATTCCTCGATGATAACCTCACCCTCACGTTTCAGACGTTCTGCCAGCCAGCTGTCAATCAACCACCATTCCATAACATCACCCAAGAACGGATAGATATATTCTTCGGGTAGCAGGTGCTTGTTCAGCATTTCATCCACGACTGCGGTTTGATTCGTCAATACGCAGTTCTCAACCAATCGCTGTGCTGCCATAGGATTCCTTGTTGTGCGGCTATATTGCGTAACCATTGATTAGCGAATGTGGTGTGTTCTGCCTGCAAGCGAGGATTCAACGCTATTCCGTCTTCCGACCATTTTACGCTGTTCTGCTCGATGCCGCAGTAGTCATTGCGATAGTAGTACGGGATGAATTGCTGTGTTTCTTTGTGCAAGGCAAAGAGCATTTCGGGATCGCGCATGGCATCGCCGTTCTGTTGTCCGTAATGAGCCAGCGAGAAAAAGTCGTACTTGTCGATACGGCCGATCAGTTCAAGGTAGACGGGCATATATGTACCGTCCGAGTTGTCGATTTTGGTTGTTTGCAGAGCCAACAATGCGCGGAAAATCTCTGCCGCCTTTCTGTCAAGTGTTTTCATATATGAAACGGTTTTACATTTGACAATAGGGAGGGGGCTTTGATAGGGAGTAGCTTTATATGTGGGGTATATAAACAAAAAACTCCAACAGATAATCTGTTGGAGTTCCAAAAAAATATGCTTAAAATGGTAAATCTAAATAATTCAACTCTTCTATTACATTTTGTATTGTTTGCGTTTCTTTGAGACAAGAATCCTTAGCTGCACAATACAATTCATTAAGTAGTGAATAGTCGGTCTTGCTACTGACTGTGCTATCTTCTTTGGCAATCGAAATCTCAAGATTGCTATTATTATACATTGTCAATTCATAGACCGTTTCAAATGAATATTGGTCTAATTGATTTTCCACCTCATCTATTACAAATGTAGCTGATTTAAGTTCTAACCGATATTGACATTCCGTACTTGACTTTTTCCATTCTATTTTTCCATCTTTGGTGGATTTAATCAATCTCTGGATTAAATCTGCATATTTTGTCTCCATAATTTATTTGGATTTTAATTGATTCTCTAATCGACTTAACATTGAAGCTATTTCTTCCATATCTTGACAGAAGATAACTTTATCAAGTTTCCCTCTATTGCTCATCTGTTTATCAAGATTATTTAGGCCTATTTCAACCCGTTTTTTTAATCTTCCAAAATCATCTTTGTCAAATTCAATCTTCCCAATAAATTCAACTCGCATCATAAAGTCTTTTACATCACATAATCGCAATTTTGCGAGTTCATATTTTTCACTATTGATATACTCCTCAATAATTCTTGTAATGGTTACGATTTTAGCTAAATCGGATATAGATAAGATTTGTTCTACTTTCTCTCTTGTTTGTTTAACAGCAAATTGAGTGCTTATTGTTATGTTTTGTAGGGCTATAATCTGCCATAGAGCAACAGCCAACCCATATATTGAAACATAAAATCCGAGCAGGGTTGCAAGATTGAAAATTGTAAGTTGTTCTTGAGGTATATATTGATAATATAGACCGCATATTAAAGCCAGCAAGATAAAGAAGATTACTCCTAATAATATTTTTGTCGAGTTCTTCATCAATTTAAAAAATTTGAGCCTCAGACAAAGATAGTAAATTTTCAATTTATTTTGCAATCATCCTCTTTCTAATAATCGTAACGCAGGCTGTTGTCTTGCCGTTGATTTTGGGTGCTGTTTCCTTTATCTCGTATCATTTATTGAGGTCATTTGCCTTTGCCGTCTGTTGAATCCCTAAATCGTCGTATATTCGTTGCAGTTCCGATTTGGCCTTGCTCTTGGAAATGAACATTTGTTTAGGAAACACTGTATCTATCATCTTTACGATTTTGTATTCACTCGGCAGCCGTACCTGCTTTGTCAGTTCTCGGCGGATATTGCCTACATGGTATTTCAACGCCTGCACCTTGGCTGTTCCTAACTCGTCGTATGCCTGTTTCACCAACGGATATTTGAGGGCTATTCGGGCACAAAGTTCCTCGTGATTGTCCAGCGAGAAAAACGGACGTGTCGTTTTCAGACAGTGGTATTCATCGAACAGTTCTTTGAACGTAACCCGTGCATTGTCCTTGTTCTCTATCTTTTCGATAATCTCGCTAAACGTATGGCGGGTTATCGTGTAGCCATTCCTCTTTAATTCATCTGTAAGGTTTATATAGGTTCTGTAAATATGCCTGCATATCTTGAAATTCACAATATCCATATTGGCGAGGTTCTTATCCACGATAAGGCGGTTATCTTCTATCCTTACATATTGTTCGTTGATATATTTGATTTTCGATAAGGTCTTTTCTCGTGCCGTTTCACTCAATCCATTTATTTCCTTGGCATAATCTACCGCTTCTGCAAGCACTTTCTTTGTCGATGCCACGAATTCATCGAGAGTAACATCACGGCTGTACTTGGTCGTGGAATAGACATGGATAATCTCGCCCTTGTATTTGGAATCCCGCAAGCGACCGCAAATCTGTGTGAACAGCGTGGAAATATCCAACAGCGTGTGGGACTTGTTGCCGTCGCTGACGATGAATGTAACGCCGTTCTCGTCGTAAAGGTCGCAACCCTCAAAACAGGTCGAGGTGTAAAAGTTTATCTTCCTTACGGGGTCTGACGGCTGGCCGATGGGATAATCTTTGCCTAACTTGCGCTGGTTGTTCTCGCTGTTCTCTCCGCTGGTAGAACAAACCACTTTAACATTGTCGGGAGTGAGTTTCGCAAGGTCAATTACCTTTGCAATAAACTCCACGCTGTTGACGAAGATATGCAGGTTGTGTTCCAATCGGCTGTCTAACACCTTGCGGCACTCCTTAACGATATAGTGGGCAGGTTTGGATGTCTGACGGGAACGGATATTGACTTCGATTAGATGCGGTCAGTTGATTTCGCAGATGGGCAGGTGTTTCAATTCCTCTAAAACATACTCTTGTTCTATCGGGGTAGCCGTCATGTAAGTTGCCCTATCGAATTTAGCGGCTTCTGCCAGCAGGTTTTTAATAGCAGTATGGCGAAACGAATAGGAGTTGAACAGTACGTGTCATTCATCCACTAAAAGGAATAGGTCTTTATAAGGATTAAAACCCGCACTTTCCAAAGCCCGAATCGTTCGCGGCAGGGAATCATAAGTAACGGCAATCTTCAATGGAGAATGGCTCTTTGCATAGTCGATGATGTCCTGCTCTTGGATGCCCTCGTAAACACCCAACACGGAAATATCATCCTTGCGGTAGATAGTCTTGTTCTTTACCAATGCCACGTAAGGCATGGCGATAATGGTGGGAATGGAATTGCGGATAGCCAACTCGGTAGCACCGCATCCCGTTTGCTTCTTGTTAAATAAGCAGTTTGCGGGAATCTCCGTCAGAAAGTCTGACAAGTAAGTTGCCCCAGCGGGAGCGTCGATAGTTCAATTTTGGTTTGTATTCATATTTATAAATTGTGTTATTGTTAATCGTATCTCTTTATCTGTAATCTTCTATCTTTATAATCTTCCATATTTTTTAATCTTGAAACTATATTTATAAAGGAAATTTTCATTTCACACTCAAAAAATGTGGAAATAGGAAGCAAAGACAAGGACAGCAAATAATGCCGTCCTTATCCATTTGTAAGCCTATTTTCTATGGTAGCAGAATTTTCCTTTTCTCGGATTTGCTATTACAAATATAATAAAAATCTTTAATAAATGCAAGTTTAAGGGCTGGTATTTAGAGTGGATTTTACATGAAAAGCGGGATTTTTTGGGCGGTAATCGAGTATCGGATTAGCGTTATATAAACCTCGCAAACATGGTATTCATCAGTAATATTAGCATGAAAACATAGTTTCCGAGTGTAATATTAGTAAAAATGCAGTGTATTTCACCGTAACAATTACGGTGAATGACATTGCATCGACCGTTACTTTTACACTCTGTGCAATGTTGAAATTACTAATATTAGTAAATCATATAAATTGATTTTAGTAAAATTAGTATATTTTATTGTATTTTTCTTGCTTGAATAGACATAATTTTATACTTTTGACGCCCGAAAGTTCTTTGATAATCATTGCGTTCAACAGCAATATATGGTATCCCGTATCCTGCGCGGGATGAATTAACAAATCAGCAGGTGTTTAATTACTCCAATTAAATCATTTTTCATGAACGGAAAAAATCCCGAATTGACTGTTGAAGCGAAGGTCGCAACCAAGAAAAACGCTGGCAAAGGCCGCACACCTAAATCGCCCGTTTGGAAAGTCCTTGACGATGCACGGAAGAAATTCAATGCACAAATCGTTAAGAGTACGAGTGTCAAACGTGAGTGTATTAAGGCTTGTATCGGCAAGTACTATGCAGACGATTTGCGGTTTTGGCTTGATTTATTGAGCCAAAGCGAAAAATTGCTGCTTGATTCCATGCGTTTTAACAAGGCTTGCGACAACCTCGGTCTTGCCCCTAAAACCGTTGCTCAACATATTCTTTTTGAGAGCGAAAAGACGGCGAAGAGGATTTTGATTGAGGGAGTGGAAGCCGTCCTCGGAGAGCGGGTGAAGATGTTCACCGAACCGCTTTACGTGGATGAGAAGAAACTCTATGCCAACAGCAGTTCCAATGTGCAGGAGACGCCGAGCGAAGCATCTGCTACGTCTGGTTCGGCGGTAACTGCGGCTTAACATTGCTGGGATTCTGAGACACGTTTAGTCTTGGACGTTCATTGCTTCGTTTCCATGATGGGAACGCAGACGAAACAAAAACATTTAGAGGGGTGGCAATCCACAAGTGGAGACTGTGGAATTGCGCCCCTCGCTTTTTATTTTTATCAAAGTAGATTCTGCATCGCCGCGTCGATTTGAGAGTTCTCGAAACTATCCAAATAGATTTGGGTAACCTTTTCCGAACTATGACCTAACGATTCGCAAATTATCGAAGTGCTGACACCCTCACGCTTTAATACGGTAGCGAAGCTATGCCGCGAAACATAGGTCGTTAAGTCGATAGGTATTTCCAACTCTTTCCCTACCTCTTTCAATCGTTCGTTCACTTTGGAAATGACTTTATGAACTCGATTGCGTTGTTGTTGCTCGGTTTTATGAAATGCAGAAAGTATAGGAAACAAAAAGAGCGCACCATCTTGTCGGTAACGCTCTATAATCTCCTGCGCTTTGAGCTGTAAAGGTAGCCTAATCAACTTATGCGTTTTGCGTCGGGTGTAGATTAGTCGTCCATCCACGATATTATCGGTTTTGAGGTAGGCTATGTCCACGAAATTAATCCCGCCCATAAAGTAACCGAACGCAAACAAATCGACTGCAAATTGCTTGTAGAAATCATTACTGCGGTATTCGATAATCCGCATGATGTCCGCCTTACTTATGGCTCGCTTTGCCGTCGCTTGGTGCAGTTTGGAAACCTTGTAGGATTTGAACGGGTAATAATCCGCTTTCACACACTTTTCCTCAATGGCTACATTATAGACTGCCCGTAAAGTGCGGAATCGGCGGCCTATTGTATTTTCTGAAAAACCTTGTCCCCGCAACCATGTTTCATAGCGTTTCAGCCAAACGGTATCAATTTCTGAAAAGTAGATATTCAGATGTCCGTTGAATTTCAACAAGGAATTGTAGACCTCTCTGTGCGAAAGCGCATAGCCCGTTCGCCCCGTTTGTTTCAAATTCTCGATTTGAGATTGGAACACCTCGCCAACGGTGCGTTTTGCACGGGTGCCGTCTGTTAGATGTTCGGTTAGCGTTGTAGCCGTAAATTCTTTCTTCTCTGCTTTCAGTTCGATGATGCGCTCGGCAAACTCGCTACTCTTGTCCGCAATAATCTTTTCGATATATGCCTTGTTGGGACAATTCTTTTTCGGCTGGTTCTTCGTAAAATCCCAAAACTGCGGTAAAACAGACACGCCGAGGCTGACGTATTTCTTTTTCCCGTCTTTACAGACACGAATCATTAGCGGATGTGCGCCGTTGGCAAGAGTTTTTGATTTGTAACAGAGAATGTTAACACCTGCATCCATAGTGATTTTTGGTTTAACTCTCGGTTTAACTCAAAGCCTTAAACCACCGTAAAACCGCTACGGAAAAGACAAAAAGAAAACGACCTACATTGCTGTAAGTCGTTGATTTTCTTTGTGGTACCAGCGGGAATCGAACCAGCGACACAAGGATTTTCAGTCCTTTGCTCTACCAACTGAGCTATGGCACCATCCGCGAAAAACGGGGTATTCCCTGTTATCGTGGTGCAAAGATAAGCAAAAAATTTAATACTGCAAATGCCTCATGCAATTTTGTCGGTAAATTTTTCCCGGCCCGGCAAAAAAACTACCGACCCGGAAATCAGAAAAAAGTCCGCTGCCCAAACGGACAGCGGACTTGACAGGCATGATACAGAGACGCTTAATTCGTTTTATTCTGGTTCGCCTCGCCGATTTCCGGATTGGCAATCACGACGGAACGCGGCAGCTGGAACCGCATGCCGGATTCGTTCTGCTCCCACATGGCTTTGTAAATGTGGTTGTTCGCAACGCCTGCCGCCGTCATCGCGGCATCGTCCCGACGATCAATCGGCATATTCAGACGCCGGCGGTCGAGCCACTCCAGAGCGCCCTCCATCCACATCTCGATACGTTTCTGAAGAATGATCTCCTCGACGACATCGTCGAGCGAAGTGGCCGTGATGTCATAACCCGGATCGCGGTAGGTCGTCACGTAATCCTTGAGCGTCTTCTTGGCCGCGGCGATGTTGCTGTGCGCCTCGGCTTCAGCCTTGATGAAGACGGCCTCTTCGGCGCGCATATAGATCAGATCGGTATTGTTCCAGTCGCCGTTGTAACTGCGGAACTTGACCGAGACGTACTCCGAACGCGCTTTCACGCCCGAAGCAAGCGTATTGGGCAGGTTGGAAGGCAGGAGGCAGGCATAACCGCTCGTCGCAGCGTCCGGGTCCGGATTGTCCGTCTTGTTGAGCCACCAGCCGCGACGCACGTCGGTCGGATTCAGACGCGCATAGAGGTAGGAGTGGATCGGACGCTCGGCCCACATACCCGCATAACCGCTCATGTAGGGGTCCATCTGCGAACACCAGGTAGCCCATGTCTGGCAGTTGTCGGCCGTCATCTTGAAGCCGAAGATCAGACTCGGAACGTTCTCGATACGGTTGAAGCCGCTGTTGTAGTTCTCCTTGGAGACGAGCGTGTATTTGGCCAGAATATCGTCGGCCAGCGAGACGGCTTTCCCCCAGTCCTCCATGACCAATGCGACACGGGCGCGCAGAATGGCGGCCACGCTGGCGTCGAAATCGGTCCGGGAACCGGTGTCGTCGTATCCGATCTCCTCGAAAATACGCAGCGCTTCGTCCAGGTCGTCGGTAATGCGTTTGTAGACCTGCTCCATCGTGGCGCGCGGCAGATTCTGGCCGAGGGTCTCCTCGGTGGCCAGAGGCACGCCCGGAAGGTCCTTGTTCGCCGCCGAGTAGGGATACTGGTACACGTTGATCAGGTGGTAGTAGCCGAACGCGCGGGAGGTCAGCGCACGGGCGCGGTAGGCCTTCATCGTCTCCGACTCGGCGGAAGCGTCGAGGGTAGCCGTCGCGAGAATCTCATTGGCCGTGGCGATCGGAATGTAGAACATGTTCCACACGTTGAAAGTCGGCGTATACTCCTCCTGCCAGTAGTCGTTGATATACATGTAAAGGTTCATGCTGTGTTGCAGCAGCAGGGTCATGTCCTGCCCGGTCATGCCGAACGCAAGTTCGAACCCTTTGAAACCGGTCAGCCACTGAAGATCGTTCTTGTAATAGGTGGCATAGTGGGTGTAAATGGACGCCTCGATACCCTGAAGCACCTTGTCCGGGTCCTCCTTGGCCACCTCGTCACGGGTCTCCGAAGAGACTTTTCCCGAAGGGTCCACGTCGAAGATATCGTCGCTGCAGGATACCGCAACTGCCGCGCTCATTAAAAATATCAGTATTTTTTTCATATCAATGTCGCTGCTTAGAAGTTAATATTGAGACCTACCGAAGTGGTGCGGATCGGCGAATAATACGTACCGTCCACGCTGTTCAAAGCGACCGTCGCGCCCTGACCGCCCATGCTCGTACGGGGATCGTAGCCCTTGCGCTTCGATGCGAAGAAGACGTTGTCGCAGGCGAAGTACACGCGAACGCTCTTGATGCCGATCTTGCTCATCCAGTTCGCCGGGAAGGTGTAGCCCAGCGTGATGTTGCGCAGGTTGAAGTAGGTTTTGCTGATCAGGAAACGATCCGACGAAGCGTTGATGTTCGAGTCGTTCGTGTTCCAGATCGGCGCCGAACCTTTCCCGGTCTCCGGATTCCAGGCGTCGGCATAGTTCTTCAGACGGTTCATCGGGAAATTCGCACTGCTGAACGCCGAGAAGTCGTAATCGTAGCCGTAGCCGCCGAACTGGAAGTTGGTCATAATCGTCAGGTCGAGGCTCTTCCAACGCAGCGTGGTGTTCAGGCCGCCCGTGAAATCGGGAAGCGCGCTCTTCTCCAGCAGGTACTGCGTGGCCTCGGTAGCATCGCCGGTCGTGACTTTCTCCACGCCCACAACGTTGCCCTCACCGTCCGTGAGATCCCGGTCCATATACCAGAGCGAGTTGCCCTTCTCATCCAGACCTGCGAACTGCCGCATCTCCCAGCGGTAGATGTCCTTGCCTTCGTAAATGCGCTGGTTGCCGTTGGGCATGCCCGAGACTTTGTACTCGTCGGGCAGGTTGAGCATCTTGTTGGCATAGGTGTAACCGTTGACCGACATGTCCCAGTACCAGTCCTTCTTCTGGATGAGCTTGACGTTCAGGTCGAATTCGAAGCCCGAGTTGCGCAGTTTGCCGACGTTGTACCAGTCGTAGGCGCGGCCCGTCGAAATATCCTTCGTACGCTTGAAGAGCAGACCGTCCGACACGCGGATGAAGTAGTCCATCGTCAGGTTGATGCGGTCGTTCAGCAGACCCACGTCCAGGCCCAGATCGAACGTCTTCTGCTTCTCCCACGTCAGATCGGGATTGCCGTAGTAATAGATCTCCGTACCCAGCTTGCCTTCGGAAATGGTAACCGTATACTGGTCGGTATAGGGATAGTAGTTGGTCAGGTCCTCGTTACCCTGCGTACCGTACGTGGCGCGGAGTTTCAGCTCCGAAAGCCAGCTGTGCGTACTCTCCATGAACTTCTCGGCTCCGATGCGCCACGAAGCGCCGACGGACCAGAACGTGCCCCAGGGATTGTATTTGAAACGCGAGGTTCCGTCGCGGCGGATACCGCCCGAGAAATAATAACGGTTGTCGTAGTTGTACTCCAGTTTGCCGAAGAAACCCTGAATGCGCAGCACGTCCTGATAGCCGTTGATCGACCCCATCTCGCCGGCGTTGTTCAGCTGCGGATTCTTGGGATCGTAAATGTTAGTCTTCTCGACCTCGGCGTAATCGCGCACCCAGCTGTTGTACTCATGTCCGATCAGCGCATTGATATTGTGGCGTCCGACGGATTTTTTGTAATTGAGCATCTGGATCAGGTTCAGATCGTAAACGTCCGTAGACTTTTTGTTGATCCGGCCCTTGGAACCGCGTCCGTCGCCGATCGTGGGGTTATAGAACAGCAGTTCGTCGGAGGCGCGATAGCCCAGCGACATGCTCGAGGTGAAGGTGAAGTCGCGCAGGAAATAGATCTCCCCGTAAGCGCGGCCCTGCAAGTTGTTGCGTTTGATGTCGCGCGTGTCCATCTTCAGCGTGGCGATGATGTTCTGGCCCGAGGTTCCGGGACGGGTCGTCGTGCCGTCGGTCTGCCCCGTACCCAGGTCGTAGACCTTGTCGCCGTTTTCGTCATACTTGATTTTCCCCTCGGCATCGCGGGCGTAGACCGGAAAAACCGGCTCCCACGAACGCGCCGTGGCGAACGCCGACGAAGCAAGGCTGCTGCCCTCCAGAATGTTGTTCTGCACCGTGTGGGCATAGGAGAGGTTGGCGCCCACCTTGATCCACTTGCGGAGCTTGGTGTTGACGTTCACACGGGCGCTGTAACGCTCGAAATCCGATTCGATCACATAGGATTCGTCCTTGAGGTAACCCAGCGAGATGAAATAATCGGACTTCTCGTTCCCGCCGCTGACCGAAACGTTCGTTTCGTTGCGGAATCCGGTCTTGAAGAGTTCGTCCTGCAGGCGCTCGCTGTACATGCGCCGGGCCGACGGGTCGAGTTTGCCGGTCGCAGGGTCGATCAGGTAGGTCGACGAATATTTGTAGGGGTTGTAATTTCCGTGTGCACCCAGCACCTCCTGCGAGGCATAGAGCGCCGCGGCAGCCAGATCGCCGCCGCCCTCTTCGGGGCTTGACGCCCACTTCGTGTCGCGCATCGTGCGCCACTGCGCCTCGAGGTATTCGCCCGGATCGGTGATGATGTCATACTCGGGGACAGCGCGGGTGTTGATACCGAATCGCGTGTCGACGCTGATCGTGGGATTGTCCAGGCTGCCGCGCTTGGTCGTGATGAAAACCACGCCGTTCGCGGCGCGCGAACCGTAGAGCGAGTTGGCCGTGGCGTCTTTCGACACGGAGATCGACTCGATGTCGGCCGGATTGATGTCGGACAGGCTGCCCTGATAGGGCGAGCCGTCGAGCACGATCAGCGCGCCGGTGCCCGCATTGAGCGAACCGACGCCGCGGACGTAGATCGCAGCGTCCGTACCGGGCTGGTTGGTGGCCGTAGTCAGCTGCACGCCGGGAACCGCTCCTTCGAGCATTTTCGAAACGGTCGAAACCTGACGCTTCGCAAGCTCCTCGCCGCGGATGGTGGCGATTGATCCCGTAAGGTCTTTTTTCGTCGTCGTGCCGAAAGCGGTCACCACGACATTCTCGATGGCCTGCGCATCTTCGTGCATCACGACTTCGACATGCGTCTTTCCGGCAACAGCCACTTTCCGGGTCTCGTAACCGATGAACGAAACCGCCAGCGTAGCGTCGGCGGGTGCGGCGATGGTGAATTTACCATCCGTGCCCGTGGTCGTACCGGTCGACGTGCCGTCGACCATAACGGTTGCGCCCGCGACAGGCTTACCCTCCGCATCGGCAACTTTACCGGAAACCTGCCGGTTTTGGGCGTATCCATATACACAAAGCCCCAAAACGGCAATTAACGATAGTAGAATTTTTCTTACCATAAGCGTTAATTTTAATAAAATTTTAAAATAAAAAAACGATCGCCCCGGATTCCGGATAATAAGCTGCTGGATATAGGATAATTACAGCGTTCCGGAACGCATTTTCCGAGAAATGCCTAATAGTTTGGTATTAAGCGTGTAAGATATACGGACGACACCTCCGTGCGTCCGGGTTGTGTTACCAGAGAGTTACCGGACAAGAAGGGTTAAACCGTGCAGTATAAGCTATTTGGTCCAATTGATATACCGTTTGGCAGTAACTTTATCATTACCTTTATCGCGGTTTGTTTATTGTTTAAAAAAGGTTAGGAAGGGAATGAGAAACACGTTCAAAGTACTGTTTTACATCAAGAAGAATGCGCCTTTACGCAATGGAAACACGCCGATCATGGGACGCATTACGATCAACGGACAGCGAACGCAGCTGTCCACGCAACTATCCGTGAATCCGAATCTCTGGGATGTGAGTATGGGACGGGCGGCAGGGCGCAGCGCGGTTGCCTCACATGTCAACGAACAACTCTCGCAGATTCGTTTCCGCATCGAAAGATGTTACAACACGCTGTTTTACGAGCATGCCCTGGTCACTCCGAAAATGGTCAAGGAGATGTATTTCGGCAACGACCAGCGCAACGAAACGCTGCTGGCCTTCTTCAGGCATCACAACGAGGAGTTCAGCCGGATGGTGGGCATCAGCCGCAGCAAAACGACCTACTATAAATATAGGTGTGTTTACAAGCATCTCGAAAACTACGTCAACGACAAATTCAACCGCAAGGATTTGCTGTTCAAAGAACTCGACAAAGAGTTCCTGACGGGGTTTCACCACTACATCGCACAGGAGTGCGGACACAAGAAAAACACGACGTGGATCTACATGATCGCGTTCAAGCACATCCTCATGCTGGCCCGCAGCCGGGGCCACATGGCCAAGGACCTCTTCGCGAATTACAAACTGCGCAGCGAATTCGTCGCGCGAAACTACCTGTCCATGACCGAAATCCGCAAGCTGATCCGTCTGGACCTCGACGACATGACCTTACAGTTGGTACGCGATGCATTTTTGTTCAGTTGCTTCACGGGACTCTCCTACATCGACCTCTGCACGCTGACCCCGCAGCATATCCAGCAGGACGGCAAACAGCTGTGGATCAGCACCACCCGCCGCAAAACAGGATCTGCGGTCAACGTGCGCATCTTCGCGATACCGTACACCATTCTGCTGAAATACAAACCGATGCAGCGGAATGCGCGGATATTCCGCCTGCCGAGCAACGGCTGGTGCAACATCTGCCTCGAACGCATCATGTCTCTGGCGGGCATTCCCCGGCACATCACGTTCCATTCGGCCCGGCACACCTTCGCCACGACGATCACGCTTTCGCAGGGAATGGCGATCGAAACGATCAGCAAGCTGCTGGGGCATAAGAATATACGGACTACGCAGATTTATGCGACCATCACCCACTCGAAACTCGACGGTGACATGGAGCGGCTCTCGAAACGCCTCGATACGCTGTACCGCGATACCGACCTGGAAAAAGTCCGGGAGCGCCTTTGAGGACCGATTCACATATACGCAGAAGTTCACGCAGCTAACACATTCGCTCAAAACACCCGAAAACACCCGAAAAGGGGATTACAATCTGTAATCCCCTTGAGATGATATTTTCAAAATCGTAACCGTTATCGACCAATCTTCTACACATATGTTATACTGGTAAATTATTTTAATAATTTATTTGTAAACGAGTTAGCAATTTCATACCTTTGCTTGTGAACTTTTTATTTTAAAAAAAACTATTAGATTAACGCTTATGGTAAGAAAAATTCTACTATCGTTAATTGCTTTATTGGGGGGGGGAATATTACTCTCGCTGGCCCAGAGTAAGCAAATTTCCGGAACAGTCACCGGTCCCGACGGGAAACCGGTCGCCGGAGCAACGGTTATGGTCGACGGCTCGCATGTCGGCACGACCTCAAACGGAGACGGTAGCTTCACCATCACGGCTCCCGGAAACGGATCGCTGGTCGTATCCTTCATCGGCTATGAAACACAGAAGGTGGCCATCGGAGGCAAGACCCGAATCAACATCTCGCTCAAAGAAGACACACAGGCCATCGACGACGTGATCGTAGTGGCCTTCGGTACAGCCAAGAAAGACGCCTTCACCGGAGCGGCGAAGGTGATCAAATCCGACGATCTGATAAAAACGCAGTCTTCGAACGTCGGGGATGCCCTCGTCGGCAAAATCGCCGGCGTGCAGTTCTCCTCCGCCTCGGGCCGTCCGGGTTCCGGTCAGAAGATTTACGTGCGCGGCTACGGTTCGATGAATGCCAAAAACGACCCGCTCTGGGTTGTAGACGGCGTGCCCTACGAAGGTGACATCAACAACATCAACGCTGCCGACATCGAGTCGATCAGCGTCCTCAAGGACGCCGCGTCGAACGCCCTGTACGGCTCCCGCGGCGCGAACGGCGTAATCATGGTCACGACCAAGCGTGCGAAGGCCGGCGAGGCCACCGTGACTTTCGACGGCAAGTGGGGCATCAACACCCGTGCATTGCAGACCTACGACATCGTGGAGGATGCGGGCGAATACTACGAGATGCACTACAAGTCGCTGTACAACTATTACACGCTCGACCAGAAGTACACTCCCCTGGCCGCCAACATCGCCGCCAACAAGCTGCTGACGTCGAACGATCCCGGCGGTCTGGGTTACAACGTCTTCACCGTGCCCGACGGCCAGAACCTCATCGGCGAAAACGGCCGTCTCAATCCGCGTGCGAAGCAGGGCCGCCTGGTAACCGACGCCAAGGGCCAGCAGTTCTACCTGCAACCCGACAACTGGCTCGACGAAATCTACAAATCGTCGTCGTTCCGTCAGGAGTACAACGTCAGCGTTTCCGGCGCAACGGACCGCGCCAATTTCTTCGCATCGCTCGGCTATCTGGACAACACGGGTATCGTCGACGGTTCGAGCAACGAGCGCTACACCGCCCGTCTGCGCGCGGACTACCAGGCCAAAAAGTGGCTGAAAGTCGGCGGTAACATGTCCTACACCCATTTCGTCTGGAACAACGGCAACCAAACCAACGACGACGGCGACGGTCAGGGCGAAGGCAACGCCGACGGCGGAAACGCATTCGCCACGGCGATCCGCATGGCGCCGATCTATCCGGTCTACATGCGCGACGGCAACGGCAACATTATGATCGACGAGTACGGATTCAAGATGTACGATACCGGCGACGGCCGCAACGGCGGCGCACTGCGCACCAACGGCGGCAAGAGCAACGACCTGCAGGACATTCAGCTCAACAAATACATCAACGAGGGCAATGCCTTCATGGCCAACGGTTTTGCCGATTTCTCCCTGTACAAGGGCCTGAAACTGACCCTCAACGGAAGCGTGTCGCTCGACGAAACCCGCGGTACGCAGGTGTCGAACCCCTACTACGGACAGTTCGCCGAATCGGGCGGCGCCGTTTTCAAGAGCCACAGTCGGGAGATCGCCTACAACATGCAGCAGTTCCTGACCTACACCAACACCTTCGCCGACGTCCACAACCTCGACCTGCTCTTCGGCCATGAAATGTACAACCGCAAATCCTACGGTCTGTACGGCTCGAAGACCATGATGTTCTCGCCGGACAACACCGAACTCAGCGGCGCCGTCGTCGACTCGTCGCGGTCGGGTTCGTCGGTTCTGGAGTACAACAACGAGGGCTACTTCTTCCGCGGACAGTACGACTACGACAACCGCATCTATTTCTCGGGATCGTACCGCCGCGACGCATCGTCGCGCTTCCACCCCGACCACCGCTGGGGCAACTTCTGGTCGCTCGGCGCAGCCTGGATCATCAACCGCGAGAGCTGGTTCAACGCTTCGTGGGTCAACATGCTGAAGGTCAAAGCATCGTACGGTTCGCAGGGTAACGACAACCTCGGATCGAAAGCGGAATCCTACTACCGCTATACCGACTACCGCGAGATCCTGAGCAGCGGCGACGGCGTTACGAGCGTACTCTACCAGAAAGGCAACCCCGACATCACCTGGGAGACCAACGCCAACCTCAATGTCGGCGTAGAGTTCGGCCTCTGGGACAACCGTCTGTCGGGTAGCATCGATGTCTTCAACCGCAAGACCACCGACATGCTGTTCGAGCTGGCCACTCCGATCGAGTCGGGTTACACGACCATTTTCACCAACATCGGCGACATGGTCAACCGCGGTCTCGAAATCGAACTGAACGCAGACCTGATCCGGACCAAAAACCTCGTGTGGGACTTCTCGCTCAACATGACCCACTACAAGAACAAGGTGACCCACCTGCCGGAGCAGTTCAAAAACAACACGACGGCCGACGGCAAACACGTGGGCCGCTGGCAGGACACCAAATTCCTCACTGAAGGGGAATCCGTCTTCTCGTTCTACGTTCCGACCTACGCGGGAGTAGACCCCGAGACCGGAAAATCGCTGTGGTACACCTACAAGACCGATGATGCCGGCAACAAGGAGCGCATCAAGACCTCCGATTACTCGGTGGCCTCGCAGGAGGGCCGCGAAATGCACGGAGACGCCCTGCCGGACGTTTACGGCGGTTTCGGCACGTCGCTGCGCTTCTACGGCGTCGATTTCTCGATCGGCTTCACCTACCAGCTCGGCGGACAGGTTCTCGACCACGGCTACATGTTCTACATGAACTCCCCGGCAGGAACGTCGACCGGAAACAACTACCACCACGACCTGCTCAATTCGTGGACTCCCGAGAACTCCGGTTCGAACATTCCGCGTTTTGCTTACAACGACTCGAATCAGGCAGCCGTCTCGGACCGTTTCCTCACCAGCGCATCGTACCTGAACATCCAGAACATCACGCTCGGATATACGCTGCCCAAGCGTATCACGCGCAAGTTCCTCGTCGAGAATCTGCGTATCTACCTCGCCTGCGACAATGTATGGTACTGGTCCAAGCGTCAGGGTCTCGACCCGCGTCAGTCCATCAACGGAATCACGAACCCGTACTACTACGCCCCGATTCGCACCTTCTCGGGCGGTGTAACCGTAACGTTCTAATTTGTTAAACGACGAATATTATGAAAATGAACAACATACTGAAAACAACGGCGCTGCTTCTCGGTTCATCCGTGCTTCTTTCGGGCTGTATCAAGGAGACCTTCCCCGAAAGCGGATACGCCACCAGCGATCAGACTGCCGAATCTCCGTTCGCAAAGGAGGGTCTTATCACTGCGATGCCGACGGTGCTCATCACCAACTATACAGACCTCGGCGAGCACATCGACTTCGGCTACCCGGGCATCTTCGGCGCCACCGACCGCATGGTCGGCGAGGTGTTCCCCGTCAGCGGCAACCTGCCGGGCGGCAACCAGTACTACGACCGCTGGCAGGCATGGCTTTATCCGGGCAACTCGACCGGATTGGCAGCGAACGGCTGGGCGTCCCCGTTCTTCTACACCAACTATTACAAGTTCATCTTCACGGCCAATGAGGCCATCGACATCGCAAACCAGAGCGAAGGCGCAGAGGAGATGATGGGCATCGCCAAGACTTTCCGCGCGCTCTGCTACCTCGACCTGGCCCGTCTCTACGACGCGCTGCCGGCCAAGGCTCCCGAACGTCCCGCCTACGAGACCGAGCTGGAAGCCGTCAAGGGGCTGACCGTTCCCATCGTCCGGGAAGATACGAGCATGGAGGAACTGGAAAACAACCCGCGCGTATCGCGTGAGGAGATGTTCAAGTTCATCTTCGAGGACCTCAACACCGCCGAGACCCTGCTGGCCAACTATACGCCGGCGACGAAAAACCTGCCCTCGCTGGCCGTGATCTACGGACTCAAGGCCCGCGCCTACCTCTGGCTGGGCGGCTTCACCGAATCGTATGCGGAAGTTCCGACCGGCGACGCCGCTTACCGTCTGGCCGCCGAATACGCCCGCAAGGCCATCGACGCTTCGGGCTGCACGATTATGACCGAAAGCCAGTGGCTCGACCCGAAGACCGGGTTCAACACGGTCAATTCGTCGTGGATGTGGGCCATGATCCAGACCACCGACACCGTGCTCAACAACCTGCTGTCGTGGTCGGCCCACATGGCGACCGAGGCTATCTGGGGTTACGGCTACGGAGCGCAGCCGGGTATCTCGGTATTCAGCTACAACCGCATTTCGTCGGGCGACTTCCGCAAAAAGAGCTTTGTCGGAGCCGACCGCTCGTTCGACGCCATCGCACCCTATACGACCCTGACCGAGGAGGAGTTCGCAACGATCGCCCCCTACGCATCGTTTAAGTTCCACGCGGCCAACGGCGAAAAACGAAACTATTCCACGGGTAACGTGACGAGTATCCCGATGATGCGTGTCGAGGAGATGTACCTGATCGAGGCCGAGGCTACGGCGCACTACGACGCCGCCACCGGCAAGTCGCTGTTGCAGTCGTTCATGGCCAACCGCGATCCGGCCTATACGGTTCCGGCGGCCAACGACCTGATCGACGAGATCATTTTCCAGAAGCGGATCGAGTTCTGGGGCGAGGGCGTCATCTTCTACGACCTGAAGCGTCTGAACATCGGCATGCACAACGGCGACACCGGCACGAACGCTCCCCCGATGGCCCAGCTTTCCACGGACGGACGCGCCCCCTGGTGGAACTGCGTGTTCCCGCTGAACGCCGTACAGCAGAATAAGGCGCTTGCGGGCAAGAACAACCCCAACCCGACCCAAACGGTCAAGTCTGTAAAATAAAAAACATCGCTATTTATGAAAAGTATAAAAATATTCTTTCTGGCGACTGTCGCCATCGTCGCGGGGCTGTTCACGGCCTGCAGCGACGATGACTTCAAAGCAGGTCCCGAGGTCGACGGCGCACAGGTCTACTTCCCCGAGAATGTGACCACCCAGCATAGCATCAGCGACGACGTCTCCTCCCATCGCCATCCCGGTAAAACGCATCGCCAAGGACGAGGCGCTGACCGTAGCGGTTCTCGCCAGCGACGAGTCGGGTCTGTTCACCATTCCGTCGTCGGTATCGTTCGCAGCCGGCAAGGAGACTTCCGAACTGCTGATCACCTTCGACCGCACCAAACTCGAAGACGGCAAGGAATACCCCCTTTCGTTCCTGATCAACGACGAGGACAACACGACGCCCTACGGCAACCGTTCGCTCGACATCATCGTCGCCCCCTGGCCCTGGGTGAAACTGGGAACCGGCAAATTCCGCGACGACTATCTTTGCAGCATGTTTAACGGCGGAAATCCCGAAATCGAGGTCACGATCCACGAGCACAAATCGAAGAAGGGCATCTACATGATCGAAGAGATGTACGGCTGGCCGCTCCTGACCGAATTCTTCGAAGGTTCGCAGGAAGAGATCGAGTCGCAGGTCAAACTGACCTATACTCCGGTCAACATCACCATCGATTGCAGCGACCCGACGAAAGTGGTCATGCCGCGTCAGTTCACGGGAATCATCGACGGAGATCCTGCTTATGGAAATTATGAAATCGCCATGTTCACGGGCGGGGAAGGTACGCTGGTAAACGGCGTGATCACGTTCCCCCAGGAGGCCCTCGCGTTCGTTTGCGGCGCCGGCAACCTCAAAGCTAATAAGTCCGGACTGTTCCGTATCCTACTGCCCGACGCCGAAGTGACCGACTATGCACTCGCAGCCGCATACGCCGGCATGAAGGTCAGCGCCGACGGAGAGACGGCGAGCGCCGTCATCGACTTCACCTACGGCGCCGACGTTACGAACATCCGCTATGTTCTCGTCGAAAATGAATTGACCGAGGCCGAAACCGCTACGCTTGTCGCAGCGATCGCCGACGGATCAGCCGAGAACATCAACGAGTTGCAGGACTTCACCGTAGGCGGCGAGAAAGTCTCCGCCGAAGCCGTACTGCCTGGACCCGGAACCTATACCGTAGTCGCCCTGCCCCTTGACAAAGCGCAAAAACCGGTTTCCGGCGAAGCTTCCGCAGCATCGTTCTACTTCCCGGGCATAGGAGGGACCTCGGTTCCCAACGACATCGCCGGCTCGCTCTATAAAGTCAGCGCCTATCCCGATGCCGCAGCATATGTATCGGAGTATCCCGATTACTCATCGGCCGTGTACGAGATCACCGGCACGGAGATGAAGAAGATCAAAACCTACTTCAACAAAACTTCCATAATCGACAATATCGAGATTCAAACCGGAGGCCTGACCCTGCAGGATGTAGTCGATAAATACGGTAAAGAACTCAATGCCGATGCGATGGAAGAACTTGCAACGACCGGAAAGTATTGGGACATAATGATCAATCTGACACCGGGCGCATCCTATACGCTGGTTGTCGAAGCAACGAACAACTACGGCAAGAAAAAACTGATCGTGTGCGAACCGTTCGTGACGGACATACCGCCCTATACCGGAGAGTTGATCATCGGGAAATACGGCATGTCCTACGCGGCCAGCGCTGAAGACACGTTCGAAAATGTATTCGAGGTAATACCTACCGTCGGAAGCAACACCGAATTTTTCGTGAAGGATTTCGCCGTAGAGGACGGCACCCAATGGTACGCAACCTATGACTCGGCCAAGTCGACGCTCACGATGAGCGGCGTGCAGCTCGGCCGGGAGGACAACGGCAACCTGCTCGGCAAATTCACGGAGGCGCTCACCCCGAACCAGACCCGCGGTTACGGTATCTTCTCGTTCGCAACCGAAGAGAGCGAAGGCAGCGATCCGATCGTATTGACGATCGATCCGGCGTCGAAACAAGTTTCAGCGCTGACGACCGACGTTGAGGTTCCCGTTGCTGATTTCACCGTCAACAAGATCGTCGGAGCCTTGGCAGCATACTATGCCGACGGAACGACCATCACGAAGCAGAGCGGAACGACATCCGCAGCATCCGCAGCCAAAGTTCAGGGCGTCCGCACGAAGATCCCGTTCAGCAGCGTCCGTGTTCCGGCCCATATCGGGAAGTCGCTCGACAGCCGCGGTCTCCAGATGAACGCCACATTCGTCAGGAACAGCGACAACACGAACCACGGCGTCCGCACGTTAAGCGTGAAGACGGCGAAATGCGAGCCGCTGCCGAAACAGATCGGCCGCCGCGCCGATTTCAAAATCCGCGAAAACCTCCCGGTTTTGAAATAACCGACGCATATTGTTCCACACGACCCGACACAGTCCGAGCGACCGTGTCGGGTTCTGTGGTCCAATGAAACGAAACACCGGTCACGACATGCACTAATATTAGGATTATAAGATTATGACAAGGACAACAACTTTATGGAGCCTGCTGCTCCTGTCCGCGGCGCTCGCCCTGGGGTCGTGCACCAAGGATGCGACGGAGCAGGCGACGGGTCCCGAACCGGAAGCGAAAGCGGCCTCCAAACTCGTATTCTCGTCGGAGAACGCCGTCAGGGGCGAACTGCTGGTCTGCTTCGGCGAAGAGGCCGTAGCGGGCATCGAATCGTCGGTCATGCAGGTTACGCGTTCGGGCGGCGTCGCCACCCGTTCGGGCATCGCTGATTTCGACGCCGTGCTCGGCAGCATCGGGGTAAAGGCGTTACAGCGTCTGTTCCCGGTAGACGAACGGAACGAGGAGCGCACGCGCGCCGCCGGTCTGCACCGCTGGTACGTTGTGGAGTTCGACGCCGCCGCCGATCTCGACAAGGCGGCCCTCGACATGGCCCGGATCGCCGAAGTGAGCAAGGTGGAATTCAACCAGCAGCTGATGCACGTGCACGAAGGCCGGGTCATCCCGCTGGCCGAAACCGGCGCTGCGCCGCAGACCCGTGCGGCCGTCGGGTTCAACGATCCCCACCTGGGCAAACAATGGCACTACATCAACACCGGCGACAAGTCGATCTATTCGAAGATCAAGGCGGGAGCCGATGTCAACTGCGACGAGGCTTGGAAGCTCTGCACGGGCGACCCGCGCGTTATCGTCGCGGTCGTGGACGACTGCGTGCAGTGGGACCATCCCGACCTGGCCGCCAACATGTGGACCAACACCGCCGAGCTGAACGGCTCGGAAGGCCGTGACGACGACTCGAACGGCTATGCTGACGACATACACGGTTTCAACTTCGTCGACAATACGACGCTGACCATCAGCACCAAAGGCGATGCACCGGACCACGGCACGCACGTGGCAGGAACGGTCGCAGCCGTGAACAACAACGGCACGGGCGTCGCAGGCATCGCAGGCGGCTCGGGCAAAAACGACGGCGTGAAGATCATGTCCTGTCAGATTTTCCACGACAAAGACGGCGGCGACGCGGCCACGTCGGCCAAGGCCATCAAATACGCCGCCGACAACGGCGCGGCGATCATCCAGTGCAGCTACGGCTACACTGCCCGCCCCGGAAACCCCCCACGCGCGCTAGGCGTCGC
>OGOI01000776.1_pt1 | contig 24038 bp, 19 predicted proteins | sample 1552631 | NCBI WGS metagenome assembly OGOI01 (sample SAMEA2580204, study PRJEB22360) | human gut metagenome | biome: human gut; feature: human-associated habitat; material: faeces | place: Denmark | collected 2008/2010 | reverse complement strand
CACCTTTTAAATTTGCTACTACATATACTTTCATTTTGTCTCCTCCTATAATTTAATAAAAAGAATACTCCTTGATGGAATATATTATATAAAAAATAGAGATACCTGTTTTTTACAAGTATCCCTATATTCTATCAATTATCTGATAGCTCTCTATTCATTTTCATATTTAAGATTCTTTGTGTCCCTCGTACCGAGGTCTAACGCTACAATAACAGTTATCTTGTTCACAATCTCTTTTTTTCTGTGATTTTCATTAACTGTATTGAAATTATAATATTCTGCAAAGTGTGTAAATTCAAGGATTTCTACATATGATCGTCTTGTATCTCTTCCATCGGGTCGATGTGACTTATAGCACCATACATATCTCTTCCGACTACCTTTTTATCTTCTCTTTCCTTCTCAATAAGATCACTCAGCAATCTCTTTACCTGCGCAGACTTCGCAATATTCTCCAGACGGATAACTGGGGTGGAACGGTCTTTTGTGTGAAGCTCAATCGTTCCTGTTCCAAAAATACGCTGTGGAAGACTACGGTATAATGTAATATCTGTAATGCGATATAACAGACACTCATCTTCTCTTGAAGAAAGAAATCCGCTATTTACATATAATCTTCCATTCCCCACTGTATATTTTGTAAAACTAATCGGGAACCATAAATGATGCTTTCTGTCCTCCCAGATATTTGCTGTAACTTCTCTGATTTCTCCATTTTCTGCTTTTCCCATAATATGCCTCCTTCTATATTTTCGTTCTTTTATCCAACATATCACATTCTCATTTTCCATGCAAGTATGCCTGACGTTTTGACATTCCCTTCTTATCTATGGTATCATGAAAAGGCTGCAAATCCCACTGTTTTTCAGATATTTTTGCCGCAATATTATTCTAGACTCAGGAGGAACTTATTATGGCTTTTGATGGCGTTGTAATTGCCAATATTGTATATGACATGAACCGCCTGCTTACCGGCGGACGCATCTACAAAATATATCAGCCGGAAGCAGACGAATTGCTTCTTGTTGTAAAAAATAATAAAGAAACCTATCGATTATTGATTTCTGCCGGAGCAAGTCTTCCACTTATCTATTTTACTACAAAGACAAAGGCAAATCCTATGACCGCCCCAAACTTCTGCATGCTGCTTCGAAAATATATTAGTAACGGAAGAATTATCGAAATCACACAACCTGGTATGGAACGAATCGTTGAGATCACAATCGAACATTTAAATGAACTTGGTGATACCTGCCGTAAAAAAATGGTTATCGAAATCATGGGAAAACACAGTAATATTATTTTTATTGATGAAAAAAACATGATTATCGACAGTATCAAACATATTTCCAATCAGGTAAGTTCTGTAAGAGAAGTTCTACCAGGAAGAACTTATATCGCCCCTCCAGGAAAGGGTAAGATTTCTCTTAATGATCTATCTGTTGAATGGATGGAAAATACACTGCTTGTCAAACCAGTTTCTGTGCAAAAAGCAGTCTATGGCAGTATTTCCGGTATCAGTCCTGTGCTTGCCAATGAAATCTGCTACCGCGCCGACATCGATGGAGATTCTGCTGTTGCTTCTCTTACCCCAGTGCAGCAAAGTTCCCTTTACGGTGAACTCGTCCGTCTGAAAAACCAGATAGAAACACACGCTTTTTCTCCAAATATTATTTACGAAGGAAAAGCTCCAAAAGAATTCGGTGCGTTTACATTTTCCATGTTCAGTGATTTAACTACGGAAGAATATCCTTCCATCTCTGAAGTATTAGAAACCTTTTACGCACAAAAAGAAGTTGTGACCCGTATCCGCCAAAAGTCCGTTGACCTACGCCATATCGTGCAAAATGCGTTAGAGCGTACTGCGAAAAAATATGACCTGCAGCTAAAACAGTTAAAAGATACGGACAAAAAAGAAAAATATAAAATATACGGAGAGCTCCTTCACACTTACGGCTATGAAGCAGCCCCTCATCAAAAAGAATTAAAGTGTATAAACTATTATGATGGCAAAGAAATCACGATCCCACTTGACCCTGACTTAAATGCGATGGAAAATGCTAAAAAATATTTTGACCGCTATGGAAAGTTAAAACGTACTTATGAAGCATTAAGTACTCTTACAAAAGAAACCTTTGCCGAACTATCACATTTGGAATCTGTAAGTAACGCTTTAGAAATCGCCCGCGATGAAAATGATCTTGCTATGATCAAAGAAGAATTAATCGAGTGCGGTTACATGAAACGTCATGGTAGAAATCAAAAAAAACGTCAAGGCAAAAGTAAACCGCTTCACTATATTTCTTCTGACGGATTCCATATGTATGTCGGAAAAAACAACTTCCAGAACGACGAATTATCTTTTAAATTCGCTAACGGAAAAGATATGTGGTTTCATGCTAAGAAAATGGCAGGTTCTCACGTCATCGTAAAGCTCGGAACTTCAAATGAACTTCCTGACCGTACCTACGAAGAGGCCGCAAGACTTGCCGCTCACTACTCTAAAGGGAAAAATGCTCCAAAAGTGGAGGTCGATTACACCGAACGACGAAACTTAAAGAAACCGCCTCAGGCAAAACCAGGATACGTCATTTATCATACGAATTACTCCATGCTCATTGATCCGGATATCAGCGGTATCAAAGAAATTTCTGATCTGTAGATTTGGTGTAGATGAAAAAAGAAAAAATACCCTATCCCAGATGCGACTACAGAGCAGATGGGATAGGGTATTTTTTCTTTTTTCTGACTACTCTAAATCCACAGTTGGTGAGAATGGGGACTCCCCAAAAGTCCACACTTTCTATTCAAATGGAAATGTCCAGAAGAAAGTTCTATCGCAGGAGAAAGTCAATAGAAGAAATAGAACTCTTTATATAACTAAATTCCAAGTATATACAACAATTTGAATGTCAGTTCTTTAGAAATTAACTTCCCGGAAAGTCATATCCTTCTGGTATATTCCATGTTCCTAAACTACAAATCAGAATATAATTTTTCGTATTTTCTGGAAGATGCTTTCCATGAATAGTTTTTCCTCATTCCTTTTGCAGTAAGGTTTTTCCATTCTTCTGGATTCTTTTTATAGACATCTAAGGCTGCAAGAATTGCATCTAAAAAGCCTTCCGCATTATAATCTGTAAATCCAAAACCGGTTCCTGTTTTGCTCTTTGGATTATAGATGCTTACGGTATCTTTAAGACCTCCTGTCTTTCTTATAATCGGAACCGCTCCGTAACGAAGGGACATAAGCTGACAAAGTCCACATGGTTCAAAGCGTGATGGCATTAATATCGCATCGCAGCCAGCATAGATGTATTTTGCCATTTCATCGGTATAATCTAATTGCACATATACTTTATCCGGGTACTGTTCCTGATAAGAAAGAAACATATTTCGATATTCCTCTTCCCCATCACCTAATACGTAAAGCTGTACCGGCTTCTTCATGAGACGTTCCATCATATAAGAAAAGAGTGCAAAGCCTTTCTGCTCAGTCAATCTTGAAACGATTCCTAATGTAAATGCTGTTCTCTTCTTTGGAAGACCTGTTTTTGCCTGAAGAGATGCTTTATTCTTTTTCTTTCCCTTATCAAAGGTTTTATCGTCATAATGGCAAGGAATGTATTTATCAGTAGAAGGATTATAAATATCGTAATCAATTCCATTTACAATTCCACATAAATCAGCACTTCGATGCTGCAACACGCTGTCTAATCCCTCTCCGTATTCTGGCTGTTTAATTTCTTCCGCATATGTCTTACTTACTGTCGTAATCTTATCTGCAAATACAAGACCACCTTTTAAAAGATTTGCAGAATTATTATACTCTAACTTATCATAAGTAAACATATCATCTGGCAGACCCGTAATATCTTTTAAACGCTCAATTTCTGTAATTCCCTGGAACTTCAGATTATGTATTGTCATTACCGTCTTAATATTGCGGTAAAATGGATCTGCATAATAAAATGCTTTCAAAAATACCGGCACTAAAGAAGACTGCCAATCATGACAATGGATAATATCCGGCTCAAATTCTAAGTAAGACAGCATTTCTAACACTGCTTTAGAAAAGTAGCTGAACTTTTCAATATCCACCCACATATCATAATATGGAGAATCTCCGCAGAAATAAAAATTATTCTCAATAAAATAGTAAACGATTCCTTCATATTTTAATGTCTTCACAGTAACTGTCTGCATTCTCCATCCTAAATACATCGGAAATGTTACCAATGTCTCCATCTGTTCACGCCATTTTGCATCAATACAATGGTAATCTGGTAAAACAACTCGTACATCATATTTTTTATGATTTAACTGCTTTGGAAGAGAGCCAACAACCGCTCCAAGTCCTCCTGTCTTTACAAAAGGGGCACATTCTGCACTGGCAAATAGTATCTTCTTCATAGTTTCCTCCAACTTGTTTATTATTTCTACCCAAAATTATAACACAAGATTTTGAAATTTACTATTTAATTCATTAGACAAACTACAAACGAAGCCATTGCCCCCAACAAGGCATATTTGTGATTTTAGTCGCGGCGGTTTAGATGTGAGCACATAAAGCGAGCATTTAAACCGCCGCGACTAAAGTCACAAATATAGGATATCTTCTCTCTTCTCGGGCGTCTGTCTCTTAATGAATTAAATAGTAATTCTGTATACATTTTGACGCTATATTTCTTTTGTGCTATACTGATTATTAATAAAAAGGGAAGTCGGCTCTATTAGAGCCTATGGGGGCAATATTATGAAAAAGACGATTAACAGAATTATGAACTCGTATATTCAGTTCTTTAAAATAAAGAATTTAAACGTTCAGATTGTACTGACAGACGATATGTATACCTGTCAGAAAAAATATGGATTTAATAAAGAAGACTCTCAGACTCTTGATGAGGCAACTGCCCGCAAAAACTGGAAGCATGTAGCTGCCTGTATGAAATATCCAAAGCATATGAACGAGCCGTTTACACTGATTTTTAAGGAACCATATTTAAGACGTTCCCCACTTTGTGAAGTATATCGTCTTGTCTTCCATGAACTGACACACATTTGTGATTATAGAGACTATGCCCGACTTAATCACCTGACTTCCTACAGACAGTTATTTGATGACCCGGAAACAGTATTGTTCCAGCACTGGTCTGAGTATCACGCAGAACGCCGGGGCTATGCCGCATGGCTGAAACACCGCTACGGTATTCGCGTTAAATACGACATTAACAATAGTAAAGTTGATATCTTACATAAAGAAACAGTAAGTAATATTCAGTATTACGGCGAGCATTACACCAACACCGCCGAATACGGCTCTACCCGCCAGATTTATTTTACAATGCATCTTCTGGCTCGTATGAGTATCTGGATGCAGATTCTTCCTTATCAGATGAGTGATATTTTATCGAAAGACCCATTTGATTATAAGGGAATTGAGTGGATTAAGAAGCTGATGTATCTTTTCCATAAGTATCCGAATATTGATCAGATGAATGATCATTTTATGGAGATTGCTAAGATTGTTGCGGAGAATTTTTCACTTTCCAGAGAGGAAATCTGGGAAAAAGTTTCTTTATAAATTCTGATTTGCCGCAGGCAAAGGAGACGCCCCCAAAGAGAGAAGGAATATAACGATGGAATTTTTAGATATAAGAGATAAAAATGGGAATCCCACAGGTGAAGTAAAAGAACGTTCCTTAGTTCATGCCGATGGAGATATTCATGGAACTTCTCATGTATGGATTGTGCGGAAAAATGAAAAAGGCAGTTATGATTTGCTGTTACAGAAACGTAGTGAAAATAAAGATGCATTTCCAGGATGCTATGATATTTCTTCTGCAGGACATTTACCAGCAGGTCAGGATTATCTTTCTTCTGCATTAAGGGAACTGGAAGAAGAACTTGGAATTAAGGCAAAGCCGGAGCAGCTTCATTTTATGGGACTCCATGAGGGATGTTGCGAGGAAACATTTTATGGCAAGCCTTTTAAAAATCACGAAATCAGTCATGTTTATTTGTATCAGGAACCTGTTAATATAGAGGATTTAACCTTACAGAAAGAAGAAGTTCAAGAAGTATGCTGGCTTGATTTTAAGGAATGCTGCAAAAAAGTAAAAGATGGAGATAAAAAGTATTGTCTGTTTCCAGAGGAACTTTTGATGATAAAAAAATATTTACAATTCTATTTAAAATAAAAAAAACGCATCGACGTCATCAATATGACTCGATACGCACCATATAAAATCTGCAAAGCAGTTAAAGGGGAAAATTAAGATTTATATTTAAGGTCTCACCACAATGGTTCAACTCTTCTTTTCAACGTTTCTTATTATATAATATTTTTCTTTTTTTTCAATTCACAATCTTCACAAAAAAATTTAGTTTTACTTCTTTTTTGTTAGGCGATTTCACATTCCATTGAGGTTTATTATCAAAATTGCCCTCAATTCCTGCTTTTCATCTATTTTTATTGTATTTCTTTTTCTTAACCTCATGTCAAAAAAATTTCTATTTATGCCCGAAAAATAGCCGAAGTCACCGCATTATCCTCTATTCAAACTGATTTTCTTTTGTTATAATAAAATAACAGAATTTAAGTTGGGAGGGAAGCAGTATGCAACATATGACGTTAAACAAGATTTCTATTGAACACATTACACTCGAACATATCGGTTTTGTTCATCACGGATTCGGCGTTGACTTACCTGATTATCTTCTGTAAGAGTCGTTTAGTTTTATTAAAGGAAACGGAACCGAAAGAAGGCATTATGTAAAACTGCTTCGTATCACTGCACGATAAATGCTCAACCGCATCTATCGCTTGCTAGAGCGTATTATTACATAATACCTTCTTTCGATTCCTGTCCTTAACAAATTACTATTTAATATTCTTCAATGCCACCATTCCGCCTCTCTTATACATACCCGTATTCCAAAGTCTTTTAAAATCAACAGACAGAGCTTCTCCATATGTATGATAATTTAAGTAAACTCTTTCTTCTAAGTTGACGCCTTCTTTAATTTTATTTTTATTTATTTCATTTGCCTGAATGGAAGCTGTGTGGATACAAGAATTTTTTATTTGACGCTGCTGGACTTCTTCTTTTTCTGTTTTATATCCTGTTATACAAAACCAATGCCAATTCAGATCCTTAAATTCCTTATCCCGATGACGAAGCATGAGATAAATTACCGGAAGATTTCTCTCGATTGCATTTTTCACAAATTTCTCAGCTTCTTCATATGGTTTATCCCCATCTAGAGTCTCAAATTCAGCCCGATATCCACAATCCTTTAAATATTGTCCACACCCATCTGTAAACATAGAAAGTTTTGTGACTCCTCCGACTCTTGGATGAATATAGGGTTTCATTTTCATGGAGAAGTCCACATATTCTTTTCTAGTAAGATTTAATGCATCGCCGGGATAACATTTTTTCAGACCATAATTTCTCGCCAGGCAAATAGATAAATCGCAGGCAGCTAATGCACCACAGCCGCCAAGATACATCCAGAAGTCTGTGCACCATTCCTGATTGCCGCCGGGGGTTCCTTCTATCTGAAAATAATCAATATTTTTTTCCTGTTTCATAAAGTGTTCCTCATTTATTACTTTTCCAACTTCTATATTTTCTTGTTATTTCTCATATATTCTTTATTATGTATACAATAGCTATTAACCAGTAGTTCTTAAACTTATCTTAATTATAGCTGGTCTTTTATATCAGATGTAAGATGACGCACATCTTGCAGAAAGCATTTTTCAAACACCCTCTAGTAATTACGCTTAATACTGTATTGATTAAATCACATAATCAATCCCGTTATTGCCACGCTCGCCACCGCTCCTGCTATCGTCGCAAACATCGCTCCCGGTAAAGTCCAACGTGTTTTTTTTATATTTACACTCATGTAGTAAATCGTAATTGTATAGATTACTGTCTCCGTACAGCTCATCATGATTGAGACGATTATTCCAAGCCTTGAATCCGGACCATATTCTTTAAAAATATCAAGGACAAAGCTGACCGCTGCCGATGAAGAAAATATTCTTACAATAAATACGGGAATAACTTCTACTGGAATGTGCAAAAGCTTTCCTGCAGGAGCAAGAAGTTCTGAGAGAGAATCTAATGCTCCTGATGCACGAAAGATTCCTATCGAAACAAGTAATGCTATCATTGTCGGTGCGATTTCAATAACAATCTGAAACCCCTCTTTTACTCCCTTTAGAAAGCTTTCATATACATCATTGCGATTAAAGAAGCCATATACAACAATATAGAACATGGTAAATGGCACGATAAAATCCGAAAAATAAAGAAGAAACTTCACTGTATCCATCTCCGTTTCTTCTTATTTTTTCTATTATATTTCTTTCCATTGTATCTTGTTATTTCCATTATTTTAATGAATACAATTCCTGCCATAGTAGAAATCATTGTCGCACAGATTGCTGGAAGTACAACCGCGGCTGGATTCACGGAACCGTACTGGCTTCGATAGGCAATCATGTTAATTGGAACAAGCTGCAGCGATGAAATATTCAAAACAAGAAAAGCACACATCATATCAGAAGCTCTGCCCCCGCCTTCCTCCAGCTTCTGCAGCTCTCGCATCGCCTTAAGCCCAGCTGGGGTCGCCGCCCAGCCTAGCCCAAGAATATTAGCTGCCATATTAGCCGCTATGTATTCATTAGCTTTATGGCGGGGTGGTATGTCTGGAAACAGCCAGTGGATAAAGGGATACATTGTCTTTGCAATCTTTTTCATAAGACCACTCTTTACCGCTATTTCCATCATGCCGTTCCAGACACCGATAACTCCAAGCATAAAAATACATAAATTCACCGCCTCTGTTGAAGATGAAATAAAACTTTCTGTTATCTGCCCCATTGTGCCATGAAATGCCGCAAAGAAGATTCCTCCGGCAATCATAATCACCCACAATATATTCAGCATAAACCACTCAAACTCTCTCAACCTTTTTCTTCATTATATTGTTCCTGGCTTGTACGGTATGCTTCCATATCAAAGTAACCAAACTGATTCTTAACGGTATGTTTAATCTGATACATCGCAAAATCCGCATACTGCATAAATATCTTGCTGTCTGTCGTATCCTGTGGATACCATGCCACACCAGCAGATAAATGCAGTGGAAATGGCTCTCCACCTGGTAAAATAATCTGTTGATGTTTAATATCATTCTGTAACTGATATAACTTTTCTTCTATCTCTACTTTGCTTTCATACCCATAAAACAAAATATAAAACTCATCGCCGCCTGGTCTTGATACAACTGTTCCATCTGGAACGGAATCCATAAATACATCGGCAGCAATCTGTATATATTTATCTCCAAATTCATGACCGTAAGTATCATTTATATGCTTTAATCCATCTAAATCAATCATTACAAGTGCGGTAATCTTTAAGGTAGATTTACCCTGACAGAATAATCCCTTCATAATACGGTAAAATGCACGACGATTCAGAAGCCCTGTAAGCTGATCATGGTCACGCTCATACTCTATCTGTTCCTTTTCCATCATCATATCCGTTATATTTTCAACAAGACCACTACAATAATCGCCAGTATCATTGAGTGTCAGACGCACATATCTAGGCTTTTCATCTGGAATCAGATAAATAATCTCATTATCTTTTTGCTTGTCTCTGTCAAGTTCATGCCCTTTTAATTGCTTCATCAGTTCTTCAAACATATCTATGGAAGTAACCTCAAAGAAGCTCTCTTTTTCAAGGCCGAACAATTCTGCAAATTTACTGGTAAAATAAACAGTATTTTCCTTTCGATTTATCTCAAAACCTGCCAAATCGATACTTGCCATATTAATGATTCGTGAGAATCTTTTCGCCGTATCCACAATCTCTTCATTCATATTTTCAATAGATTGCGACAGCAAATCTACTTCCTGTATACCAGTTCGGATAAAGCGTATATCTCCAGACGGTTTCGTACTCTTTACACTTTGAATCAGCTTTGACACCGGTTTAGAAATAGTGAGACTGACAATAATCACTCCGATAATGCCGATAAGCATGGTAACTAAAACCGCTCCTATTAGCGTTCTTATAATTCTGTCAGAAAATACAAGTAATTTATTCTTTGGCACAATACCTATTAATGCCCATTTCTGAGAGGAAAATTCTGTATTCTCGCCATATAAATCCAGATACTCCGCATCAGCATACATCACCTTATTCTGATTTTTAACGATATAGTCATCTTTATTTTCTGTGATTTCTGTAATCTGCCGATTACCCGCTGCCTGTGAATAAATCATTCCATTAATAAGAACATTTCGGAAAGTTCCAGGTTTTTCGCTCTCAATTCCGATAAGATATGAACCTTGTTCATTTTCTATAAGTTCCCCATTTGGAAGCTGCTGCAGCAGATAATCTAAAGAAATGTCAATTCCAAGCACTCCATAAATCGTTCCATCATTTAAAATTAACGGCACAGAATAAGAAATAACTTTCGTATCATCATCATAAAGCGTATATGGAGAACTCCAGTAACCAAAATCTTTTAACTCAATTTCAGTCGGATCTTCCTCTTTTAAGGCTGCCTGATATGGCTCATATAAATAAGAACCATATTCTCTTTCTTTTTCAAATTCAAACAGTGGCCTCCACGTTTTTCCATGTGAAATATTCATACTCTGCGTCAAAGTTTTTGGAGCATATTTAAATAATAAATCCTGATTTTTCTTTGACGGTGTCGAAGTTGGGTCAAAATCCCGAAGATAGATTCCCGGTTTATTCTCAAAAATTCCCTGTTCCTTCTTTTTCTCAAGATTATCCGTATTTAAGACGATAAATGCCCCTGTTACCTGATTCGCACGCATTAGCTGGATTAATTTAGAAGATACCTTTTTTAATAAAGGTGTACAATATTCCGACCCATCATCTAATGTATCTAACGAAATTTTCTTCGTATCAATCAGCTTCTGCGTTGTATTATTTACTTCCTGTACCGTGTTATTTACATTCGCCCACCTTGTGAGCATTTCATTTTCCAGATAATTTTTGCGGTTACTTACTTTTTCATAAAAGATGGCTTTTTCTTTGTTTTCTACATAGGAAAGGAGGCTGCTTCCAAAAATCACACTAATCAGCAAAATATTTTCTATGATAACTAAAAGTATCATGGGTATTAACAGCTTTTGCCGAATCGGAACACCTTTTGCTTGTTTCACTGCACTCTCCTTCCCCCTAGAGCGTGTTTGAAAAATGCTCTAGCTACAAAATCTAGCTTTTATTTTACAAGTTTTTCAAGTTCTGCCTTTGTTTTGTTATACCATGTATCAAAATTAGAATCGCTCACAAAGTCCTTTGCTGCCTCATCAATAGACTGTCCATTTTTCAGATTCTTCACTACAGTCTTTCTATCTGCTGTTGCTTTATCCTGCATAGAATATTCTAAAATATTTCTCGCATCTGTTCCAGTTTCGAAAGCCTTTGTTGTATACAAAGTATTATTATTTACTGTATCAATCGCTATTTTAACAATTGGTAATTCATTATCACCTGTCAAATCAGTTGTTTTCTCAATTTTATCAATATCATTCGCCGTTTTTGTTACAGGCAGATAGCCTGATGCAACGGAGAACTGAATATTTCTCTCATCCTCTGTAAACCATTTAAGGAACTGAACAGACGCATACATCTGCTTCTCATCTGTCTTCGTCACAACCATTCCGGCTCCCTGCTGTACTGCGTAATTCTCTCCACCTTCAAACTTAGGGGATTCCATTACTTCTACGTCAATCGGATAACTTTCTGTGTCATTGACAATAACTTCATCAGGGAAGAAAGTTGCTCCCGCAGAAGAACCTACAAAGGAAAGAATATTTCCTGTATTGACATCATCACTTCGGAACTTACCGGAAGCCGCAAAATATCCTTTTACAAATGGCACATAATAATTATCCCATAATTTACGGATAACATCTTTATCAAAGTTTAAAACTGGCTTTCCATCTTCTACGGAGAAAATCTCTACGCCAAGCTGCTTTGCACCAACTAAGAAATAATTCGCCATCGCATCTCTTCCGAAAAATGCTTTTCCATCATTTTTCTCTTTTGTCAGACTGTCTGTCCATTCATAATATGCCTGAGATGTCTTTACAATCCCCTCTACAGTCTTTAAATCAGCAGGCTTTGCACCAGTTGCTTTCGCAAATTTATCCCAGTCTGTCTTATTTAACATAAAAACCTCTGTTGACTTTGCTGTTGGCAGGATTTTAAGGCTGTCATCATCAGAAAACTCGCCTTCTTCAATATAACTCTCTACGAATTTATCCTGCTCTTCCTGTGTGAGATAGTTTTTTAAATCAACAGCGTAACCAAGCTTATCTACTTCATAAGCCGTATCGGCATAGCCGGCAAAAATACTTGGAATGGCCTTTGCACCAGTCTTATGCTTAACTGCCGCAATAATGCTGTCCTTTAATTCATTAACTGTACCAAAGTTAGAACCTTCTACATAGATTCCTTCTTCTTTTCCTTCAGTGCTGTTAAACTCATCCACCAGCTTATTAAATGCCTCAAGCTGGTCACCATTATAATAATGCCAGATCGTGACCTTAGTCGGATTATCCGGGTCTAACTTAACTTTCTTAACAGAACTTCCTGAAGATGCTCCGCAACCGCCGAGTAATAAACTTAATACCATAATCACACATATTATGACTTTTTTGTTGATTTTCATTTTTTTCTCTTGTGTGCTGTCACAGCAATGCAATATCAATGGTACAGTACACTCGCCTTTCTTTTTCTTGTTCGTTTACGAGTTTCTATATTTAATAAATAGACTTCCAGAGCGTGTTTGAAAAATGCTCTAGTTCATTCCCCTCAATAATGAATGTCCATTATCTATCTTTTATACACTCTAGGAACTCTCTTTCCTACATCACAAACAAATTCATAGTTAAAGCTTCCGGCAAGGTTCGCCATATCTTCAACACTGATATAATTATCCCCGTCTTTACCAATCAAGGTAACGGTATCTTCAAGCTTCACATCTGGAATATCTGTAATGTCTACCATCATCTGATCCATGCACACTCTTCCGACAATCGGTGCCTTCTGTCCGTGAATCAATACCCAGCCTTTGTTAGAAAGACTTCTTGCATATCCATCCGCATATCCAACAGATACTGTAGCAAGACGGCATGGATGTTCAACAATATAAGTCGCTCCATAACTTACACCTCGTTCCATCTCTGGCTCCATAATATTTACTACATGAGAATACCAGCTCATGGCCGGTGTCAGATCTAAATTAGAGAAATCCACTTCATCAGAAGGATACATTCCATAAAGAATAATACCCGCCCTTGCCATATCATAACGATGGTCTTCATATTCCATGATAGCGGCACTATTACAGATATGTTTTACTGGAATTTCAATTCCCGCTTCATCAAGTAACTGAACAAAATGATCATATCTCTCCATCTGACTTTCTGTGTATGCCTTATCTGTCATATCTGCACAGGATAAATGGGTAAATAACCCCTCAATCTTTATATTGGGCAGCTCTGCAATCTGCTTTACAATCGCAAGCCCTTTCTCATCTGGAGATAAACCGATTCTTGTCATTCCGGTATCTAATGCGATGTGAATTCTCGCCGTCTTTTCTGCCTTTACGGCAGCTTCAGACATTGCCTTAGCCGTATCATAGCAATAAATCGTCTGATCTACACCATACTCCAAATTCTTATAATAAAGAGAGGGGGAATTATAGCCAAGAAGCAAAATTGGCTGTTTTAATCCAGCCTTTCTCAGTTCTACTCCCTCATCAATTGTAGCAACACCAAAATAATCTGCAATGTCATTTAAATAATGTGCTACTTCCACTGCACCATGTCCATAACCGTCAGCCTTTATGACAGCCATAGTCATCGCATTATCTCCTGTTTTCTTTTTGATATTTATATAATTCTCCCTGATTGCTTTTAAATCAATTTCACAATAGGTACGCAAGTATTCTTCCATTATGTTTGTCCTCTTTCCCTTACTTCTACAGTAATCCTGTAAAATCATACTTTACTCAGGTTACTGTACATATCTATATTATGTCACATTTAGTTTACTTATAAATGGGCGCAAAACACCCCTTATAAAAAAGTCTGTAAACAAATAAATTTTACCACATTTTTTCCTATTGTGAAGTTTTTTATATGTAAAAAATTCGGGAAATATAGCATCTCCCGAATTTTTCAATTATTTTGCTTTTATTATTTTACTTTTACTATAATTACTTTCTTTTTTCCATCACTGGTCTTTACAGTAATTTTACATTTACCTTTTTTCAATGCCTTAATAACACCTTTTTTTGTTACTTTGGCAATCCTCTTATTGGAAGAGCGATACATAATCTTAGCAGTAGAAGATGCCGGAATCTTCTTGGCTTGTATTTTATATTTCTTTCCCTTCTTTAAAGTAACTTTTGTCTTCTTCACTTTTAAAGACTTTGTTTTTATTGTTTTCTTAACTGTAGAATCTGAAGCTGGCTTCGTCTCTGGCTTCTTTTCTGAAGCTGCCGGTTTCGTGTTTGGTTTGTCCTCAGATGTTCCCGGCTTCGTATTTGAATTATTCCCTGAATCATCCGGCTTATTGCTTGGCTTATCTTCAGAGCTGCCTGGTTTCGTATTATCCTCTTCATCAGAACCATTTACTTCTATCACATACTTGCTCACATCTGGAACTTTTGTAATACTTGACCAGTACAACTCAGAAATTGTTCCATAGTTATCCTTGATTTCCTTACCGTTTAGCAATGTCCGATTGGATGTCTTAGCAAGCGTTACCCCATCTGCGATTGCTTTTCCCGCAGTAGAACCTGTTTTTGGTATACTGCTGCAGCCACCTTGTGCATAAACATTTTTTACAGAAACAGTACCATTACCGCTGATAGCATCTGCGCCATCATCATATGTACCGTTACCGCCAAATGCAATTAATGTTCCCTCACCGGAAATACTTCCATTATCTAAAATAATTCCTCTGCCGCCAACGGATGTTGTTGCGATATATCCTCCACCAAATACCGCTACTACGGAATCTTTTTTAATATCTAAGGAACCATTCTCAATACGGATCGCCGGCTGCCCGGAAAGACTTTTTCCTGTTGTTTCATCCTGTCCGGTTGCTGCTTCATCTCCCTTTACAAATACCTGCCCATCTACGGTAACCTTTCCTTTTACAACAATAACAGGATTCGTATTCTGTCTTATGATATGTCCATTTGATATAAAATTGGTGTTAGAATAAATAGATGAATTTTCTAAAATTGCTCCATCATTTAAAATCAACTGTCCATTAATTGAAGAACCAGTGAGAAACTGACTGCCATAATCATCATAGTTTGATGAGAACTTACCGCCATTCTTCACTTCAATATTTCCATGAATAGAAGAATCACGAAGAACAAGCTTGCCACCATTCTCTACAACAATATTTACGCTGCTGAAAACTTTCATATTTACAAGAGTAAGATTACAGCCATCTGGAACAATCAATGTCTGTACTGGACTACCATCTACAGCATAACCAAGTTCTCCATAAGTTCCACTTGTATGAGAACCGTACCATGCCTTAATATCCTTTGGTACCGTAACTGTTTCGTTCTCTCCGCCAAAAGAAGCAATTGCCCATGGCTCCATATCATACATATACTTTCCATCCGCTGTCTGCTTACAATTCTCAAGTTTAAGCTGCTTTGCAAGTACTTCTGTACGAGTATAAACTTTAAAATTCAGCTCATTACTTGTTGCAGTACGACCGCTCTCATCCGTTACTGTTACACTAATTGGATAAGAGCCGGCTTTTAACGGTTCCCCTGATAAAGAAAGAGAACTGTCGTGGACAGAATAAACACCTTCCATTCCGCAGGCTTCTGTATCAATATTTATCTTTGTTCTGTTCTTATTTACTGTGATTACTTCACTTAACGGCTTCCAGTCGCTGTTCTTCGGCTCCTGTCCATCAGGAAGAACTGCTGCTTCAACAATCACATCACTATTTTTATTTGTCGTAACAGAAGTAGAAGCTCCACTGATTGCATCATATTTCTTCTGTCCTTCTAAAGCACTTTCAAAGCTTCCTCTTATTCTTACATGAAGCGTATTGATTCCATCAGAAGGTCCTGAAGGAGTCTCTGCATCTGAATCTGTCTTTTTAACAGTAAATGTATCTGCTGTTGCCTTTATCACACGTAAGTACAGCGTTTCATAGCCTTCACTCTCAATCGTGAGGATATTTCCACTCTTTAACATGCCGTCAGAAGAACCATCAAAATAAAGTTTATTTTCATCTGTATTTCTGTAGTATGCTTCTCGTCTCATTAAAGATAAACGAGAACTTGCTTCTTCCCACTTTGTTTTATTTACAGAAACACTTTTTATTCCTTTGACATAGTCAGGTGCATCCGCAAAAGAAAGACTCTGAAAATCATAAACTACATTTTCTTTCATTGCTTCTACATTGCCGACACTGGCAGAATTTGCAGAGTTTGCCGCAAATGAAGGAATAAAGGATAATGTAAGTAAACACACTCCCAAAACAACACTGGCTAATAACTTTCTAACCTTCTTATTCATATCCGGTTTCTCCTATTTTACAGTTACTTTAACAATTGCTTTCTTTCCACTTGCTGTCTTAACAGTAATCTTGCATTTACCTTTTTTAACAGCCTTTACAACACCGTTCTTTGTTACTTTCGCAACCTTCTTGTTAGAAGACTTAAAGGTAACTTTTTCTGTCGCATTGGCTGGTTTTAATTTTACTTTAAGTTTAACTTTTTTGCCTTTCTTTAACACAATACGCTTTTTGTTAACAACAACTTTTTTTGCTTTTACAGTTTTCTTATCTGGCTTTTCTGCTGGTTTTGTATCATCTTTTTTACCTTCTGTTGTTTTGTCTGCTGGCTTAGGATCTTCTTGCTTTAAATCTCCATATTCTGCTCCACATACTTCACAGACTGCTCTCTTTGTTGTTGTAGCTTCGCCACCTTTATGTGCTTCTTTTTCAGTCGTAGCATCACAACCTTCATTCTGACATTTCTTCCAGTGATAAGTTCCGTCAGACTCATATTTATCTCCATAGTTATGAGATGCGTACTCACCGTACTCTTCTCCACAGAATTCGCAGACTGCTTTCTTCGTACAAGTAGCTGTTCCGCCTGTATGGTTTGTGTGTATGGCAACTTTTTTATAATCTTTACCTACTTCTAATACTAAGTCTTTATATCCTTCTGCAGAAATAACAACTTTGTTAGTATCTTTTGTAAATTCCTTATTTCCTATTGTTATATTAACCATGTTCACATTTGCTCTAAATGTATCTTCTTTCATAAAAAATGTATTATCTACTTTAGTATAAGGTTCTGCATCATTTACTTTAATAGATGTAATCTTTTCCATCCAACTTTTTGTATTTTCTGAATTTGCAGTATATTCAGAATATTGAATAAAATACCATTCATAACCAAGATCTTTCTGAAGTGTTGGAGTTTCCGTTGGTGCTTCCTTCAATTCTACCGCTGCTGTCTCCTCAGCCTGTACTGCTACCTGTGGTGCAACTGTTCCCACTACTGTCATTGACAGGCACATTGCACATGCCATAATGAATGAACTAATTTTTCTCATTTGTTTCTCTCCCTTTCTCTCTCTCAAATAAACTTAATAAAAAAACAGGTTGCCACTTAAAACTAATTTATGTTACTTAGTTCTAACATTAGTTAGTTTATTTAAAAGGCTACCTGTTTTTATACTCCATGTCAATTCTACAGTTGATAACATTTCTCAACTATAGAATTCTTAAGAATTCATTTATTTAATTTTTAGAAAAAAGGATTACTTTTTTAACAGTTCCTGATAAATATCCCTTTTACTTACTCCGCGGTCTTTTGCTACCTGTTTCATCGCACTCTTTTTATCCATCCCTTTTTCAAGATAATGTTCCATATGTTCCTGCACAGTAAGCTGATTCCACTCCTGTTGTTTTTCCTCTTTCAGTTCCTGTAAACTCTTTCCCTCAAAGATTAAAACATACTCCCCTCTTGGCTCGTTCTCCTCATAATAAGCAATCATTTCATCGAGAGTTGACTTGCGCTTCTGCTCATATCGCTTCGTCAGTTCTTTACATACCGTCATATTTCGATTACCAAGATATTCCCTGCACTCTTTCAAAGTCTTCTTTAAATGATGCGGCGCTTCGTAAATAATAATCGTTCTTGTCTCATTGCGAAGATTCTCCAAAATCTGTGCTCTTTCCTTCTTGTCATACGGTAAAAATGCTTCGAATGTGAATCTCCTTGTCGGCTGTCCGGACATAGTAAGTGCCGTAATGCAGGCACAAGCTCCCGGAAGTGATGTAACATTAATTCCCGCTTCATAGCACTGTCTTACAAGTTCCTCTCCTGGGTCAGAGATTCCCGGTGTTCCCGCATCTGTGATTACTGCGATATCCAGTCCTTCTCTTAATTTATTTACAAGATAAACTGCCTTATCGACTTTGTTGTACTCATGATAGCTCGTCATCTTTGTTTTTATCTCAAAATGATTGAGAAGCTTGATACTGTTTCTCGTATCTTCTGCCGCTATCAAATCCACTTCTTTTAAAATTCGTACTGCCCGATAGGTCATATCTTCGAGATTTCCAATCGGTGTCGCACATAAATATAATGTTCCTGCCATTTTAATTCTTCATTTCTCCATATATCTGATAAATCTCATCGGTATAAGAACCATCCTTATTGTATACAATTAATGGGGGTTCTACCGTAATCCTCTGCTTACCACCTTTTGCAGCATCAATCAAAACCATATTTGGCTCTTTATCTACATAAGGATGTACGAGACGCATCCTCTTCGGCTCTAATTTATGCTGTTTTAATGTATAAATAATCTCCGCTAAGCGAAAAGGTCTGTGCACCATATAAAAATGGCCGCCTGTTTTCAACAGCCATTTTGCTGCCTTTACTACATCTTCAAGGGAACAGGTAATCTCATGTCTTGCAATTGCCTTTGCATAATCTGGATTCGTCAGACCATGTTCTCCTGTCATATACGGAGGGTTACAGGTCACCCAGTCAAAACTCTCCCTCTCATAGTCTGTCTTTATATTACGAACATCCCCCTGTACAATATGCACTTTTTCTTCCTGACCATTCATCTTCACAGAACGCTCTGCCATCTTGGCAAACTCTTCCTGATACTCTAAACCCTCTACATAAGCAAGCGGATATTTACCCTCCATCAGTATTGGAATAATTCCTGTACCGCTACACAAATCAATCCCTTTACTTTTCTTTTTAACTCTGGCATAATCAGAAAGCAGTACCGCATCAATCCCAAAGCAAAAACCATCTGTTTTCTGGATAATACGGTAATCCTTTATCTGGAGATCATCAATACGCTCATTTTCTTTAATTTGTACATTCTCCATATAAGTATCCTATTTTAAATCTTCATTTTCAACTACAATTAAGTGAAGAACCCAGCAATTATACTACCAAAGAACTCTTCTTAATTTTTCAAACTTCTTATATCAACAAAACCAAAATTTGAGTATTATAAAAAATTATGAGGAATAAAACAATAAAAATAACAGTAATTTTTATTATTTAAATTTTCTTCCCTTATTCTCCTCGTTTCATTAAAGCTTAGACTTTCTTTCCTTCTTCTCCATCGCCTCTAATTTTTTAAGCTCATCATCCATTTTTACCTTTTCTCTGCGCTTCCGAGGACGGAAAATCAAATCATCCACTTTATAATCTACGAGCTCCTTTTCTCCCTTTTCGTCAGTAACTACGAGCTTCACTCTCTGTCTTAACACGCTGACTTCGTGAACAACACCTTTTACTCCCGTATTCGTCTTTACTTCATCACCAACATTCGGAAGCTTACTGTTCAGATACTCATAAGTATCCTGCTCATTTTTCAGGCAGCACATCAATCTTCCACAAACTCCTGAAATCTTTGTAGGATTCAGAGAAAGATTCTGCTCCTTCGCCATTTTAATTGATACTGGCACAAACTCAGATAAAAATGTATTACAGCAAAGGCTTCTTCCACAAATGCCGATACCACCTTTAATTTTTGTCTCATCTCTTACACCAATCTGTCTTAATTCAATTCTTGTCTTAAAAACTGAGGCTAAATCTTTTACCAGCTCACGGAAATCAATTCGTCCGTCCGCCGTAAAGTAAAATAATACTTTATTATTATCAAATGTATACTCACAATCAATGAGCTTCATTGCAAGCTTATGTTTTTTTATCTTCTCAATACAGATTTTATAAGCTTCTTTGCTCTTTTCTTTATTATTTTCCTGAATCTTATCGTCTTCTGGTGTTGCGATTCGGATAACTGGCTTTAAAGTTGCAATAATCTTCTCATCATGAATCTCACGATTTCCTAAAACAACTCTGCCGTATTCTACTCCACGCGCAGTCTCCACGATAACATTCTGTCCAACTTCTACCTCAAACTGCTCTGAGGCAAAATAATATATTTTACCATTATCTCTAAAACGAACTCCTATTACTCTGGCCATTTCTACCTCCTGTTCTTCTTAAAACTCTCTTCTCGCTTCTACAATAAGCAACTCTAAAGTTGCGTCAAAATTCACATTAGACTTTATGCGGACTCTGGCACGATGAATTTTGCCTATAACATAATCAATTGCCTCTAAATCTAATTTATCTACCTGCTTTTTCAGATACGCATACTCATTTTTAAAAATAATTTTCTTTTTGGCAGCTTCAGCATTCACTGAATTATCTGCTTTCAGTAACATAATATCCCGAAACCACATCAGAAAAATATCGAAAAAGTCCTCAATTCTGTTTTTATACTTTTTATATTCCTTTACTTTATCTGCAATCTCGTAACTTTCTATCTCATGGATATACCGCAAAATGGACAGAGTCAACTCCTTTAAATCCTGAAATTCTTCTGAAGAAACGATTGCTTCTGCCTTTCCTATATTTCCAAGAGAAAATCCTGCTGCAAATTCTGCTTCTTCCTTAGAAACGCTACATTTTTCCACCAAGTATTTCTCAACAGCTGTTCCGGGTACCGGTCTTGTGGCAAGAAGAATACATCTTGAAAGAATTGTGTCTAAAAATGCTCCTCTGTTCGTAGTAAGTAAGAAAATAACTGCATATTCCGGCGGTTCCTCAATCGTCTTTAAGATGGCATTCTGCGCTGCAGCATTCATCTTTTCCGCCTCATCTACGATATAGATTTTATAAGGCCCCTTATATGGCATAATTTCTACCGTATTAACAATCTGCTCCCTTATCTCACCAACACTAATCACATTGGGCTTTTCATGAGAAACCCAAATTACGTCCGGATGATCATGGTGTTCCATCTGTATACAAGATTCACACTTTCCACAGGATTCCACCAAACCCGTAGTTTCCCGGCCTTCACACTGCAATATTTTAGAGAAAGCCTCGGCAAGCATTTTTTTCCCACTTCCCTTATCCCCCTCCATAATATAGGCATGAGAAATCTTTTTATGATGCACAGCAGTAATAAAATGCTCTTTTATTCTTTCATTTCCTAAAATCTCATTTAATTCAGCCATGACTTTCCCTCAAAATCTTTCTGTTAATCATCTTAATTCTTCTGCTAATTTTCTATTGGTACCTATTCTTTTATTGTTTTTTCTCAATGAATTCATGTCTATCGATTCTTCTTCTTTAATAATTCATCCACATGATTCCGAATCTTTTTCTGAATCGTATCAATGGATCTTCCACCATCAATCTTCATAACTTCCGGCCTGCCTGAAAGGACTTTTCGATATCCTTCCGATACCATATGATGAAAATCTATACCTTCCTGCTCCATACGATCAAGATTCTTCTGCTCTTTCTTTCTACGAAGTCCTTCTGCCTCTGATAAATCAATAAAAAAGATTCCATCGGGGCGATAAATGCCGATTCCCGGCGCATTTACAGCCGAAACTGTAGAAATACCAAGTTTTCTTGCAATTCCCTGATAAACGATAGAAGAATCTACAAAACGATCGCTTATAACGATTTTGCCCTCTTCTAATGCTGGTCCGATTACTTCATGTACTAACTGCGCTCTTGATGCCGCATAGAGAAGCATTTCTGTTACTGGAGACATTTCTTTGTGTTCTGGATTCAGAATAAGCTGTCTTACTTCCTCTCCGATCACTGTTCCTCCCGGTTCTCTTGTTATGAGACATTCATAGCCTGCTTCCTCTAAGTATTCTTTTAATAAATTTATTTGTGTGGTCTTTCCTGAACCATCCGGTCCCTCCATCACAATAAATAATCCCTTCATCTAATAAAATCTCCCTTCAGAAGTACATGCACTTTTATTATCTGAATATTATCTGACTTCTTCATCGTATTTTAGTCATAGTACTTTCAAACACGCTCTGGTACAATATTTTTATCATACTGCTTTTGCTATACTATCTATAAATCTTTTAGAACGATAATCTTATTACAGGACAATCCAAGTACATTATATCCATTATATAAATATTGACTGATATTTTCCACTGTTTCTTTGAGTATTTTTTCTCCAGGAATTAATATTGGTACTCCCGGCGGATAAATCATGACATATTTTCCTGAAACTCTGCCAGTAGAATCAGCCAACTCAACTGTCTCCATGGCTTTTCCCCGGCACTGCCAGGATTCTATGATTTTGGGAGGATATATTGTCTGCTCATTTTCTTTTTCTTGTATAACCTTATAGTGGTTATGAATTTTAGTTTCTATTTTGGGTTTGTTTTTATCACAAATTTCTATTTCAACTTTATCTTGGTTTTGGATGGCAATTTTTGTCTCATTTACAGCCTTATTTAAACTACTATTTTCCTTTTCTTTCTCTTCACACATTTTATCAATCTCAGAAATTGCCTTCCAAAGCTCATCAAAATCTTCCTTTTTATCACAGATAGAAGTCATGGCAATCCCATAAGTCAGGTTCTCCATCTCCAGTTCAATGTGATATTTTTCATATAATAACTGAAACAGCTCCTTTCCATTTATTCCGCAGCCCTTTACTGAAAAGACCAATTTCCCGTTATCATATGCAAAACAATTTAACTTTTTCTGATTGAGCAGGCTTATTTTTTTGAGTTGTTCACATTTTCGGCGAAAATTTTTAAGGTTATCCACATATTCGGCGAGTTGTCCCTGATTTTCTTTCATATACATGATTCCGTACTCAGCAGAAGCCATCAAAAGATACGATGGACTTGAGGTTTCATAAATATCGATGATTTCCTCCACCTGCTCTTTTGTCACGATGTCTGAGCAAAGATGAAGAACTGCTGTCTGCGTAAAGGAAGGCAATGTTTTATGCGTACTTTGAATCACCAAGTCAGCACCTTCCTGAACGGCACTGTCTGGAAAATACTTATGAAATATGAGATGCGCCCCGTGTGCCTCATCTACAATCAAAGGAATGGCATACGGTCGAGTTACTTCTTTAATCCCTGCTATGTCGCTCACAACGCCTTCATAAGTAGGTGAAGTCAGTACAACTGCCTTTATATCTGGATTCGCTCTTAATTCCCTTGCTACGGCTTCTGGCTTCATATCCTCGCATATATCATACTCGGCAGAAACATCTGCATAGCAATAGACGGCCTCCAACTGTAATAGCCTGATACAGTTATAGACCGCCTTATGACAGTTTCGCCCTATTAAAATCTTATCTCCCTGTCTACAGACCGAAGAAATGGATACCAGAATCCCAAGGGTACTCCCTCCAACAAGATACCATGATTCCTTACTTTTAAATATATCTCTTACAAGATTCATGGATTCACGAATAATGCCCTCTGGCTCATGAAGATTATCGTAATCTGTTATCTCTGTAATATCCATTTTTTCTACACCAAAAAAAGCCCCAAAATCAGCTCTTTTGTGACCTGGCATATGAAAAGGAATTCTTTTTTCTGATTCTAATTCTCTTAATTTATTATAGATTGGTGTAT
>OGOI01000762.1_pt1 | contig 24423 bp, 18 predicted proteins | sample 1552631 | NCBI WGS metagenome assembly OGOI01 (sample SAMEA2580204, study PRJEB22360) | human gut metagenome | biome: human gut; feature: human-associated habitat; material: faeces | place: Denmark | collected 2008/2010 | reverse complement strand
ACCAAAATCTTGAACCCGACACGGAACATCTCGCCAATGCCTGTTCAACGAACGACCTCGGCATCAACGCAACCTCGTCAAAAAGCACACCCGAAAGCGTCATACCCTGAATAAGCGATGCGGATGACTCGTCCTTGCCTCCGAAAAGATAAAACCTGTTCATCACTCCGTTAACGCTCACGGTCAAAATATTCTGCGACAGCTTTTCTTCACACTTAAAACCGAGTGATTTCAAAATCGGAATCACGGGCGTAATCATATTTCGCCTTAAAGAACGGATTGTCTTTCCGCAAAGTGCAAAGTCCGAATTTGCAAAATCGTAAAAGCTCCACAGAATGAAAGACAGCGACATACAAAATGTCTTTCCGCTGCGCACAGCACCGTCACAGATGATTGCGTCTCTGTCACGAAAAGCAGACTCCCTGTTCCACCACGAAAGCACGGTAAGCTGTTTTTTAGAAAAAGTTTTAATTTCCATTTTCCTTGTCATTCACCGCCCTTGCACTGTTTGAAATGGCGTCAAAAAGCTGTTTTGCGCCTGTTTCATGCTCACCGCCTGCACCGAGTTTTTCAAGTGCCTTTAGCCTGTCAAAAAACTTGATTTCCATAGAACCGTCCTTTGGTCTTTTAATCTCCGACACAAGGAACAGGTCCATGCCCTCAAGATCCTCCTTGCTCGGATCACTTTTGTAAAGCAAAGAAATTGCGTCGCAAATGCTCCCGAAAGCCAACCGCTGATACCCTGCCGCCGCCATGTTGGCAAGGGATTTTTCTCTTAGCCGTGACAGCCGTTCAAGCTCGGCTGAAATTTCGGGACGGCAGATAAGCTCTTCCCCCTTCTGCTCACAATCCCCCGTGTAGCCTGCCTTTTCTGCGGCAAGCTCGGAATTTCCCGAACCGAGAAATAAACTGCAAAACTTCTTTTCCCTACCTGTCAATTTTCTGATATCTCGTCACCTCCGTTTTCCGAGAGGCTTTATCAACACCCCTCACTTATACCTGCAAAATTCAAAAAAATTGCATACTTTAATGCAATTTTCAAAAATATTTTTAAAAATAATTAGTCACAACCAAAAATCAATAGTCAAAGATATCCGCCTGATCCCCCTCAGAAAGCCGTCTTTTCCGAATCAGATAATAAAAAAACCGTGTGTACTTTTTCTGTACACACGGTTTTGTGTTATAGTCGGTATATTTACTTGAGCATTTTAAGGATTTCGTCCTTTTCACGATAGCCTACTGCCCTGTTGACAAGCTGACCGTTTTTGAACACCATAAGAGTCGGAATACTCGACACATTATACTGCATTGTAAGGTCGGGTTCTTCATCAACATTAACCTTGCCGACAAGAATTTTGCCGTCATATTCGTCAGCGATTTCTTTCACAATCGGTGCAATCATCTTGCACGGACCGCACCATGTTGCCCAAAAGTCTACAAGCACGGGGATATCCGACTGCAAAACCTCCTGCTCAAAAGTTTCTTTGTAAAGCTCTATTTCCATAACAATCCTCCTGTTCGGTTATTTTAATCTTTAGATTTGTAGTAAAGCATACAATGACAAAAGCCCTCAAAATCAGGATCGGCAATTTGCTCCTTGAATTCCTTGCACATACACTTGTATTCCTCTGTACGCTGAATTCTGCACGGGCAGTAACCGCCTGTCCTCTTCAAGCCCTCTTTAACTGTTTTTACTACTTCTTTGTCGGGATTAAGTGTTATTTTCATCTGCTCACCCCACAATTTTTACGGCGTTTGCCGTTAATCTCTTCCCTTGACTATACTATATATCGCAACCCTAAAATTGTCAAGCATGGCGAGTGCCTCGCACCCCGTTCGTGTAGACAGTTTAATATAACCAAAGTTACGATTCCCGAGATTTGCTTTGTGCTAATCGCTCTCTGTTCGTGAAGATAGTTTCTGTAATGCAAAACATATTATGCCCGAGCGTAACATTGTCATCGTCTGCACCATTCAATGTAGCGGCGAACCGTGTTCGCCCTTTGTTTTATGTGCAAACATAAAACAAGCCGTAGGGGCGTTCATTGGACGCCCGCCTTGATGAAATTATTTGTTTTATGTGTATGTTATGATGTGATGAAAATTGTGTATTCTAATGTAGCGGTAAATTTCCGACATTTATATAATTTAATTTACCATAAAATTTGTACCGTTACTTGCAAGTGTTCATCGGATCACCTACTGAATTGTGAAAACAGTAACTGAAATTATCTTTATTATTTGCCGTATAAAAAACTCTGATAAATTTTTCAAAAATTGCATTAAAATATACATTTTTTCGCCTTTTGTGCTTATAAGCGGAGGCGATTTTATGACTAACTTTTTTATGGTACCAAACGAGGTGTTTGACCTCAACCTAAAACCGCAACAGTTCGCTGTTTTATGCTACATACTCAAATGCTGTGACGAATCGAACACCTGTTATCCGTCAATACACACCATTGCAGAGGCCTGTGCAATCTCCGACAACACCGTTAGGGAAAGCATAAAATTCCTTTGCAAAAGAAAAATCATTACCAAATCGGGCGGTTTTACGGTCGGCAAATACGGCAAGATTCAGTCATCGTCCTATCTGTTCTCGATCAACCCGAATTTTTATGACGAAGGTTTCGGCAGGGACAACCTTGTCGAATATTACAAAAACGAAAACTCTGCCACCTCATAATCTGCAACAACACACTCTGCGAATATCATTTCATACCCCATGTAAAATACTGCACCCCCCTACTTCAAATATTACACCCATGGGGTTCAGAATTTACACCTCCCCCCTTCAGAATTTGAACCCGTCCCCTTCAGAATTTGAAGCCTAATAATACCCATAGAAAAAGACTAAGAGAAAAATACCCAAGGAACAATACCAAATGAATAACTGCGATGAGTGGAATCGAGAGCGAATACTGACGAATTGCATACTTGTAATCGCAGAAATCTGTGTTATACTTAAGTTGAAAATAATTTGATGAGGTGATAGCATGGTAATAAGAGAGGTTCAGGACAGAGATTTCGTTCAGCTTGCGGAAATGAGATGGACACATGCTGTTGAGGACGACGAAACTTACGGTGAACACAACACCGACGGTGTAACAAAATCGGTATTTATCGAGGAGTTCGTTGCCTTTTTATACACAAACAAGGAATATAAAATCTTCGTTGCGGAAGATGAGAATGCGAAAATTCTTTCGGCAATGTTTGTATATCTTATTCCGACAATTCCCACCCCGAATGCAAAGCGTGAATTTATTGCGTATCTCACAAAGGTGTTCACACTTGAAGAATATCGTGGCAAGGGCATCGGCACTCGACTGCTCGATTATGTAAAGAACTACCTTTCGTCAATCAACTGCGAACTTGTCTTTGCATGGCCAAGCGAAAATTCGGCAAAATGGTATAAATCACATGGGTTTTCCGACACCAACGAAATTTTTGAGTGTAGATTATAACAATAAAAAATATAAGAGAACAATCGGGTAACAGATTTACTGAATGTAAACTCCTGCTACCCGATTGTTATTCTATACCGAGAATATCATGGAAATATTTAAGCGTGGAATATTTGTATTTTTCGTTCAAAAGATTTTTTGTCAGCGTTTTCAAAATTTGAAAACGATTTGACATAGCCCTCTATGTATTTTGAAATCTGTTTTTCAATTTTATAAATATTCATTCTTACAGCCTTATATTCATTGTATCTACGACTGCATTTTCAATTAAATATTTATCATAATCCTCAGGTCTGATAAGAACCGTTTTTGAATAATCAAGCCCCGATGAATCGGTTTTTGACCTTTCTGTATTTTTAAACAGGAACGCATTTTTATGATGAATATGCGACCTAAACGGAACACAAATATAAATAATAGTCTTTAATATAATTTTTTGTCAAGCATTTTTAAGCTGACATAACACTTCGGATACACTTTTATTATAAAGCATATTTTTTAAAATATTATGAACAAATAAAATAACAAAAAAACGGCACCCCGATTTTACTCGGAGTGCCGTAATTAATTTTGATTACAGAATCAGAATCGTGTTGAGTGTGGAATATTCCGCATTATTTAGCGTAAGCAGAATCTCCGCCGATCTGACCGTCGATACCTGTAAATCCGCTTGCGCAGCATACATATACTCTCATGTTAGCCTTAGCAAGTTCCGGAACTGTAAGTGTACCGTCAGTAACATACTTAACATCACCTGTAACAGCGTCAACATACTTGCCGTTAGGAATGTTCTTGAATGTTGCACCTGAAGAAATTGAAACGAGTGCAAGGCTGTCTGTGTTGTCGTCAGTATAACGGCGAACATAAGACATATCGCCACCTGTTACATATGTGCTTGATGCTGTGTACTGTCCCTTCTGGAGAGCGGGGATAGCACGACGAATAGCATTAACCTTTGAAAGGTGCTTACTGAGCGGGCTTGCAAGAGTGTCAGCAACAGTGCCTGATGCTGTGTACTCACTGAAGTCAGTAGCGTTTACAGTACCCTCAAGATAATCACCGAAGTATGCACGACCTGAGTTTTCAAGAGAAATAAGTGTACCCTTATCAATAAGCTCACCCTTCTTGAACTCAACTTCTGAACCATAGTATACGCAAGGAATACCACGGAATGTGAACATAAGATCCATATTCTCTGCCCATGTCTGTGTACCGCCTGTGAAACGAGTTGTTTCATCCGGCTGCTCAGGAGCATAGTCGTGTGAATCAACATACATTACGCTGTATGTTGCATCATTGTAATACTGGTCGTTGTTAACAGCGAAGTTATAAGCGTTCTTAGCGCTACCGAACATTCTGTGCATCTGGAAGTCAATTGCATCCATGCCTGATGCCATAGAACGGTCGGAACCGTGATATGTAATACCGTCAAGGTAAGCGTTGTCGCTCTTTGGCTGTGTAGAATCCATATCACCGTTGTAATTATCTTCTTCAAGATAATGCTGAAGAACGAGGTTCATGTTGTCGTTGATTTCTGAAGCTGATGTGCCCCAGTTCCAGCTGTCTGCCCACTTAGAGTTAGACTCTTTCCATGTGTAGTAAGGAGTTGACTCCTCGGCATGGCCACGATACCAAACTGATGTGTATCTTGTGCAGATTTCGCCGAACATATAGAAGTTAGGCTTGCCTGCTGCCTTAGCAGCGTCCATAAGCTGATCATTGAACATAATGTTGAGAGATACTCTCGGAATGTGACGAACAGTATCAACACGGAAGCCGTCAACGCCCATATCCATATACTTTGAATATGAATCTACAACATATTCTGCAACTGCAGGGTTCTCTGTGTTAAGGTCAACGCAGTCACCTGCAATCTGGCTGAACTTTGTTGTCCAGTCATCATAGTTAGGACTCTGGAAATAGCCTGTATGATAGTAGTTGTTCGGGTTGTAAGTATCACTCTGTGAAATCTTATCCATAGAGAAGTCCTTAGCTGCGGGCTGAGGTCCTGTTGAGTTACCGTTGTCGCCTGAGTAAGTAACATTCTTCATAAGATTAAGTCTCTGCTGATACTGAACACCCGGCTTCTGAGCCCAGTATTCCTCAGGTGACTTAAGGCCGTATGTATCAAGAAGATACTGTGTAGGAATCAATGACTCCTGAAGGTTGCCAAGGTCTTTAGTTGTATCCTTTGTGAAAAGATCACAGAAGTGTGCTTCACCAAAGTTACCTGTGTGCTGAAGAACTACGTCCTGAATAATCTTCATGCCCTTCTGGTGAGCATCATGAATAAGATCCTCATATGTGTAGTCTGAGCTTTCATAACGAGCATCAACTGTTGACAAATCCATAGCATGATAGCCGTGGTAGTCATAGCCTGATCCGTTTGTAACAACAGGTGTTACCCAGATTGCGCTGAAGCCGAGAGCCTTGATGTAGTCGAGCTTTTCGCCAAGACCCTTGAAGTCACCACGCCATGCAGGGTCGTCATCACCGTTGCCGGCTGTGCCGTCATCCCAGCAGTGAACATCGTTGCCTGTATCTCCGTCATAGAAACGGGTTGTCATAACGAAGTAAATTGTTTCTTCACGCATATCAACGCTGCCAATCGGATCTGGCTCGTCAGGGTTGTATTTTGACCATTTACCGTTTTCACAGTACCAGTCTGCGCTTGCAGCAGATTCAAGTTTTTTCTCCGAAGAATACTGCTTGCCGTTAGCGTCTGTAACAATGGCATTTACCTTTGTAACATCTGCTACATGGTAGTTATACCACTTGTCACCCTTTGTCATTTTCTCACCGGGGTAAGACTTTGACATGGCGCTGTTTGTGGGGAGCGAGTTCCACAAATATACATATGGCTGTGTACCGTCACTCATTCTTACATGAATTGTGATGCCTGTTTCTGTTGTATCCGCAGATACAGCGTCAGAGTCGGAACTCTGAGCTGCATTTACAGAAATTACTCCTGCGGTTACAACCATCATCACAGCAAGAACAAGTGCGCACAGCTTCTTTATTCTTGTCATAGGTATATCTCCAATCTTTCTTTTACTTAATGTTTGGATTATTCAAGGTTTACAACGATTTTCTGAATGATTGTTGCATCCTTAACACTGATTGTACCGTCACCGTCAAGGTCGCAAATTTTGAGGTCAAGTGTTTCGAGAGCCGGAACATCCGAAATTCCAACAATTGACTTCTGAAGATATGTTGAGTCCATAACAGTTACATCTCCGTCACCGTCAACATCGCCACGAAGTCTTTCGGGAGCTGTTGTAGGCTGAACTGTTGTTGGCTGAGGAGTTGTAGGTTTAACAGTTGTTGGCTGTGGAGTTGTAGGCTTAACAGTTGTAGGCTGAACTGTTGTTGGCTGAGGAGCAGTTGTAGGAACAACAACTGTTGTAGGCTCAGTAACATCGTCTGCAGCTGTGTAAGCATAAGTCTTGTTTATTGTGCTGTTGTCAGAACTCTGTACATAAACATTAACCTTGTATTCACCCTTCATTGTAGGAACGAATGTGTAAATGTTGTTGAGTGTGTAGTAAGGTGTGTTCTGAGCGCCGTTAGGATCAGTTACAACATACTTGTAGAAAAGAAGGTTAGTACCTGTCTTACCGCCGCCTGCCTTAACTGTTACAGTAGCAGTTGAGTTAACCTTGATAAGGTTAAGGTTTGCAGGAGTAACGCTCTTGATGATTGGCTTAACAAGTGCTGAGTCGTCCTTAACTTCAAGAGTCATTGTACGGTTGTTTGTGTTGCCGTCTGTGTCCTTAAAGTCAAATGTAATTGTGTATTCACCTGCAACTGTAGGAGTCCATGTTACTGACTTAGCAGAAGAGAAGTCGGAAAGTGTTGATGTTCCGCCCTGTGCGTTAGTAACAGAGAACTTGTAGCTTACTGCTGCGCCGCTCTTATTGGCAGCAGTTGCAGAAAGCTGTACATCTGTACCTGTGTAGATGTTTGATGCAGGATCAGCAGTAAATTCCTTAACCTGGAGAGGGCTTGTATCATAAACAGACCATTGATTAGTCTTGTTGTTGTAGATATAGCCGTCCTTTGCAGTAAGGTTTCCTGTCTGTGACTGACCGCTGTTGCTGAAGATACAGCTGGTATATGTCTTGGATGCGGTGTACTGATATACATTGCCACCGATGTTTGTCATCTTTACACCCGGCCATGAACCGTTGCTGTCAGAATTGCTGTTCCACATATAAGCAACAGGTGTTGCCCAACCTGCCTCGTTGTTGAGGTAAACAGTTGTGCCTTCACCGCTGGGAGTTGTTGCTGTTGTAGCAGTTGTTGCTGTTGTTGCGCTTGTAGGTCTCTGAGCAGTTGCGTCCTGTGAAGGAGCACCTGCATAATCCGACCATGTACCCGTTGTAAGGTCATAGATTTTACCGTGACCCGGGTATGTAAGGTTGCCTGTCTGCTTTGAGCCGTTGCCGTTGTTGAAGATTACCATTGTATAATCCTTGTCAAGAGTGTAAGAATATACACCGTCCTCAACCTTTGTCATTGCTTTACCCGGCCAAGATGCGTTGTTGCCGAGGCCGTCAGTCCACATATAGCAGTTAACATTCGACCAGCCGTTGTTTACCCTAACGTAAACAGTATCGCCTGTTGCAGCAGAAGCACTGACTACACCGACGAATACGGTTGAAACCGCCAGCATAAGGCAAAGCACAAGGCACATGATTTTGTGTTGTCTTTTTACCATTTTGATTTCCTCCAGAATTATTTTTTTGTTGCACGTGTGAAGCTACTCAACACTACTCCACAATTACTCTTTAATTCTACATTATTGAACCGCTAATAATTTTCCTTTAAAGAATAATAAAATTTCTTGCGTCACAAATTATTCACATTCAAATTGTGCATAATAGACAATGAAACAATAATTAGCAAAAAAACAGGATAATAAAAGCAAATAGTCAGATGTTTGGTTAGCAACATCTGACTTTATTTGCAGTTTCATGTCAAAAAATTTTCATTTGATTACTTCTTTTTGATTTTGTCCCAATAGGCTTTGAACGCCTGCTCGTTTTTGTTTCTGCCGTATTCGTAATACTTCTTGTCCTTTAGGGCATCGGGCAGATATTGTTGCTCAACATAATGGTTCGGAAAATCGTGGGGATAAAGATAGAACTGCCCCTTGTTTGGATTGTCATCTCCGTCACAGTGCTTGTTCTGCAATTGTCTGGGTACAGGACCCGAGTTACCCGTTCTTATGTCAGCCAAAGCTCTGTTTATACCCATATATGCCGAGTTGGATTTTGGGGCATTGCACACCATAACCACGGCATCGGCAAGCGGAATTCTCGCCTCGGGAAGTCCGACAGCCTGCGCTATATCAACGCACGACTTTACAATCGGCAAAAGCTGTGGATACGCAAGTCCCACATCCTCGCTCGCACACACCATAAGTCTGCGACACGCACTCGGCAGATCGCCTGCCTCAAGCAGTCTTGCAAGATAGTGAAGTGCGGCATCGGGATCGCTTCCACGCATACTTTTCTGATAAGCCGAAATAATATCGTAATGCTCATCGCCCTCACGGTCATATCTGACCGCACTTTTCTGCACAAGCTGTTCAACGGTTTCAAGTCTTACAACCTTTTTTCCGTCAATTTCATCTGTTGCAATCACGGAAAGCTCAACGGCATTCATAGCCTTGCGAACATCTCCTCCGCAACCCGATGCTATTTTCTTTGCACATTCTTCGGGCATTTCAATATCCGTACCGCTTTCCTCGGCAAGAAAATCACTTGCACGGTAAACCGCCTTTTCAACCTCATCCGGCTCAACCGGCTTAAATTCAAAAACAGTCGAACGGCTCAGAATTGCGTTATATACATAAAAATACGGATTTTCGGTTGTTGACGCAATCAGCGTGATACTGCCGTTTTCAATGTATTCGAGCAAAGTCTGCTGTTGCTTTTTATTAAAATACTGAATTTCGTCAAGATAGAGCAGAATTCCGTTAAGCCCCGAAAAAGTGTTAAGCTGTGCAACAATCTCCTTTATGTCAGCAGTTGAAGCCGTTGTGCCGTTAAGCTTTTTGAGGGTACGGTTTGTCTTTTTGGCAATATATGTGGCAAGCGTAGTTTTTCCAACCCCCGAAGGACCATAGAAAATAAGATTCGGAATATCTCCGCTTTCAATAATTTTACGCAAAGGTCTGTCGGGTGCAATAAGATGCTTTTGTCCCACAATGTCATCAATTGTCTTTGGACGAATCCTGTCCGCAAGCGGTTTGTTCATAATTTTTCTCCCATGACTTCAAGTTGCGTATTTGATGTCAAGCCTCGTTGTTCTGTACTGTTTCCAAAAATAACTCTCACTCGTCTAATCCGTTCCAATCACTTCCGTGATTTCCTCGGCTTACTTCTCGCCGGTCGTTATTTTAAGGCTCTGAACCTCGGCTCTTCTAATATAGTACATTTGTTCGGGTGATTTGTCAAGCAAAAGTTACCACTATTTTGTAGGGGAGAACCGAGTTCTCCCGTTCGTGTGCAACGCACACGATTGCACGCATTGCGTGCAAATTTGAACACACAATTTTCATCACATCAAAAATATATGTATAAACATAAACATTCATCAAGGCGGGCGTCCGATGAACGCCCCTACTGATTTGTGACATTTATAAAAATTATATTTAACAAAAATATTCTGCCGTTACTTGCGGGCGGATAATATCCGCCCATACATTTAAACGCAACTTCTATATATACAAAAACAGTCGGGCGACAATGATTTGCATTTTGCAAACTGTCTGCCCGACCGCAATTTTCAATTTTCCATTTTCAACTTTCAATTTAAAAAACTTCCGTTCGGACATCTACGCTCTCGCCTTGAAACGACTGTCTTCACGAACCGAGAACGGTGGCTCGCCGTCCATTTTCAATTTTAATTAATTCCCACAACTATTTTCTGAATTTTCGTGGCATCGGCAACCGTGATATCTCCGTCACCGTCACAATCGGCATTGCAAAGCTGTGTGTTGTCAAGCTGTTCAAGCTTTACTATATACTTCTGAACAAGGGTTGCGTCCTTAACGGCAATATCTCCGTCAAGGTCAACATCGCCGTTCAAAATCTTACCATTTTTGAGCGCCACAGCTTTGATAACAAATGTACCGCCGAGCGCATCATCTCTCTCGGTTTTGTACCAGTCGAGCAGTTCACATGTTGTGCCGTCATATTTAATGTAGCTGTTACCGTAAGATGAATCATTGAGAAAAGTCATTTTCGTTGCACTTGTAAGCCATTCGCCTACACCAAGCTGACTTGATTCCTCTGAATTTGTCTTGATTCTCACACCGACTGCACCTCTTCCGAGCGGTGCAACAAATCCGTTTGTATCAACAGACTGATAACCGCTGTATGCAACCTTGCCCGATGCAACAGACTTCCATTCGCTCTCATCATTTGAGGGAACACCGTCCCTTATGGGAATGTAGTAAATCTCATAATCCGCACCGTTGCTCTTTGTTTCAAAAAGCACCTTATCAAGTGTACGGCTGTTTTCGCCAAAATCAAAGCAATTGATGAATGTAATGTCGTTGCTGTCAACATAATTAAAGCTGTATGTAGCGCCGTAGCGTTCATCCTGCAACAATGTCATATCGTCGGTAATCTCCGTCACCTCGTCAATTGTGAAATTCGGGGAATACTTTTCGCCGAAAATGTACTTATCCTCATATGAAAGCCAGAAATAACCGCCCATTGTGTTGTTATCGCCCCAGCTGTTGCGCACAAGCCATGCTCCGTTGTTCTGCGGCAACACACCTGTTCCGTTAGAGAATCTGTACCTGCTGAGATTATCGTTCCAACCCACAATGCTGATTGTGTGGCCGACATAGTCGCCGTCATATGACTGCGGCATAAAGTAGGTTGTGCCTGCATTGTTAAAGCACTTGTTTGATGTGGCATATGACGCTGTCACCGAGCCGTTGTCGATAATTGCCTGCTTGATTTCGTTTGAATCAGCGCCGTCAAGATAACGCAGTTTTGTTGTGCCGTATTTAGTCTTGTCGGCTGTCATATCATCGCCGTGAATATTTTTTGAAAAATCAATCTCACCGACATCGGCAATCTCTGCACCGCCCTGCCATGAGGTGAGATAGCCGGGATAAATATTTGTAAATCCGCCGTCACGGTATTTTCTCTGCCAGCCCTTGCCGTTTGTCTGGGTTGTGGAACTTGCGTTTGCGTGGTCATGTGACATCTCGGTAACGGGATAGCCAAGCTTCAAGAGCTTTGTCTCAAAGCCTTCTGTGCCTGCAACCGCCCAGCAATCGTTATACTGCTGAGCCTTGATAGGTGTTACAAAGCCGAGATTTTTTGAGCTGAAATTACTCGGAAGTCCGTTTTCGTCAACAAGCGAATAGCCGATTGCGGAATATGCAGACGGAAAAGACGAATCCGAAGATTGTGCATTCTTTGTGACCGACTCAAATCCGTCATCAATTTCAGCCGCATTTACGCTTGCAATGCCGACCGAAATCATACACACCGCAGAAACCACTGCGGTAAATTTTTCAACAAATTTTTTGTTCATAAAATCACCTGTATATAATGTAAAGTTGTGTGTTTGTTTTAGAATTATAATCTTTCTCTTTTTCTTCATAATAAAGAATTTAAATCTGAGCAGTTTCCGCTTTGCTTTATAACAAAGAATTTAATTTTGCTTAGCTTTATAACAAAAAATTTAAATCTGAACAAATTCCGCTTTGCTTGCAAGGAGCGGAATTTGTGATAGATTGCAATCTACGCAGAGGAGCGTCAGCTCCTTAGAAATTCAGTGTCAACTGAATTTCGGGAGTATCTACTGCCTAAAAGCAGTAGATACCTGCGTTAAGATTATAACAAAACAAAATAGTCTTGTAAATAGAATACATAATATAAAATTGCATAATAATAACAATATACAAACAAATTTGCGAAACGGGGGATTATTTTGCAGTTCAGAACCGACCTTGCAATTGAGGCAAGAGAAATTGCAGGAGAAAACACAGGCGGTATTGAATTCAAAAAATACAGTGAAAACGGTCTTGAAATTTCACGGCTGATTGTAAAGAACCAAAAGGCAAGACAGGCACTCGGCAAGGAAATCGGCACATACATTACAATTGAGTTGCCGTCACTCACCGACAATTTTACCGAAACCGACAAACGGCTTGAAACCGTCGGCAATGAAATCAAACGGCTGTTGCCCGTAAACGGACTTGTGCTTGTGGCAGGACTCGGCAACATAGAAATCACTCCTGACTCACTCGGACCGAAAACAAGCCGACGAGTGCTTGCCACCCGTCACATAGGCGGAGAAATTGCCCGTTCAACGGGACTTGACCGACTTCGCCCCGTTGCCGTAATGCAGACGGGAGTCACGGGACAGACGGGCATTGAAACAGGCGAATACATTCTCAGCATTGTACGGCGGATAAGACCGACAGCCGTTGTTGCAATTGACGCACTCGCCTCACGCAGAACCGAAAGGCTCGGCTGTACACTTCAGATAAGCGACACGGGAATCTCACCCGGTGCGGGGGTGGGCAACCACCGAACCAAAATCACAAAGGAAACAATCGGAGTTCCTGTTATTGCAATCGGAGTGCCGACCGTTGTTGACGCACAAACGCTTGCGGTTGACATTCTCGGCAATGACTGCAACCGAAAAACGCAGAAAATGCTTATGCCGCAGGGCAGACAGCTTGTAGTCATTCCCAGAGAAATTGACCTGCTCACGGAAAGAGCCTCAAGGCTCATAGCCTTTGCACTCAACGGAGCGCTGCAAAATGAATTTGATTTGCCCGACCTCATCTCGTTAATGTAAATCCACGCATATTTACACATATTCACCTACGGCACGGCATATATTTATTGCAGAAACCGATAGCCAACATATGTACGGATTGCAGGTGATTTTGTGAAAAGTGAAGGAACATCAAAAAAGAAACTGAAAAAAGCCTTAAAAACAAGCACAGCCGTTGTACTGTTGACAACGGCTGTTTTAAGCGTTATATACAGACTGCCTCTCTGCTTTGAATCGCAAAATCCTGCGGCACTTGCCGCTGCCGCTTTTACTCTCACAAACGGAGAATACAAGCTTGAAAATTCAAAGACGGAAAAGCCGACAGCTTCCGACCAAAAGCCCACAGAATCAGCCGACACAGAACCCACAGCCCCAAAAAATCACAAGCGTGACAAAAGCACCTATTACGATTCCTACGGCAACCATGACGGCGAGAACAAATACACGGTTGAGGAACGCACCATAGGCAACACGGGAACTCAGGTTGACAACTGCTTTGTCAAAAACAAAACGGGACTGTCACTTGACTTTGACGGACTTCTTTCGGCAAAACTGCCGTTTTCGATTGACAAGGGCATAAACTCACCGCAGGTTCTTATCTACCACACCCACACAAGCGAGGCATATCTTGACGAAGATGTTGACTTTTTCTATGACAGCTTTTATTCACGCACAAACAACAACGATTTCAATGTTGTGGCAGTCGGAGATGCACTCACTGAACAGCTCAACAAGCGTGGAATAAAAACGGTTCATGACACGACAATTCACGATGAATCCTACAACGGTTCGTATGACCGAAGTGTTGACACAGTGTATAAAAACCTTGAAAAATATCCCGATATCAAGGTTGTTATCGACCTGCACCGTGACGCAATCGGAACGGACGAAAACAAGGTTAAGCCCGTGTTTACATACAACGGCAAAAAGGGTGCGCAGATTATGATTCTTGCAGGTTGCGACACGGACGGTGAACGGGGTTTTGACTGCTGGGAGGAAAATTTAAACTTTGCCCTGAAAATTCAGGACAAAGCCGAAACACTCTACCCCGATATGACCAGACCGCTGAATTTTGACTACTTTGCATACAATGAATATGTCTGCAACGGTTCGCTGTTAATAGAAGTCGGCACAGAATCAAATTCCATTGACGAGGCAACCTACTCGGGCAGTCTGTTAGGCAACGCAATTGCAGATGTGCTTTTAAATTGACGGCGAGCCGTCTTTCCCAGTTCGTGAAGACAGTTCGTAAATATCAAAAACATATTATGCCCGAGCGTAGTATTGTAATTATTCGCACAATTCCACATATAAAAAACAGTCGGGAAGACATTGTTTTTGCATTTTGCAAACTGTCTTCCCGATCTTTATTATAATCTTTTCAATTTACTTACGATTTTTTCCACGCTGACGGGGCGAACAGCAACATCAACGGGAACAATTCGAGTCTGCCTGCTAACATATCGAAAATCAAAATAATTTTTGACAAAATACTGAATTCCGAATAGTTGCCGACAGGGCCAACCATTCCAAGACCCGGACCTGTGTTGTTGATATTTGCGGCAACAGCCGTGAAATTCGTCACAAAATCCGTCTGGTCAAGCGAAAGCACAAGCCAGCTTAACGCAAAGATTCCGATGTACAGCACAAGGAAAATTGAAGTTGACCTCATAACGTTGTGGTCAATCGCCTTGCCGTCCATTTTAACGGTCTTAACATTTCTCGGATGAATGAGGAGTGAAAACTCCTTTCGTGTTTCCTTAAAGAGCAAAATAACTCTTGAAACCTTAAAACCGCCGCCTGTACTACCTGCCATTGCACCGATAAATGTGATAATCATAATCACAGTTTTTGAAAATTCAGGCCAGTTATTGACATCCGTCAAACCAAAACCTGTTGTCGTGATAATTGACGAAACATAGAAAAAGCTCTGGTGAACCGCATCATACGCACTCGGATAAAGTGACCTGATGTTAAACGCAATCAAGGCTGTTGACAGCACGATAATTCCGAAATAAACCCACAGCTCCTGAATGCGGAAAGCCTGCTTAAACTTCTTCGCAAGAATGAGGATATACACGGAAAAGTTAATTCCGAACAGCATCATAAAAATCGCAATAACCGTTTGCAGATAGTTGCTGTATGACGCAATACCTGCGTTGGTAACGCCGAAACCGCCCGTACCTGCCGTTGCAAAGCTTATGTTAAGTGCGTCAAAAACAGGCATTTTGCCTATAATTAAAAATATAAATTCAAGTGCAGTCAAGCCGAAATAAATTCCGTAGAGCATCATTGCGTAATTTCTCATTTTCGGAACAGCCTTGCCCACAATCGGACCGGGGCTCTCGGCTTTCATCAGGAAAATATTCTGCTGACCGCCGAGCTTCGGGATAATCGCAAGCAAGAACACGATTACGCCCATACCGCCCAACCAATGGAGAAAGCTTCGCCACATAAGCATTCCGTGGCTCAATGCCTCAACATCGGTAAGTATAGTTGAACCTGTTGTTGTAAAGCCCGACACGGTTTCGTAAAAAGCGTCAATAAAACTCGGAATCTCACCGCTCAGCCAGAATGGAAAACATCCTACAAAAGACATAAGAATCCAGCTTAACGCAGTAGCCGCAAAGCCTGCCTTCTGATAAAGCACGGGATTTTTCGGCTTTTTTACTTTTACGGCAAGCAAGCCCAAAAGTGCCGACAAAGCACCTACTCCAAGAAAATAAAGTCCCTCGTGTTCGCCGTATATAAATGAAGTAACGGTTGCAATCTGCATAGCCGCACCCTCGACAATAAGAACCCAGCCGAGGATATACACAATTAATCGTTTATTCATTACGCTCCCCTCAACACTTTACAATATCTTCAAGCTTGCTAAGACCTTTTTGCATGGTAAGCACAATTACCGTGTCCTCAGGTTTAATCACATCCGTACCTTGCGGAAGAATAATTTTTCCGCCTCTGTTAATGCAGATAATCTGAAGATTAGCCTTCAGATTAAGGCTCATAATCGGAACATTCGTAACCCTTGATTCCGCATTAACCTTGAATTCAAGAGCCTCAACCTTGTCGTCGTTAAGGCGGTAAAGCGATTCAACATTGCTGTCGCCCGTATTCTGCATCGCTCTGATATATCTTGCAATATATTCGCCTGTAAGGCTCTTTGGATGAATAATACATTCAAAATTCTGATCATGCAAAAGCGGATCAAATGACGCATTATTTACCTTAGTAATCAATTTTGCCTTTGTAATGCCCTTTAGGTACATCGTTATGATAATATTTTCTTCGTCATAATCCATAAGAGCGGCAATGCCGTCAGCGTGTTCAACACCCTCCGAAAGCAACAGCGACTGATCCATGCAATCGCCCTGAATTATAACAGCCCCAGGTATAGCCTCCGAAAGAAAGTTGCAGCGTTCGGGATTTTTCTCGATAATTTTGACATTCGCACCGGATTTAATAAGCGTCTTTGCAAGGTAGAACGAAACCTTGCCGCCGCCGAGAAGGATAACATCCTTACTTCTGCCGATTGCAATACTGATACGCTTAAAGAATTTTGCGGCAATTTCGGGCTTTGCAACAACAGAAATTCTGTCACCGCCGTTAATAACAAAATCACCGTTAGGAATGAACATCTCATCCCCTCTCTCAACCGTACAGATTCTCACCTTACCTCTGAGGTTGTCAACTCTGCTCAAAGCAGTTCCGACAATTGACGAATTCTGCGGTACAGTTACCTTGATAAGCTCAACAACGCCCTTTGAGAACGAATCAATTTCAAGCGCACCCGAAAATCTTAACAGACGACTGATTTCATTAGCGGCGGTCTGTTCGGGATTGATTGCCATAGAAAGACCGAGATGCTCTTTGATTCTGTAAAGGTCGTTTGTGTATTCGGGATTACGCACTCTTGCAATTGTGTGGGTAACGCCTGCCGCCTTAGCCATAAGACACGAATACAGATTGATTTCATCCCTTGCGGTTGCGGCAATAAGCAAATCGGCATACTCTGCGCCTGCCTCAATAAGCACATCATATGTTGCACCGTTTCCCTCTATGCCGAGAACATCAAGCGAATTTGCAAGTTTATCGACTGCACCATGGTTAATATCGACTACGGATATTTCATGCCCCTCCAAATTAAGCTCCGACGCTATTGAAGAGCCAACCTTTCCGCATCCAACAATTATAATCCTCATAAATTTTCCTCTTAACCAATATTTAAAAACAAGGTGCGGACCACTGAAAAAATTCACCCGTCCGCATACCAAAGTCATAATACACCTATTTTATACTAAAATCAATACTAAAATAGAAAGAATCCGACTATATACAAATTTAATTTATTGTGCAAAACAGAAGAGCCGAGGTTCTGTACCCAAAAATAACGACCGGCGAGGACTAAACCGTGTAAATCACGCAAGTGATTGGAACGGATTAGACGAGTGAGAGTTATTTTTGGAAACAGTACAGAACAACGAGGCTTGACACCACGAAGAGCCGAGGTTTTGTATAATCCCACAACCCGTTTGGGTGGATAATGATTTCCATACGGACAAAAATTTTAACATAACAAAAATTGCATCAGAGCCTTTCTCGGGCATCTGATGCAATCTCTTTATCTAACTATCTTCTCGAATAGACAGCGGTGGCACACCGCCGACCTTAATTTTACATTTTCAACTCAAAATAAAAATTACTTATTTTTATTCTGGATGTATTCGTCAATAGCGGCTGCGGCTGTTTTGCCTGCACCCATTGCGAGGATAACCGTTGCGGCACCTGTTACAGCGTCACCGCCTGCATATACGCCCTCACGGGATGTAAGACCGTTTTCATCAGCGATGATACCGCCCCACTTCTGAGTGTCAAGTCCCTTTGTTGTAGCCTTGATAAGCGGGTTAGGTGATGTACCGATTGAAATAACAACAGCGTCAACATCAAGAACGAACTCACTGCCGGGGATTTCAACAGGTCTTCTTCTGCCGCTTGCGTCAGGCTCGCCGAGTTCCATCTTAATGCACTTCATACCCGTTACGAACTCATCTTCGTTGCCGAGAATTTCAACAGGGTTATTGAGGAGCTTGAAGATGATTCCCTCTTCCTTGGCATGCTCAACCTCTTCCTTACGGGCAGGAAGCTCTTCTTCGCTTCTTCTGTAAACAATATAAACCTCTTCTGCGCCAAGACGCTTTGCACAACGAGCGGCATCCATTGCAACATTACCGCCGCCGACAACTGCAACCTTCTTTGCGTGCATAATCGGAGTTGTGCTGTCATCCTTATAAGCCTTCATAAGGTTTGTTCTTGTGAGGAACTCATTTGCTGAGTAAACGCCGCAAAGGTTCTCACCGGGGATATTCATAAATCTCGGAAGACCTGCGCCCGAACCGATAAATACTGACTCAAAGCCGTAATCGTCCATAAGCTCGTCAATTGAGAGAACTCTGCCGATAACCATATTTGTTTCAACCTTAACACCGAGCTCTTTGAGTGTGTCAACTTCCTTCTGAACGATTGACTTGGGAAGTCTGAACTCAGGGATACCGTAAACGAGAACACCGCCTGCAAGGTGGAGAGCCTCAAATACTGTTACATCGTAACCCTTCTTTGCAAGGTCGCCTGCACAGGTAAGACCTGCAGGACCTGAACCGACGATAGCAACCTTGTGACCGTTTGACTCAGGCTTATTTACCTTAACATCTGTCTGAGCGTTGTGCCAGTCGGCAACAAATCTCTCAAGTCTGCCGATTCCGACAGGCTCAGTCTTGATGCCTCTTACGCACTTTGACTCACACTGTGACTCCTGCGGACAAACACGGCCGCAAACAGCAGGAAGTGAGCTTGACTGCGAAATTACATCATAAGCGCCTGCAAAGTTGCCCTGGGCAACCTCTTTGATAAAATCAGGGATTGCGATATGTACCGGACAACCGTTTACACAAGGTCTGTGTTTACAGTTAAGGCAACGCTGTGCCTCCTCAATTGCAACTTCTTCTGTGTAGCCTGTTGCTACCTCAAGAAAGTTTTTATTTCTTACATTAGGATCCTGTGATGGCATAGGAGCCTTTTTTGGTGACATATTTGGCATGATTACTCAACCTCCTTCTTGAACAGATTACATGTTTCTTCGTATGCATGACGCTCAAACGGCTTGTACATTGCGCCACGCTTCATAGCCTCGTCAAAATCAACCTTAAAGCCGTCAAAGTCGGGGCCGTCAACACAGGCAAACTTTGTCTGTCCGTCAACTGTAAGACGACAGCCGCCGCACATACCTGTGCCGTCAATCATAATCGGGTTCATGGAAACTGTTGTGGGAATATTGTAAGGCTTTGTTGTTTTAACAACAAACTTCATCATGATAAGCGGACCGATTGTAATAACGAGGTCATAGTCCTCGCCTGCCTTAATCATCTCTTCGAGAGGAGCTGTAACAACGCCCTTTTGACCGTATGAACCGTCATCTGTCATAAGAATAAACTTGTCTGAGCAAGCCTTGAATTCATCTTCAAGAATAACAAGATCCTTGTTTCTGAAACCGACAATTGAGTGAACCTCACAGCCGATTTCGTGGAGCTTTTCGGCAACAGGAAGTGCAATTGCACAGCCAACGCCGCCGCCTACAACGCAAACCTTTTTAAGACCGTCTGTATGTGTGGGAACACCGAGAGGGCCTACAAAATCGTGAATATAATCGCCTTCGTTAAGGTGATTGAGCTTTTCTGTTGTTGCACCGACAATCTGGAAGATAATACGAACTGTGCCGGCCTCTCTGTCATAGCCTGCAACCGTAAGCGGAATACGCTCACCGTTCTCGTCAACACGGAGAATGATGAACTGTCCCGGCTCTGCCTTTTTGGCAATAAGCGGAGCGTCAATTTCCATAAGTGTAACGGTTGGATTCAGAGATTTTTTCTTAACTATCTTGTACATTCTCTTTTACCTCTTTTCCTTTCTTCGAGTGCCTCGCACCCTATTCGTGCAGACAGTCTTACTTTTCAAAAACTTTTAATGCCCGAGCGTAACTCTGCAAGCACCTGTACATTCTGAAAAGCGAGTGCCTCGCACCATATTCGTGCAGACAGTCTTACTTTTCAAAAACTTTTAATGCCCGAGCGTAACTCTGCAAGCACCTGTACATTCTGAAAAGCGAGTGCCTCGCACCCTATTCGTGCAGACGGTCTTGTTTTTCAAAAACTTTTAATGCCCGAGCGTAGCCTTGCAAGGATTTTATGCTAAAGCACAACTCGGCAAAATTTGACAGTTTTCAAAAACAAGAATCTCGCAATTGATATTTTCCTATAAAATAAAAATCGGAATATGCCTAATGTATTCCGAACACCTTGTCGAATTAATTTTAGCACAATTATATCTGCGTTTCAAGTGAATTTTGATGATTTTTACATATAATCTTTGCCATTTCACCAAACAAACAGCCGATTCTGCCGTTATTTTTTTCACAACCCCCCAAAAAGCACAATTCAATCAATTTTTTGAACCTAAGAATAATTTTTGCACATATGAAAATCCTAAAAAAAGAATACAAATGAAAGGGACGGTCATATGTCGGGAAACAAAAGAAAGGTTGTACTTGTGGGAACGGGAATGGTCGGAATGAGCTTTGCCTATGCGGCACTCAATCAAAATGTGTGTGATGAGCTCATTATGATTGACCTCAACGAAAAGCGTGCCGAGGGCGAGGCAATGGATTTGAACCACGGGCTTGCATTTTCGCATTCAAGCATGAAAATCCGTTGCGGAGGTTACGGTGAATGTGCCGACGCCGACATTGTTGTAATCTGCGCAGGTGCAAATCAAAAGCCCACTGAAAGCAGGCTTCAGCTTTTGCAGAAAAACGCAGTTGTATTTTCTTCAATTGTGCCAAAGGTTGTGCAAAGCGGTTTTGAGGGAATTTTCCTTGTTGCGACAAATCCAGTTGACATTATGACACGGGTGACCTATGAACTTTCGGGATTCAATGCGTCAAAAATCATCGGCACGGGAACTACACTTGACACGGCACGGCTCAGATATCTTCTCGGCGAATATTTTGAGGTTGATCCACGCAACATTCACGCATATGTAATAGGCGAACACGGAGACAGCGAATTTGTTCCGTGGAGTCAGGCACTCCTTGCCGCCAAACCGCTAAAGGATGTCATGCGTGATAACCCAAAATCGTACTATATGGAGGAGCTTGAGCAGATAAGCGATGATGTGCGTTGTGCCGCCCACAAAATCATTGAGGCAAAGGGCGCAACCTACTACGGCATCGGTATGTCAATTGTTCGTATCGTCCGAGCAATTCTTCAAGATGAAAACAGCGTTTTGACAGTATCGGTTCGTCTGCGTGGCGAATACGGCGGCAAGAAAGATGTGTTCATCGGCAACCCGTGCATAGTAAGCGCAAACGGTGCAAAACGCATTTTGGAACTTAAATTAACCGAACAGGAATTGCAAAAGTTAGATAACTCCTGCACAATTCTGAATGACAACTTTAAGAAATTGAAATTATAAAAACCCTGTATTGTCTGTAGTGGCGGATATTATCCGCCCTACGAAACAGCAACGACTTTTATATAAAAATCGCATCAGAGCATTTTCGGGCATCTGATGCGATTTCTATATTATACTATCTTCTCGAATTGGTAACGGCGGCTCGCCGTCAACTTTCAATTTGTAATCCGTCAGAACGGCAAAAAACCTAAATCTTCAAGCAAAATCTTGAGTCCAAGCAAAATCAATACTGCACCGCCTAAAAATTCTGCCTTTGACTTATACTTTGCACCGAATACATTGCCTATTTTGATGCCGACAGCCGAAAGTATGAATGTTGTTGTGCCTATAATTGCGATTGCAGGTACGATATCAACATCAATACACGCAAACGAAACGCCTACCGCAAGTGCGTCAATACTTGTTGCAACGGCAAGGGGCAGCATTGTCTTGACCGAAAACGAATCGTCAAGCTGTTCTTCCTCACCGAAAGCCTCTCTTATCATATTTGCACCGATAAGTGCAAGCAGGATGAATGCAATCCAATGGTCAATGCTTGTGATGAGCCACTCAAACTGCTTTCCGAGAAGATAACCGATAAGCGGCATAAGTGCCTGAAATCCTCCAAACCACAATCCGACAGTAATTGCGTGTTTAGGTCTTAGCTTACGCACGGAGAGCCCCTTGCAAATTGAAACCGCAAATGCATCCATAGACAAGCCGATGCCGAACAGCAGTAATTCCACAAAACTCATAATATTATCCTCCGTTATATTTTAGTCGGCGGTGAAAGGAAACAGAACACCGTTTGCCGACCGTTATTTAATCAAAATGATATTCAGTTGTTTCAATCAGTTTGAAATGGCTCTTTTTAAATTCAATAATTCCTGCTTTTTTCAGTTCACCGAGTGCTCTTGAAAGTGACGCTCTGTCAACCGCAAGATAGTTTGCAAGCTCGTCACGGGAGAACGGCAGATCAACCTCACAGCTACGCTCACGCCTGCAATAGATTTGAAGAAGGTGCATAAATTTGCCCTTGATACTTCGCTTTGAAAGACAGGCAAGGTGTTCCGAAATCTGCAAAAACACCTGTCTTTGTGACGCAAGCATATTGACGAGGATTTTCTGCTGAATCGAAGCAAGCGAATCCTCGGTTATAAACATCGGCTCCGGCGGAATAAAAAGAATTTCGCAGTCCTCTCCTGCCATAATTTCAACAAGAGTATTGTAGTAGTCAAACATTGCGTAAAGCGTTCCGCTTGACTCGCCGCTGCGAATTGTTTTGAGCAGACTTTTGTTGCCGTTGTAGTCCACAGAATAAAGATATGCAGTTCCCGAAAACACAAGTCCCGTCATATGGCTGAACTTGTTTTCAACCCTTGCAGTTTCGCCACGGTTCAGCGACAGATAGTACGGTTTTGCATATTGTATGAACATAAAAATTTCGTGATCCGTCAATCCCGAAAATAACAGCTGATCCCTCAGCTTTGGCAAATGATCACGAGTAAAAACTTCTACATATTTTCTCATTTTATATCACGGCGTGTTGCCGTCCCCTTTCGTTCAAACGGTTTGCAACGAAAAAAGCCGTAATTTATACATCGGCACACAATTCCGTCCTCTTAATCGTCACTGAACAAACCGTTTTTCTTCTCTTCTGTTTAAGTCAATTCGTTCAAATTATTCAAATTAGATTATATCACAAAACATTGCAATTGCAACCGTTTCCCCCTCGTGACGGGAAATTAAAAAAATTTCAAAAATTTTTCTGAAAATTGCATAAAACAATGCATTTTTTCGTGTTTTTGCCTCTTTAAGTGGAGGTGTAACAATGATTATCTATGACAAACGAAAACCAAAAACTTTTGACGGTGCAAACTGTGTCGGCATCACGGGTGAAAATCTTGCCGAAACACAGGAATTTTTAATTCGGGGAATGTGCGACATTACGGTTGACTACTTCATTCATCTGCGTTTTGCCGACGGCAGTGTAAATTCGGTAATTCCCGACAGCACCGCAATTGATGAAACAGGCACAAAACTTGTGTGGAAGGTCAGAAAAAACGACATTTTCATGCACGGCTATTTTGAACTTCAGCTTGAAGGCAGAGGCGAAAACGGCTATGTTTTCCAGACTCAGATCGTCACGCTTTATGCAGACGAGAGTATTCCGATTGAGGACAAAGAGTACCTTAATCCGAACTCAGAAACGCTGAAGCTTCGTGAAGAAACGACAAAGCTTCTTGACGAAACAAAGCTTTGTCGGACTGAAATTGACAAAACTAAAAAGTTAATTGAACAGTCCGACATTACAAAAAAAGAGGACAACTCAAACAAGGTAAGTGATTCCTCTCAGATTACCGACTATACTCAAAATTATCCGAGTATCAAGTATCTTACCGACAACTACTGGGATAGTGCCGACAGCTACTCGTCGGATGAGGTTGACATTCTGCTTAACGCAAAAGCTGACAACAAAACCCTTAATGAAAGATTAGCCCGTATGGATATGAGCATCGGCTCAAAATACGATTCGTCAAATATCGAACTTGGTACAGCTACTCTTACTCCATACTCTACTCTGATTGATAAAATAAAATCTGCAACTTGCCTTTATGAAAAAATTGGCGATATCGTT
>OGOI01000760.1_pt1 | contig 24446 bp, 20 predicted proteins | sample 1552631 | NCBI WGS metagenome assembly OGOI01 (sample SAMEA2580204, study PRJEB22360) | human gut metagenome | biome: human gut; feature: human-associated habitat; material: faeces | place: Denmark | collected 2008/2010 | reverse complement strand
GCATCTGCCGCACCTCGCTCGCCGTATCGGCACTTAGAATTATGCGGTATTGCCTCAGGAAGTCTTGCACAAAAACCGGAAACAGAATATAATGTATCTGTATTATTATGTTATTCTGAGGGCAAAGCCCGAACGATAAAAGGAGAATATGAAAAAATGGGTAAGTTTAATTTTATTGAAACCGAAATCCCCGGCGTTGTTGTGATCGAACCGACCGTGTTTGGCGATGACCGCGGTTATTTTATGGAGACTTATCAGATCGACGATTTCGCCGCCGCCGGGATTGACAAGCCCTTTGTACAGGATAACCAGAGCCGCTCCACCAAGGGCGTGCTGCGCGGCCTGCATTTCCAGAAGAACCATACCCAGGGCAAGCTGGTGCGTGTGACCATGGGCGAAGTGTACGACGTTGCCGTGGACTGCCGCCCCAACAGCAAAACCTTTGGCAAGTGGGTGGGTGTGACCCTTTCCGCCGAGAACAAAAAGATGTTCTATATCCCGGAAGGCTTTGCCCATGGCTTTCTGGTGCTGTCTGATGTGGCGGAATTCTGCTATAAGTGTACCGACGTATATGATCCGACCGCAGAGGGCGGCATCCCCTATGATGACCCGACCGTCAACGTTCAGTGGCCGGACTGCGGCTGCGAGCATAAGACCAGCGCCAAGGACAAAGAGCACACGCCCTTTGCCGAGCAGAAGTTTGAATACTTTGAAAAATACTGATTCAGGGGAACCGATGTGCAGAATTTAAAAAACTCGTTTGCAAGTTTCTGGAAATACCGCTACCTGCTGCAAAACCTCATCACGCGGGATTTTAAGCTCAAGTACCGCCGCAGCGTGCTGGGCGTTGCCTGGAGCGTGCTCAACCCGTTGCTGACCTGCCTTGTCATGTGGGCTGTGTTCGGCGCGCTGTTCAACCAGCGCGGGGATGGCATTGAGGATTTCCCGCTGTTTTTGATCATTGGCCAGTTGATGTTCAACTTCTTCCGCGAATCCACCAGCATGGCGATGGAAAGCGTGCTGAAAAACGGCCCGCTGCTGCGCAAGGTCTATATCCCCAAGTACATTTTTCCACTGGAAAAATGCTGCTTTGCGCTGGTCAACTTCTTTTTCAGCCTGGTAGCGCTCTTCTTTGTAGCACTGGTTACCTGGTCCCATATTTCGCTGCGCACGGTGCTGCTGGCGGTGTATCCCATTGTTATGCTGTTCGTTTTCAGCCTGGGCGTTGGGCTGATCCTGTCCACGATGTATGTCTTTGTGCGCGATATCATGCACATCTGGGAGGTCTTCTGCACCCTGCTGGTATACGGCAGTGCCATTTTCTATGACCCCAGTCAGATGGCATCCTGGATGCAGGCTGTCATCAACCTGAACCCCATCTACTGGTATATCACGGCGGTGCGTTCCTGCGTGATGTGGGGCACCGGCCTGACCCTGAACATGGTGCTGATTCCTTTCCTGTGTTCTGCGCTCAGTCTGGGGATCGGTGTGTATGTATTCAAAAAGAACCAGGACAAATTTGTCCTGTATATGTAAGGGGGCTGCAAGATGAGCGAACAAAAGCAACAGCCCATTATTTCCATCGACCATGTTTCGATGCGTTTTAACCTGGCAAAAGAAAAGCACGAAAGCCTGAAAGAATATTTTGTGGCCCTTTTGCACGGCGGTGTGCGATTTGATGAATTCTTCGCCCTTTCGGATGTTAGCTTTGACATTATGCCGGGGGATTTTTACGGCTTGATCGGCCTGAACGGCTCCGGCAAAAGTACGCTGCTGAAAGTGATTTCCGGCGTCTACAAGCCCAGCGCCGGTAAAGTGACGGTGAACGGCACCATTGCGCCGCTGATCGAACTGGGTGCCGGTTTTGACATGGATTTGACCGCGCGGGAAAACATCTACCTGAACGGCACGGTCCTGGGCTATACCCCCAAGTATATTGATTCCAAGTTTGACGATATTGTGGAGTTCAGCGAGCTGCAGGAATTTTTGGATGTGCCGCTGAAAAACTATTCCTCCGGCATGGTGGCGCGCCTGGCCTTTGCCGTGGCAACCATGACCAAGCCGGATATCCTGATTGCGGATGAGATCCTTTCAGTCGGTGATTTCCTGTTCCAGGAAAAGTGTGAGAAGCGCATGGCGGAGCTGCTTTCCGGCGGCACGACCGTGATTCTGGTCAGCCATTCCATTGAGCAGATTGAGCGCATGTGCAATAAGGTGGCCTGGCTGGACCACGGCCACCTGCGCCGCCTTGGCCCCACCAAAGAGGTGACGGCGGAATACCGCAAGTTTGAAAAGAAGGACGCCATGAAGGCGGACAAAGTGGAGGGATAAGGCGCATGGCACAGGACACGAACCAGAACCGCCCGGCGGATGTGGCCCAGGCGGACAGTGTGGGCGGCATGGCCAAACGCCTGCTGAACCCCGCCCATTTGTCAGACCTTGCCCGCCGCAGCGCCGCCACCCTGAAAGAGCAGGGTGCCGAGCAGCTGTGGCGCGATGTGACCTTCCGCGTGGGGCTGGCGTTCCACCATGATTCCTGGCAGCACCGGGCAGACCTGCCCCTGCGCCGGGAGCTGAAAGCCCAGCGCGCCGAGTATGCAGACGGCAAGCCGGGACCGGTGGTAAGCGTTGTAGTGCCACTGTACAACACGCCGGAAAAGTTCTTTGGCCAGATGCTGGCCAGCGTGCAAAAGCAGACCTACCCCCACTGGCAGCTGGTGCTGGTGGATGCTTCGGACGCAGCCCATGTCGCGTTCAGCACCCATGCCAGCAAGGCCGCGGCAAAGGATCCGCGCATCCTGTATAAGAAAGTGGAAAACGGCGGCATTGCGGCCAATACCACGGCAGGCTTTGCGCTGGCAACGGGGACGTATATCGCCCTGCTGGACCATGACGATGTGCTGTACCCCAACGCGCTGTATGAGAGCGTGAAAACCCTGCAAAGCCAGGGAGCCGAGCTGGTGTACAGCGATGAGATCGTGCTTTCGGCGGATTTGAAACAGCTGGGCGGCTACCACTTTAAGCCGGACTTTGCGCCGGACTATCTGCGCGGGGTCAACTTCATCACCCATCTGGCGGTGTTCTCCCGCGCATTGCTGGACCGTGCCGGTGCATATGAATCCAGTGAGTACGATGGTGCACAGGACCATGACCTGATGCTGCGCCTGACCGAACAGACCACGCGGGATAAAATTGCCCATATCAAAAAGGTGCTCTATATCTGGCGCGGCCATGCGGGTTCCACCGCGGCGGGCATGGAGGCGAAGCCCTATGCTCTGGCGGCCGGTGTGCGCGCGATTGATGCCCAGCTCAAGCGGCTGAACCTGCCCGGCAAAGCCATGCAGGTGGAGGACGCGCCCGGTGCGTTCCAGGTGCGGTACGAGCTGACCGGCCACCCGCTGGTCAGCGTGATGATCCCCAACAAAGACCATATTGACGATTTGGACCGCTGCCTGAAAAGCCTGTATGCCAACGCAGGCTATGATAACTTTGAAGTCCTGGTCATTGAAAATAACTCTGAACAGCAGGAAACATTCGCCTACTACAAAACCATGCCGGAGCGTTACCCCAACAGCCGGGTGGTGACCTATGTGGGGCCGTTTAACTTTTCTGCCGTCAACAACCTTGGTGCGCGCTTTGCCAAGGGCGAGCATCTGCTGCTGCTGAACAACGATATCGAGGTACTCAGCCATGATTTTCTGCGGGAGCTGCTGAGCTATTCCCAGCGGCCGGATGTGGGTGCTGTGGGCGCAAAGCTCTATTACCCGGATGATACCATCCAGCATGCGGGCGTGATTATGGGCATCAACGGCAGTGCAGGCCACAGCCACAAGAGCTACCCGCGCAAGGCTGTGGGCGATTTGTACCGCCTTGTCACCACGCAGGACTATATGGCCGTGACGGGTGCCTGCCTGATGACCAAAACGGAGCTGTACCGCGCGGCGGGCGGCCTGGACGAAGCCAAGTTTGCCGTGGCCTATAACGATGTGGATTACTGCCTGAAGCTGTGGCAGAAGGGCCTGCTGAATGTGTACACCCCCCGTGCCGAAGCCTACCATTACGAGAGCAAGAGCCGCGGGCTGGACACCACCCCGGAAAACGCCGCCCGCTATGCCCGCGAAAAGGCAAACTTTTACACGAAGTATCACGAATATATTGATCATTATGACCCGTACTATAACCCGCATTTCAACAACCTGTTTGAAAACTTTGGGCTGAAATAAGGCAGGGCAGAGTGCATTTATTTTGGAAAGAACCCACCCGATTGCGGCAGAATTCCCAGGCCGTAGGGGCGCGCATTGCGCGCCCCTACGGTTTCCAACATCGTCCAACAATTAAAGAGCTGCGTAACCAAACACCTCCATCACCCCATCTGGCAAAAATCCTTCCATGACCACGTCATCCGTACCCAGACAGATTATGAAACCATCTGGCTGTACATCGATTCCAACCCCCAAACATGGCAGACGGACTGCCTGAACCCGAACCGGAACAACCCCCAACAATCTGACACCCGAAAGGACGTAACGTTATGAACCAGCAGGCCAAGCGCATCAAAGAACTATTTGGCTATGCCCGTACCTTGACGAAGGAACAGGGCATTGGCACCATGTGCGTGCGCGCGGCGGGCTTTTTCAAACGGCGCTTTTTCGGCAAGCGGGCGCGGTACTGGCCGTCCAACATGGCGCTGGAAGCCCAGCGCAGCGACCCCGCGGCGGAAACCTTCCCCATCATTTCTATTTTAACGCCGCTGTACAATACGCCGCAAAACTTTTTAACAGAATTTCTCGATAATGTGGAAAACCAGACCGCCCACAACTGGCAGCTCTGCCTGGCGGATGCTTCGGACGATGCCCACACCTATGTGGGGGAGCTGGTGCAAAAGCACGTGGCGGCCAACCCGCGCATTCGCTATGTGAAAATTGAAAACAAGGGCATTGCGGCCAACACCAACGCGGCGGCCCGGCTGGCACAGGGGGAATATCTGGCTCTGGCAGACCATGATGACATCCTGGCCCCGCACGCTATCTACTGCATGGGCAAAGAACTGCAAAAAACGGGGGCCGATTTCGCCTACAGCGATGAAGCCCTTTTCCGCAAAAGCCCCAAAACCGCCCATGTGGCCCACTTTAAGCCGGACTATGCGCCGGAATACCTGATGGCCTGCAACTACATCTGCCACCTGGCCGTGTTCCGCAAAAGTCTGTTTGATGCCATCGGCGGGGAGCGCCCGGAGTGTGACGGCGCACAGGATCATGATCTGTTCCTGCGACTGATCGACGCCATGCAGGCGAAAGACGCCAACGCCGCACCGCTGCATATCCCGCAGGTGCTGTATTACTGGCGGGTTCATGCGGCGTCCACCTCCGGCGGCACCGAGGCCAAGCCCTATGTGGTAAAAGCCGCGCAGAAAGCCGTGGCGGACCACCTGGCGGCAACCGGCCGCAGCGGCAGGGTAGAGGAGGGCATCTTCCCCGGTACCTGCCATGTGCAGTGGGAACTGCCGGAGCCGGAACCGCTGGTGTCCATCCTGATCCCCAACAAGGACCATGTGGACGACCTGGAAAAATGTCTGTTCAGCCTGTACTCCAAAACGCTGTACGAAGCGTTTGAAGTGATCGTCATCGAAAATAACTCCACCGACCCCGCCACAAAGGCTTATTATGAAAAGCTGCCGGACCGCTATGCCAACTGCCGCGTGGTGGCTTACAGCGGCGGGTTCAATTTCAGCCGCATCAATAACTTTGGCCGCAAGTTTGCCAACGGCAAGTTCTTACTGCTGCTCAACAACGATATTGAAATCATCAGCGGAAACTGGCTGACCCAGATGGTGGCCGAAGCCAGCCAGCCCGGCGTGGCGGCCTGCGGCGCCATGCTGTATTACCCGGATGATACCATCCAGCACGCGGGCATTATCACCGGTTTGGGTGGGTATGCGGGCCACAGCCACAAGTACCACAAGCGCGGCGGTAGCGGGTACATGTTCCGCCTGGCCACCGTGCAGGATTATTCCGCCTGCACTGCGGCCTGCCTGCTGGTGCGCACATCGGCTTATGATGCCGTTGGCGGGTTGGATGAAGCCTTTACTGTTGCATTCAACGATGTGGATTTCTGCCTGCGCCTGCGGGAAAAAGGCTGGCGTATTGTGTGGACCCCCTATGCGGAGCTGTACCACCACGAAAGCAAATCCCGCGGTTCGGACGAGGAAGACCCCGTCAAAAAGGCCCGCTTTGCCAAGGAACAGGCCCGCCTGTATGAGGTACACGGTAAGCAGAATATCCTGCATGACCCCTATTACAACCCGAACCTGAGCCTGGATTATGAGGATTTCCGCGAAAGCGGGGATCTGCGCAATCTGAAAAACGTGACCCTGTGACCCCTGCCGGAAAAGCAGGGCAAAATCTGTGCAGTTTTTTTGCTGTTACGGCTTGCCACGCTATGCCGGATATGCTATAATCTAAATGTTACCGCGGCCCGGCTTTGGGCGTATGCCCTGCATCAGGGAACCTTGATTGCCCTTTGCTGCGCCGTAGGCAAATATTATAAAGCGAGGTATTACTACTATGAGCCAGAAGTCTGCTATCGAAAAACAGCCCATCATTGCAAAAGCCGCCATCCATGAGGGTGACACCGGTTCTCCGGAAGTTCAGGTTGCGCTGCTGACCGCACGCATCAACCACCTGACTGAGCACCTGAAGACCAACAAGAACGACAACCACAGCCGTCGTGGTCTGTTCAAGATGGTCGGCCGCCGCCGTAACCTGCTGGCCTATCTGCAGAAGAAGGACATCAACCGTTACCGTGCTCTGATCGCTGAACTGGGTCTGCGCAAGTAATTCGCAAAACGGGCAGGGCGCTATATGTGCGCCCTGCCCATTTTCTATATTTCAGCAGGTGTTCCGGCATTCATTTTTATTATGCTCTGCCGCTGGCCTGTAATAATATTGAATAAAGTTAGGACCCCGAGGGAGAAGAACGGTACTTTGGCACTCCGGCCACCGTTGCCAGTCCATTATATCCCACTGCCTTTTACAATGTAATGTGTGGTACCTTGGTCAGTGTTGTAACTCCTAACTCCTCCCTCTTACCTCCTAACTTAATGTTTTTGGCCGCCCGCATGGTTTGTGCAGTAAATCGAACGCCGGAGCAAAACAACCGTTCCGCCGCTGGATTTATTGCTCAAAGCATGGGGCTGCCTGAACCGCATATTCCCACCAGGTATCAAAAATTATATCAGAAGGAGAATTACTATGGCACTGGAATTTGCATCCCGTAAGGCAACTTTCCCCAACTACCGCAAGTTTGAAACAACTTTTGCCGGCCGCCCGTTTGTGGTGGAAACCGGCAAGCTCTGCGGCCTTGCCAATGGCAGCGCAATGATCCGCTATGGCGAAACCTGCGTGCTGTGCAATGTTACCATGAGCGAAAAGCCGCGTGAAGGGGTGGATTTCTTCCCCCTGAGCGTGGAATTTGAAGAAAAGCTGTACGCCGCCGGCCGCATTCCCGGCTCCTTTATGCGCCGCGAAGGCCGCCCCGGTGAACACGCCATCCTGTCCTCCCGCGTGGTTGACCGCCCCATCCGCCCGCTGTTCCCCAAGGATATGCGCAACGATGTCTGCGTGACCATGACTGTGATGAGCCTTGACCCGGACTGCTCCCCTGAGATTGCCGGTATGAACGGCGCGTCTCTCGCCATTGCCATGTCGGATATCCCCTGGAATGGCCCCATCGGCGGCGTGGCAGTCGGCTATGTGGACGGCGAGATCGTGCTGAACCCCACCAAGGAGCAGCGCGAGCGCTCTGACCTGGCCCTGACCCTGGCTGCCAGCATGGAAAAGATCGTCATGATTGAAGCCGGCGCCAACGAAGTGACCGAAGAGGTCATGATGGACGCCATCAAGGCTGGCCATGAGGAAATCAAAAAGCTGCTCACCTTTATGAACGGCATTGTTGCAGAGATCGGCAAGCCGAAGAAGAGCTTTACCCCGGTGGAACTGGACCACGCTCTGTTGGCGGATGTGTACGCCAAGCACCTGGAAGATGTCAAGGCTGCCATGAACACCGACGACAAAAACGTCCGCGATGCCGCCATGCTGCCCATCATGGATGCTATTGCCGAGGAACACCCCGAACTGAACGCCGCCGACCTGGATCTGATCAGCTATAAGCTGCAGAAGAAGGTTGTGCGCACCTGGCTGCTGGAAGAAGGCAAGCGTGTTGACGGCCGCGGCATCAATGAGATCCGCCCGCTGGCCGCTGAAGTCGGTGTGCTGCCCCGTGTGCACGGCTCCGGCCTGTTCACCCGCGGCCAGACCCAGGCCCTGACCATCTGCACCTTGGGCTCCACCAAAGATGCCCAGATTATGGACGACCTGTCCGACACCCCGCTCAAGCGCTACATCCATCACTATAACATGCCGCCGTACTCCACCGGCGAAGCCCGCGCACCCCGCAGCCCCGGCCGCCGCGAGATTGGCCACGGCAACCTGGCGGAGCGTGCCCTGATCCCCGTGCTGCCCAGCATGGAAGAGTTCCCGTACACCATCCGTACCGTTTCTGAAATCATGAGCTCCAACGGCTCCACCTCTCAGGCTTCTATTTGCGCTTCCACCCTGGCCCTGATGGATGCTGGTGTGCCCATCAAGGCACCGGTTGCCGGTATCTCCTGCGGCCTGATCACCGATGGCGACCCGCTGCACGGCGGCCGCTGGATGACCATGCTGGATATCCAGGGCGTGGAGGACTTCCACGGCGATATGGACTTTAAGGTTGGCGGCACCCGCCGCGGTATTACCGCTATCCAGATGGATATTAAGGTGGACGGTCTGACCTATGATATTGTGGCCGAAGCACTGGAAAAGTGCCGCAAGGGCCGCCTGTTCATTCTGGACGAGATCATCAAGCCCTGCATTGCCGAGCCGCGCGCAGAGCTTTCCAAGTATGCACCCAAGATGTTCAGCATGCAAATCCCCGTTGACAAGATCAAGGACGTCATCGGTAAGGGCGGCAAGGTCATTCAGGAAATGTGCGCCAACTTCAACTGCAAGATCGACATTGAGGAGGACGGCCACGTCTTTATCTCCGCTGTGGATCAGGACGACGCCAAGCGTGCGATTTCCACCATCAAGACCATTGTGGAAGATCCCGAAGTGGGCGCTATCTACAAGGGCCGCGTGACCCGCCTGATGAACTTTGGCGCATTTGTTGAGATTGCCCCGGGCAAGGAAGGTCTGGTTCACATCTCCAAGCTGGACGACCACCGTGTAGAGCATGTGGAAGATGTTGTTGCCGTGGGCGATCCCATCATCGTTATGGTAACCGACATCGACCAGCAGGGTCGCATCAACCTGTCCCGCAAGGATGCCCTGGCCGCCATCGCCAAAAAGCGCGCGGAACAGCAGCAGTAAGGTTACGGGAGTTTTGTTCCTTCTTTGAAAAGAAGGGAACCGAAGAAACTTTAATAGAATAAAAACAGGCAGTGCCACTCCCGGAAAGGGGAGAAGGACACTGCCTGTTTTGGTATTGGGTAAAAAAGAAAGTGGGTACTTGAACAGAAAAACAGCGCAGAATCTTTCGATTCTGCGCTGTTTTTATATGGAGCGGGTGAAGGGAGTCGAACCCTCGTCCCCAGCTTGGAAGGCTGATGTACTAGCCGTTGTACGACACCCGCATTGAATACTTGTTTATTTTACCGCACGGGTGCCGGTTTGTCAATAGCGGATTGCCGATTTTCAGCTGCTCCGGCCTGATCCGGCGTGTTTTCACTCAGCGTTTTTACCGCTGAGCAAAAGAACCAGGAATTCCCTCAAAACTCTTTGCGCTGATAAATTTGTACGCTCAAGGCCCAGCTGCCAAGGTAGAGCAGCAGCACGGCCGCGCAGGGCAGCAACAAAAGCACCGGCTGCGCGGTGAGGGCATTGCCCAAAGCGTCCAGCTGGGAAATGACGGAAGAACGCTGCAGATAGGGCAGATGCTCCATGGCAAAAATTATGAGGAAAACACCAAAGAATGCGACCAGGTACACCCAGGTGCGGGCACGCACCGCGCCGAATTTGTAGGAAAACGGCATGTTGACGGCAAACAGCAGCAGGGAAAACGCGGCAATGAGCAGAATCGAGAATGCCGCTTCCAACACATCTGTGTATTGGCCGGTAAGGAAAATCCCCACCGCGGCGCAAACGCTGCCAAACAGGGTGAACAGTAGCCCCAGCAGGTACTTGCAGCCAACAACCTGCCCCGGTGTGACCGGCAGGGTGCGGGCATAGGTATCCCAGTGGGCGTAATCATCAAAATTCATGGTGCTGGATGCGTAAACGCCGCACACGGCAACCAGCGCATAACACAGGTAATCCATATGCAGGCAGACCGCCATGCCAAGATAAAGCACAACCATAATAAGGAAATTTTTCTTGTAGCTGTTCACCAAAATGGCCCAGTCTTTGCACAAAAGACCTTTCATTGTTAACCCTCCTTGCTGGTCAGGCGCATGATGTCATCAATGCTGGCGGCATCGCATACCACACCGGGCAATGCGCGCAGGACGCTGACCCGCGGGTGTACCAGGCTTTCGCAGCCGGCGGCGGTGCGGCAGGTGGCGGCGATCCACTCCGGCGGCAGGCGGTCAAGGTCCTGCTGGCTGCACCGCAGAATGCCGTATTCTTCCATCAGGTCATCCTTGTTTTTGGCAAACAGCAGCTGCCCGTGGTGCAGGTAGGCAATGGTATCGGCGATCTGTTCCAGGTCGGTGGTAATGTGGCTGCTCAACAGCACGCTGTGGCGCTCATCCTGGATAAAATCAAGCAGGATATCCAAAATCTCGCTGCGGGCGGCGGGGTCCAGCCCGGAGGTGGCTTCGTCCAGCACCAGCAGCCCCGGCCGGTGGGCCAAAGCGCTGGCAAGGTTCAGCTTCATCCGCATGCCGCGGCTGAGTTCTTTGATGCTCTTTTTCGGCGGCAGGTGGAACCGCTCCAGCAGAGCGGCGAAATAACCGGCATCCCACGCTGGGCCAAATATGCCGCGCAGGCTGGCACCAACCTGTGCGGGGGTCAGCGATTCATAAAAATAGGCATCCTCAAACACAACGCCAATTTTCGCGCGCACGGCGGCATCATCTGGGGTGGCGCTCAGCAGCTCCACGGTGCCGGCATCCGGATGGTTTACACCGGTCAGCAGTTTGAGCAGGGTGGTTTTGCCCGCGCCGTTTTCGCCAATCAGGCCAACAATGCTCCCGGCGGGAATTTCCAGGTTCAGCGGGCCAAGGGTAAAACCGTGGTAATGTTTTGCCACACCATGCAGTGCGGCGGCCAAAGGTTCAGCCATCATGATTCCTCCCACAAAAGGTCAAGGGTTTCGCGCACTTCGTCTTTGGTAATGCCGCCGCGCCGCGCGGCATCAATGGCGTGCTGCAGGTGCTCTTCCATCTGTTTTAAGCTTTCCTCCCGGTGTAGGGCCGGGTTTTGCGGCGCAACAAAGCTGCCGCGTCCCGGCATGGTGGTAATAAAACCATCGGCCTCCAGGTCCTCATACGCGCGCTTGGTGGTGATCACGCTGATGCGCAGCTCCTTCGCCAACAGGCGGATGCTGGGCAGTGCATCGCCCTGCTGCAATTCGCCGTTCAAAATTTTGGCTTTGATCTGCCGGGTGATCTGCGCGTAAATGGGTTCCTGGCCGGAATTGGAGATATACAGCTCCATGCCGTGTTCCTCCTTGCAATCTGAACTGTTCATATGCTGTATATACAGTATATACGCAATATACACAGCTGTCAACAGGTAAAATAAAAAAATCCCCGCCCATATTCAGGACAGGGATGGGAAAAGGCGGGAACAGACAGTCAGGTTTCCGCCGCCGGTTCTTCCTCCGGTTCGCTCACCGGCAGGCCGCGGTGCTCCACCGGGGTGGAAAACACGATCTGCGTGCGGGTACGGCCAAACTGCTGCAGATGGTTGATAAAGGTATCCAACTCCTGCGTGGTGCCAAACAGCACTTCAATCAGCATGCTGTAATCGCCAGTCACGCAGTTGCACTCCACAACATTGCCGCAGCTTTGGATGTAGGGGTAAAACTCCGGCTTGAGCTTGGGGTCCATATCCAGGTTGATGAACGCCTTGACCAGCTGCCCCAGCTTGAGCGGGGCAACCTGCGCCTGATAGCCGGTCAGTACGCCGTCTTTTTCCAGTTTGGCAATGCGGGCCGAAACCGCAGGGGAGGACAAAAACACCCGGTCGGCAATTTCTTTCAGCGGGGCGCGTGCGTTTGTTTGCAGAATATCAATGATTTTGCGGTCAATGCGGTCCATACCATCCACCTCCATTATAAGTAAAAAAAGGGACAATGCAGCCGCCAACAAGGGCGGACGACATTGTCCCCATAAATTACTTAAAATTCTAACACAAAAAACGGAAAAGGTAAAGTGGATTGCAAAATTTTATAAGAATGTAAAGCAGTGCTATAAAGTAGGAAACAGCAGCTGCGCGCTGAACCGCCCGCCGGGACCAAACATTTCAAAGTGGCAGTGGCAGCCGAAAGAATACCCGGTATCCCCCACATAGCCAATTATTTGGCCCTGCTGCACCACATCGCCCTGCTTGACGGCAAAAGCGCTCATGTGGGCATACAAGGTTCGGTAGCCATCCCCGTGGTCCAGAATGACATAGTTGCCATAGCTGAAAACGCTGTTGTGGTAGGTGGCTGTTACCACTGTGCCGCTGGCTGAGGCAATGATGGGGGTGCCGCGCGGCGCGGCAATATCCGCGCCCTTGTGGTTGTCGCTGCCGCCCATCCAGCGGCTTACATGCTTGTACTGCGGCACCGGCCAGATGAAGGTGTACCCGTCCAGCTCCGCTGTCATGCCCGGCGCAAGATGAGTGCCGCGGGCAGTGATCTCCGGCACTGCGGGGGTCAATATATCAATATGTACCACCTCGGCGGCAGTTTGCACACCGTTCACATAGGTGATCTCCTCGGTCAGCTGCTGGGTACCGTCAACACCCTGCTGGATGGTTTCCACCACGCCGAAGCCAAGGTCGCTGCGTTCCACCGTCTGCTGGTCATAGGGAATCGGCTCCTGATACACGCGGGTGTACACCGTTTTGACCTGCAGCAGATCGCGGCTTTGCAGCTGCTGAACGATCTCGCCATAAGGCTGCACCGAACCCGCCAGATAGATGCCATCCACCAGGCGGATCTCGTGCAGAAATGCGGTGCGCACATTGCTTTGCCTGGGGGCGCGCCAGGGCCGCTGCAGCTGGTTGAAAAAGCAGCGCAGGTGGTCGCCCTCTACCGTAACAAAAGCAAGGCTGCCATCCAGATACACTGCGGTGCCTTCCACAATGGAGCTGCCGCTGGCGCGCAGAATAGCATCCGTCAGCTGCAATTCCGTCATGGGGGTACCGCCGATGTGCAGGGTATAGGTTGGCTCCAGCACCGGCAGGGCGGCGGTATCGGAATCCGCCAACTGCCGTGCGGCGGCAAGGCGGGCCTGGAGGTCTGCGCGGGCGGTATCAAAGTTCTGCTCGGTGGCAACGCTGCCAACCACGGTGCCGTTTACTTCCACCTGCAGGGTAAAGTGCAGGTTCAGCCCATGGGCAACCACAGCCCAAAGTATCACCCCGGCGGCGCAGGGGGCAAGCCATGGCACCAGCTGCCGCAGCGGGTGCGGCCCGGCCAGTGCGGTGCAGAATGCCTGCCCCAGCTCCAACACCGGGGCAAGCAGCAGCCAGATAAGATAAAGCGCAGCATCCCGCGCAGCGTGCGCCGCGGCGGCAGCCTTGCGGCCCAGGCAGATGAGCCAATATTCTGTTAAAAAGCCGACGGCATAAAAAATCTCGCCAGTTCTGTGCCAGCCGGGCAGCCGGCGCAGGTTGGTGCGGCGGGGTTTGCGCGGTGTTTTGTGTTGCAGTTCAGCCATAGTGTGTTTGTTTTGTACGTTAGCCGGTCAATCGACATTCTCCGTTCAGTGCGGGATGTATTGCAGCGGGTCGGTGCGGGTGCCGTTGATGCGCAGCTCCAAATGCAGGTGGTAGCCGCCGTTGGCACCGCGCACATCCCCGGTGTTGCCCACATAGCCGATCACATCGCCCTTATGCACCGTCTGCCCCGCGCTGACGCAAAAGCTGGACATGTGCGCATACAGGGTGGCATAGCTGCTGCCGTCATCCGCGGTGCCGTGGTCGATCTGCACACAGTTGCCATAACTGGCCCGGGTGGATGCCGCGCTGACCACGCCATCCGCCACGGCGTAAATGAGGGTGCCGCTGGCGGCGGGCATGTCGGCCCCTGTGTGCGGCTTGTTGTATACAGCATCCGGCTCCCCAAAGTAGGTGCTGATGCGCCCCACGCTGGGCAGGGGACAGGTGAAATCCAAACTGCAATGGCGGGTGGGATCCTGGTATTTCTGGCTCTGCGCTTTTAAGTAGGCATCCAGCGCGGCGGTGGCCTGTTCATAGGCCTTGCGTTTTTCTTTGGTCACGGCGGCCTGGGCTTCGGCGGCTGCCTGCTGGCTGTCCAGTTCCGTGCTGGCCTGCTGCAAGGCCTGTTCCAGCTGGATCTGCGTCTGGGTCAGTTCATCCTGGCGCGCCTGCAGGGCTTGGGCGGCCTGTTCGGCCTGCGTTGCAGCGGCTTCGGCCTGCTGGCGTTGGGTGTCCAGAGCTTGAGCTTCCGCATCCAACTCGTCCAGCAGCTGTTTATTGTGCTCGGTCAAATCGTTCAGCACCTGCCAAAAGGTCAGCAGTTCGTACAAATCATCCGCCTGCATCAACAGGCTGATTTCCCCGCCTTCGTTCAGCAGCTGCATGGCGGTCAGCTGCTGCTTGCAACTGTCATATCGGGCGCTGAACGCAGCCTGCTTTTCTTCCAGCGCCTTGGCCGCAGCGGTTGCTTGGTTCTGGGCTTCGGCCAGCTCGGTGTGGCTTTGCTCCAGCTGGGCCACAATGCTGCCCAGTTGGCCGCGCAGTGCGTCGGTTTGGCTTTGCAAGTCGTTGACCTGCTGGCGGGTGTCACTGGCTTGCTGCTGCATGCTGTCCAGTGTGCTGGCGGCGCTTTCATATTCGCGCTGCGCCGCGCTCACCTGGCCCTGCAAGGCAGCGGAATCCGCTGCATGGGCGGGGAATGGGTACAAAAAAAGCAGGGCTGCCGCCGCAGCTGCAGCAGCCCGTACATAGAATGTTTTCAGTTTCATTTGGTTTCTCTTATTGCGGCAGCATGGCCAGCGGGTCAACGGGGGTGCCGTTTACCAGCAGCTGGAAGTGCAGGTGGTTGCCGGTGGAACTGCCTGTGCTGCCCACATAGCCGATCACATCCCCCTGCGCGACCCGCTGCCCCACCTGCACGGCGGGCTTGCTTTGCAGGTGAGCATAGCTGGTGGCATAGTTGGCAGGGTAAGTGCCGTCATCGTTGGCAGCGGCGTTTGCACCGTGGTAGATGGTTACAAAGTAACCGTGGTCATCATCCCAGCCTGCCTGGGTCACAACGCCGCTCTGCGCAGCCTGGACCGGTGTGCCGCCCGCAGCGGCAAAATCCACGCCAAGGTGGGGCGGTGTATCGGAATCATCGGTGCGGAAGGGGGCAGAAATTGCCGTGTAGCTTTCCAACGGGCAGATAAAATCCAGCGTGGTGGTCAAATGCAGGTCCGGGGAGGTGGTGTTATCGTAAGGAATCATCGTGCGGGTATCGGTCAAGGCTCCATCCACAAACAGCTCCAGGTGCAGGAGGTTGCCGGTTGATGCGCCGGTGGAACCCACCGTGCCAAGCTGCTGGCCCTGGGTTACAGTGTCGCCAGCTGCCACGCTCAGGGTATCCATGTGGGCATACAGCGTGCGGTAACTGTGGCCGTCCGGCAGGGTGCCGTGGTCGATGACCACATGATTGCCATAACTGGGGTGGTCGTAGTTGGCAACCACCACTGTGCCGCCGTACACCGCCAACACCGGCGTGCCCTTGGTGGCACTGTAATCCGCCCCGCGGTGATAGTCTGATACAAAGCGGGCAATGTAATGAAAATCCGCCACCGGCCAGCCAAAAACCAGCGGCTCTGCCGTGGCTTGGGGCTGCTCCGGCTGTGCGGTGGGGCCCGCGGTGCTGTTGGTCAGCGTATCATCAGCAGGAGTGGCAGGTTCCGGCGTGGGTTCTGCCGCAGCGGAAACGGGTTCGGCCTGCGGTGTTATGGTTTCCGCCTGGGGCCGCAGGGCGCAGGCACCGCAGCCCAGCGCAACCAGCACACAGCCAAGGGCTAACAACAGCGGGGCGGGTTTGCGGTATTTCAGCAAGTGGGCCACCCGCTTGGCCACCTGGCCCTGCCCAAAAGCGAGGGCACCGGGCATCTGGCGCACCGTGGCAAAGCGCAGAATGCTTTCGCAGTAATCAGCGCGTTCGGCAGCGGGAGCGGTGCCGATGGCGGCTTCGTCACAGGCAAGTTCCATGTATTGCTCAAATTGGCGGAACGCCAGCCACGCCAGCGGGTTCCACCAGTGCAGGCAGGCGGCCAGATAGTACAGCGGCTTGGTAATGGGGTCACCCCGGCGGATGTGGGTGCGTTCATGCAGCAGTACCGCACGGCGTGGGGGACCCTGCAGGCTTTGCGGCATATAAATGCGGGGGCGCAGCACGCCAAGTGTGAACGGCGTGGCAACCGCGGCGCAGGTGTAGCAGCCATCCGGCGTTTTGCAGGCAAGGGTCACCATGCGGCGCAGGCGGCAATAGCCAGCCGCACCACCCACAAGGAAAACCACTACCCCGGCAGCCCAGATCGCTGCCAGTGCCACCCAGATGTTAAACATGCTGCCGGGCAGGGGAGCACTGCCTGCCGCGCCCGGCAAAGCCTGCGCCGGGAGTTCCGCGGGCACGGTGAGCGCCTGAACCACGGCGTCAGCCTGTTGAATGGGGGCCGCGCTGCCCGGCTGCCGGATGGATACCGGGATGCCGCCCGGCAGCAGAAACCGCAGCCCGACCGCCAGCCAAAGCAGGCACAACAGTTTGCTGGGGGCCCGCAGCCTGCGCAGCAGCGCGCACAACGGTAGGCAGAGCAGTACCAGCAGGCCGCCGCACATACTGGTGCCAACGGCATACAGCACAAAAGAACGGATGCTGAACATCATGGCGTTTTTCCTTTCCGTTAAGCAGTAAGCAAGCAGCATTCAGGCATCGCTGTCCTGGCGGCGGGCGTCATCCAGCATGGCGCGGATGGCGGCAGCTTCTTCCTCGCTGATGGAGCTGGTGTTCAAAAAAGCGGCCACAAAGCGGGGCAGGCTGCCGCCAAAGCTTTTCTGCACGACGGCGGCGCTTTCTTCCTGTTGAACCTGGGCCTGTTTGACCAGTGCCGTTACGGTGCCGTTTGCATTGTGTAATATACCGCGCTCACACAGCTTTTTCAGCACGGTATAGGTGGTGCTTTTCTTCCAGCCAAGGGCTTCATTTGCCAGCGCTACCAGTTGGCCGCTGCCCAGCGGCTCGTTGGCCCACACCAGGCAGGCAAAGCGGTATTCGCCTTCCGCAAGGCGGTAATCCTGTTCCATTTCGGGGTGCTCCTTCTCTCATTTGGTCTATTGCTATAAACCTAGTCTATAACAATAGACCAAGCTTGTCAACCCCCTGTAAAAAATGTTTGCCTTGCGCGCACACAGATGGTATAATAAGCGCACTTATGAATATTATGCACAAGGGTGCCCCGCCCCTGCGCCAAGGCACCGTGCAGTGAAAAATAAAAGGAGAACTCTAATTTATGAGAATGATCCTGCTGATTGCAACCGGCGGCACCATTGCTTCGCGCCCAACGGCGGCGGGCGGGCTTGCCCCGGCTATCACCTCGCAAGAGCTGCTTTCCTGCGTGCCGGAACTGGCGGAATTCTGCCGCATTGATGCCATCCAGCTGTATAACCTGGATTCCACCAACATGGGCCCCGAACAGTGGCAGGGCATTGCCGCTGCTGTGCAGGAAAACTATGACCGCTATGATGGTTTTGTCATCACCCATGGCACGGACACGATGGGCTATACCGCCGCGGCACTCAGCTACATGATCCAGAAAAGCCCCAAGCCGGTGGTGCTGACCGGCAGCCAGAAATCGATTTATAACCGCGATACCGATGCCCGCAACAACCTGTGGCGCGCCGTGGCCTATGCCTGCCACCCGGATGCCTGGGGTGTGCAGATCGTGTTTGACAATCAGGTGATTTTGGGCACCCGCGCCCGCAAAACCCGAACCAAGAGTTTTAACGCGTTTTCCAGCATTGATTATCCCGAAACTGCCATCTTCCGGGACCGCCGCCTGATCCAGTTCCTGCAGCGCCCGGCGGAGTATACCCATGCGGTGTTCAGTACCGCGCTGGACCCCAATGTGTTTGTGCTGCGGCTGGTGCCGGGCATGCGGGCGGATATCATCCCCCTGTTGGAGGGCCGTTACCGCGCTCTGGTGCTGGAAAGCTTTGGCGTGGGCGGCCTGCCCGGCGGGGATGATGGTGCCATGTTTGCCGCCGTGCGGGACTGGTGCGGCGCGGGGCACCTGGCTGTGTTCACCACCCAGGTACCGCATGAGGGCAGCGACCTTGCCGTGTACGAAGTTGGCCGCGCGGCCAAAGCCCTGCCCGGTGTACTGGAAGCGCACGATATGACCCCCGAAGCCACCGCAGTCAAACTGATGTGGGTGCTAGGCCAGACCACCGACCGTGCCGAGGCGGAAAAGCTGTTCCTGACCCCCGTGCAGTGGGATATCCTGTAAATCGTTCATTATCACATAAAAATAAAAAAACGGCGCAGAACCGGAGGAAATAACGCCCGGCTCTGCGCCGCTTTTTGATGTTATTTAGAATGTGAGCTAAGGAAACTTAAAGCAGAAATAGTATCAGATGACGTTGTGGTCCATCCACTTGTTGCTGACAAAGCGGATCATGAAGAACACGCTGCGGCAGATCCAGTCAATGAACATACCGAACCACACGCCGGTCAGCCCCATGTTGAGCTTGAGCACAAAGATGTAGCTCAAAATTACGCGGAACAGCCACATGCTGAAAATGCTCACCGTCATGGTGTAGCGGGCATCGCCGCCGCTGCGCAGGGCGTTGGGCAGCGTAAAACTGGTAGCCCAGCAGACAACGCTGAACAAAGAGAACCAGTGCATAACGGTAACGCACATGTTGAGCGCAGTATCCGAAAGGCTGAACAGCCGTGCAATGTAAGGAATCGTAAAAAACAGGCAGGCGTTGGTGCAGAACAAACCGAGCATTGCCATCAGGATAAACATCTTGGCGTAATGCTTGGCCTGTTTTTTGTCTCCTGCGCCAAGGCAGCGGCTGACGACGGGGATCATGGCAAGGCCCATGGTGCTGCCGGGAATGTTGGCGATGCCGCTGATGGTGTTGGCCACCGCGTTGGCCGCAATGGCGGAGGTGCCCAGGGTGGAAGTCAAGCTGCTGACGCACAGCTTGCCAATCTGGAACATGCCGTTCTCCAAACCGGAGGGAATGCCAATGCCAAGGATGCGGCGAATCAGGTCGCCGTCCGGCTTCATATCCGCAATATGGCGGATGCAGAGCGGGTTTTCAATTTGCTGCTGCTGCCAGAACACCCACGCCGCGGCAAACACGCGCCCCAGCAGGGTGGCCAGCGCAGCGCCCAGTACCCCCATGCCCAGCCCATAAATGAACAGGGCGTTGAAGCAGATATTGATGATGTTCATGACCAGGCTGGCCAGCATGGAAATGCGGCTGTTGCCCTGCGCACGGAACAAAGCGGCCCCGGCGTTGTAAAACCCGATAAAGGGGTAGGAGATGGCGCTGATCAAAAAGTAGGTCTGCGAAAATCTCATCACATCGTCATCAATGCGGCCGAAAACAATGCGCAGGATGGGGCGGCTGAGCACCAGAATGACCAGCATGACAGCGATGGTGCTGACCGCAAGAACGGTGTACAGCTGTGCGGCACTTTTGGCGGCTTTTTCACCATCGCGCCGGCCAAGGTACTGGCTGCTGATGACCGCGCCGCCAGTTGCCAGGGCGGACAGGATCTGGATGATCAAAATATTCAGGCTGTCCACCAGGCTCACGCTGGACACAGCGGCTTCGCCAACGCCGGATACCATAAGGGTATCCGCCATGCCCATGGATACCGACAAAAACTGCTCCGCCAGCAGCGGCAAAATCAGCCGAACCAATGCCTGGCGGTTAAAAATCGGCTCCGACAGGGTGGATTCGGCGCTTTTTGTGTTGCTCATTCGTTCCCGATACTCCTTATTCGCTTTACGAAGAATTTACATGTTTATCATTATAAGACGAGAAAAGCAGAAAAACAATATCTGTGCGAATTGAAACGATATTGTCCTTGCAAATGAGCAATTTCGTTTTCAAAAAGCAAAAAAAAGAATGGATTTTGCACGGGTATCTGAAACGAAAAGCAACGATGAAAACAGCGCTTGAGCGAAATTTGTTCTGAAAGAAAAGGAAAAAGATAAAAACAAATATCGACTAATGGCAAAATCCAGCGTTAAACACCGGGCAATTTCAGTGCGGCAAGGAAACAATCTTGCAATACTGGCGCACAAAACCGGGATAAACCGCCCCGCCAGCACATACGCTTGTGTGTGGAAGAAAATACAGGGGGAGGCAGACCGCCATGAAACAGACCGACCGCCCGCCGCGCAGCATTTACCCTGCGCAGAACCGCCACATGCGGCGGCGCACCCGTGTGCTGGCCGGGCTGGTGGCGGTTTTGTGTTTTGGCGGGCTGCTGGCCCGGCTGTTTACCCTGCAAATACTGGACCCCAGCGGTTACGCCAACCGTGCCGCGGCCCAGCAGTTGCGGGATACCACGCTGCCCGCCGCCCGCGGCGAAATTTATTCCGCCGATGGCGTTACCCTGGCCGCCAGCAAAACCTGCTGGACCATCCGGGCCTCCCCGCGGGAACTGGCGGATGAGCTGGTGCAGCCCGCCGCCAAAGCACTGAGCGAAATTTTGAATATTGATTATGACGCTACCCTGCAAAAGCTGAGCAAGCGCACCAGCAACGACTGCCTGCTCCGCCGCCGGGTGGATGCCGATCTGGCGGACGCCGTGCGGGCCTGGTGCACGCAGAACAACGCGCAGGGTATCCAGATTTTGCAGGATACCAAGCGCGTTTACCCGCAGGGCAACTTTATGGGCTGCCTGCTGGGCTTTACCGATGTGGATAATCAGGGCCTTTGGGGGCTGGAACTGCAATATGACGCCCAATTGACCGGCCGGAACGGAACCATCCTGACTGCAAAAAATGCCTGGGGGTATGATATGCCCACCCATTACAGCACCCTGCAGGATGCTGTGCCGGGGAATGATATCACCCTGACCATCCGGGCGGATATCCAGCACTATCTGGAAAGCGCGCTCAGCGCCGCCGTGGCGGAGCATCATGTGGCGGCCCGTGCGGTGGGCATTGTGATGGAGGTCGATACCGGCGCGATCCTTGCCATGTCCACCAAGCCGGATTACGACCCCAACGATCCGCGCACCATTGTGGATAAAACCATCCGCCAGCAGGTGAACGCCCTGAGCGGGGAAGAACGCAGCAAAGCGTTGCAGACCGCCCAGCAGGCCCAGTGGCGCAACAAGGCAATTTCCGATTTGTACGAACCCGGCAGTGTGTTCAAGCTCATCACCTGCGCTGCGGCACTGGATACCGGTGCAGTCACGCGGAACAGCCGCTTTGTCTGCGCGGGCAAGATCAATGTGGCGGGCACAAATTTCCGCTGCGCAAACGGGCATATCCATGGCAGTGAAACCCTGGCCCAGGGGCTGGCGGTATCCTGCAACCCCTGCTTTATCCAGGTGGGGGCGCGGCTGGGCAAACAGAACTTTTGCGATTACTTTGCCGCCTTTGGCCTGCGCGCCGCAACCGGTATTGACCTGCCCGGCGAGATCAAGCGCAGCGAATACTATACCGCCGACCGCATGGGCCCGGTGGAGCTGGCTTCCTGCTCCTTCGGGCAAAGCAGCAAGGTGAGCTACCTGCAAATGATCACAGCCGTCTGCGCGGTGGTCAACGGCGGCAAGCTGATTCAGCCCCATGTGGGGCAGTCCATCCGCGATACCGAGCGCAATACCGTGCAGCAGGTGGAGCCCACCGTAAAAGCGCAGGTCATCCGGCCCGAAACCAGCGCCGTCATGCGCGAATTGATGGAGGGCGTTGTGACCACCGGCACCGGCAAAAACGGTGCTGTGGCGGGCTACCGTGTGGGCGGCAAAACCGGCACCAGCCAAAAGCTGGACAGCGAGAATGAGCGCGCCCGCATTGCCAGCTTTGTGGCAGTGGCACCGATCGAAAACCCCAAACTTGCTGTGCTTATCTGCCTGGATGAACCCCACAGCTGGACCACCAGCGGCGGCGCGCTTTCCGGCCCCGTGGCGGCGGAAGTGCTGCAAAAAAGCCTGCCGCGCTTAGGCATCCAGCCCAGCTATACCGAAGCAGAACAGGCAAAATATTTTACCACCGTGCCCGATGTGACCGGCTGGAAAGCCCCCGCCGCGGCCCAAAAGCTGAGCGAGTATACCCTGACTGCGGATGTGCTGGGGCAGGGGGATCGGGTCGTCAGCCAGTACCCGCGGGCAGGCACCACCGTGCGGCGCGGCTCCGCCATCCAGCTGGACACCACCGGCCAGTTGGACCCCGCAGCGGACGAAGGATAACGCCGAGTGGTTGCACCCCTGCCCTATTTGCGATACAATAATATAAAGTTTATCCCAAAAAGGGGAGGGGAGCCGCTTGCCAAAGCTGCAAACAAACGGCGCAAAACAAAAACGAACCACCTATATGATACTGCTGCTCTGGGCGGCGGTCTGCTTTGCCCTGCTGGTGGTGGACTGGTGCTGCTGGGCACCCAACCGGCTGGATGCCGACATGGCGTCCGAACAACTGCTTGCCAACCTGCTGGCGCAGGAGGGCGGCGTGATGAGCACCAACTGGTACTATTCCACCGAGCTGCGGGTGCTCAACACCCAGCTGGTCATGGCACCGCTGTTCCGGCTGTTCACCAGCTGGCATACTGTGCGCGTGGTGGGCAGCGTGGTGCTGATCCTTTTGTATCTCGCGGCGTGGTTCTGGTTCGGGCGCAGTGCAAAGCTCAAGTACAGCGGCCTGCTGGGGGCCGGGCTGCTGGTGCTACCCTATGGCGCGCTGTACCGCCAGTATGTGCTGGAGGGCCTTTACTATATTCCGCACATTGCCATCAGTTTTGTGGTGCTGGGGTGCGCGGTGCGCATTCTGCGCGGCGGGCGGCGGCTGGCCCCGGCGGCGGGCATGGTACTGCTCAGCTTTGCTGCAGCGCTGGGCGGGCCGCGGCAGCTGTTCATCTTGAACATTCCGCTTACCGTGGCGGCAGCGCTGCTCTGTTGGCTGGATGGTCAGCCCGGCCCTGTGGGTGGCTGGAGCCCCCGCCTGCGGATACCCTGCGCCAAAAGCTGGCCAATGCCTGGCGCACCCCCGGCGGGGCGCTGCTGGTGCCCACCCTTGCGGCGGATGCTGCCGCGCTGGCGGGGTACCTGGTCAACGCAAAGGTGCTGGCGGAAAAATATCACTTCCAGGACCAGGGATATGTGGCCTTTACCGGGCTGAACCTGGACCGTCTGCAATGGTTTGTCAACGCGCTGCTGGCTTCCTTTGGCTGGCAGGAGGGCAAAGTGTTTTCTCTGGCCGCGCTGTTTAACCTTGCGGCTGCGGCGCTGATCCTTTTTTGCTTTGTGTTTTCTGTTCGGTTGGTGCGCGGGAAAGCACGCTACCCGCTGGGTCACCGGCTGGTGGGAGCATTTTTCCTGGCCGGGGCCGTCTGCTTTGCACTGCTGTACGGCCTGACCAACAGCGGCCATTCGGACCGCTACCTGCTGCCGCTGGCAATTTTATTTGTACCGCTGCTGGAAATCATGCTGGCGGACTGTACCCCCCTGCACCGCCCGGACGCCCGTGGTCTGACAGCCCTGCTGGCGGCGATATTGCTGTTGCGCGCCGGAACAGACTACCGCGCAGCGGCAGTGGCAGCCAACCCCAACCAAGGGGCGGCACAGTTCCTGGTGCAGAACGGCTACCGGGACGGGTACGCTTCTTTTTGGGACGGTAATGTGATGACCGAGTTGACGGACGGCACCCTGAACGTGTGGACCCTGACCCCAAACAGTGTGCCGGAGCTGCGCCCTTGGCTGCAGGTCACCAGCCATCTGCAAACCCCTCCGCAGGGTAAAATTTTCTTTGTTATCTCCAAATGGGAAGCATACGGCGAGCGCCAGCCCACTACCCAGGCCCTTGCCGATGCCATGCCGGAGGATGCGCTGATCTATGAGGATGAAACCGTAAAGATTTACGGTTTCGCCAGCGATGAAGCCATGCGCCAGGCGTGCGGATTTGCGGCATTCCCATAAAAAATAAGCCGTCACAAACTTTTAAGGCAACACCGCACAATTCCCGCCTTGCGGCTTAAGCACCGCTCCGGCAGCTG